>Ga0256832_1000520_pt1 | contig 25004 bp, 23 predicted proteins | sample 134614metaG_FD_190534 | JGI IMG/M metagenome (GOLD analysis project Ga0256832, IMG submission 190534) | Hydrothermal vent microbial communities from Lau Basin, Pacific Ocean - 134-614 | ecosystem: Environmental > Aquatic > Marine > Hydrothermal vents | place: Pacific Ocean: Lau Basin | collected... | reverse complement strand
TTATGAAATCCGGAGAAGGGTCTTCTCTTCACCGGATTAATAGCTGATTTTACGCAGAAAGCGTAAAATCATCTCGAAATCTATGATTTCGAAGCTTTAGGGGGTTGTAGGGCCGTCCAGGCCCTGCCAAATTGCGGGCTTGGCCCGGAATTTGCGTAACATGAATGGCTTACGCAGAAAGCGTAAAATCATCTCGAAATCTATGATTTCGAAGCTTTAGGGGGTTGTAGGGCCGTCCAGGCCCTGCCAAATTGCGGGCTTAGCCCGGAATTTGCGTAACATGAATGGCTTACGCAGAAAGCGTAAAATCATCTCGAAATCTATGATTTCGAAGCTTTAGGGGGTTGTAGGGCCGTCCAGGCCCTGCCAAATTGCGGGCTTGGCCCGGAGTTTGCGTAACATCAGTTGATAAAGGAGAGGCAAAAGGCCTACTCCAAGTTACAGGTTATCTCGAAAACGGCCCTGTTTACCCGCTCCATCGTTTCGGCCGCCTCTTTTCGAGCCGCCTCGTTGCCGTTATGCACTATCTCCTCTATCGTCTCATCGTCGAGCCCGGCCCTTCTCTCCCTAATAGGTTCGAGTACCCTCTCTATACTTGCGGCGCATATCTTTTTGCATTCTACGCACCCGATTGAGCCCGCGCGGCAGTCCGCATCGATTTTCTGGACCGTTACGTCGTCGGTCAACGCCTTGTGGTAGTCGAAGACCAGGCAGACATCCGGATCGCCCGGATCGTTTCTGCGGACCCTTTGGGGGTCGGTTTTGGCTCCTCTGAGTTTCTGCCACACCTCTTCGGGTGTGTCGCTCAGGTATATTGCGTTGTTGTAGCTCTTGCTCATCTTTCTCCCGTCAAGGCCGGGGAGCCTCGAGTCCGGAGCCAGAATCTCTTTGGGCTCGATAAAGATTTCGCAGCCAAAGAGGTGGTGGAAGCGGCGGACGATCTCCCTCGCTATCTCGAGGTGCGGTCTCTGGTCTTCACCTATGGGGACGCCGTCGGCGTTGTAGATGATGATGTCTGCGGCCTGAAGTACCGGGTATGTCAAAAAACCGGCCGTATGGATCTCTTTGTGGCGCATCTGTTCGAGCTGGTCTTTGTATGTCGGGTTTCTCTCGAGCCATCCGAGCGGCGTGATCATGTTTAGCAGCACATAGAGCTCGGCATGCTGCTTGACGGCGCTCTGCACGAACAGCGTACAGCGCTGCGGGTCGATGCCGGCTGCGATCCACTCCTTTACCAGGTCCCGTCCGAGGGCTTTTAGGTTGAGCTTCTCTTCGTAGCTCGTCGAGAGAGCGTGCCAGTCCGCCACGAAAAAGAGGCAGTCGTTGTTTTGCTGCAGATCTATCCAGTTTTTCAAGACTCCCAGATAGTGGCCCAGATGGAGTTTTCCGGTCGGCCTCATGCCGCTTACGATTCGCATACTGTCAGTGTCCTTCCCGATTTTTTGGCAATTATACCCGATCATCATTTTAGTGTGGTTTAATCGACATCCTAATACAATTCAGGTAGATTCGGCATATCGAAAATATTTCAGGCAAAGGCTCTTGGATGAATTTGGAGAAGGTGATTTCGGGGTTTTTCATAATATTGGCCCTCACTATGAATTTCGGTTTTTTCTACGGAGACCCGACCGTACTCGAGCAGCACAACCGTTATGAGCTCTTTATAGCCATCATCGTGAACCTTATTGCCACGATATACAAGCTGGGCGACAAGACCCATCTCGGCGCCGTTTTGCTCGCGACAAGCCTGGTTGCCGACATACAGCTTATCGCGGCGGCATCAGTCTGGGCGCTCGGAGAGTATGTCACCGGTATGAACACGGAAACGGTGACGGCGATAGTCTCGCTCTCGGGGGGAGCTCTTTTGGCCAACATCGTCTCGGTCGTTCTATTTACCGGAGATGTGCTTAAATCGAAGAGGTAGAAGAGCTTGCGCAACAATTCGCTCTATCTGATCATCAAGCGCATGCGTACGCCTATGTACGTATTGATAGTCACATTCTCCATCTCCATTTTGGGTATGGTTCTCATACCCGGGGTGGATGACCAGGGGAGGCCATACCACCTAAGCTTCTTCGACGCATTCTACTTCGTATCCTACATGGCCACCACCATCGGTTTCGGCGAGAGCCCTTACCAGTTTACATATCCGCAGAAACTGTGGGTCGGGTTTACGATCTATCTGACGGTCATAGGGTGGCTCTACGCCATCGGATCTATAATCACACTGGTGCAGGACAAGGTTTTGGCCGCGCAGATCGCTCTTGCGCAGTTTCAGAGGAAGATCAGGAAGATGGACGAGCCGTTCATCATCTTCGTCGGTTACAACTCCATGACCAAAGCGATCATAGACAGGCTCACGAGCGAAGGTATACGCAGCGTCATCATAGAGAAGAACGAAGAGAAGATAAAGCTGCTGGCACTCGAGAACTACTCGATCGAGGTTCCGGCGCTTGTAGGCGACATAAGGGACCCGAACGTATTCAGGACCGCCGGAATCCACAAGCACAACTGCAAGGCGGTCGTATCGCTTTTCAACGACGATGTGATGAACCTCCATGTAGCCCTCTCGGCCAAACTCATGAACAGGCACGTTACGGTCATCGTGGAGGCGACCGAAGAGGAGTATGCGCAAAACCTCAAGACGATTGGTGCCGATATCGTCGAAAATCCGTTCAAGATTATCGCGAAAAGGATATACCTCTCTCTTAAATCGCCGTCGCTTCTTATGCTCGAGCAGTGGGTATACGGCGATCCGCTGGTTCTAAGAAGAAAGGACAGGCTTCCGAAGGAGGGCAAATATATAGTCTGCGGATACGGGAGGATGGGTACCGCTCTGGAGGTGGGCCTCAAAAGGGCCGGCATAGACTACATATTCATCGAGGCGAGCCCCAAAAAGGCGGCGAAGGCCAAAAGGGGGGAGAAGGTTATGGTCGGTGACGCGGACGACAAGAAGATACTCTTGAAAGCCGATGTGCAGGAGGCCGCCTGTATAATCGCGGCGACGAAAGACGACCTGCTGAACCTCTCGATCATAATGGCGGCAAAAAGGATAAACCCCGATATCTACACCGTAGCCAGGGAGAACAGGATAAACGATGCCGTAGTCTTCAAGGCCGCCAAAATCGACAGGGTCATCACCATAGAGACCCTGATGGTAAAAAAGACATACAACACGCTGGCAAGGCCTCTGGCCGACCGTTTTATACGCCTCATCAACTACCGGGGTGAAGAGTGGGGCAGGCGTGTCGTGGAGCAGATGAAACAGAATATCGGAAACAATCCCGACACGTTCGAGACGGTTATAGACGAGAGTCACGCTTTCGCCCTCGTCCGCCATATGAGGGAGAGCGGTGAAGAGATCCCGTACGATGTTTTGTGCAGAAGGAGAGACGACCGCAGCAAGAGGAACCCTCTGCTTATTCTCTATGTCAAGAGGGGGGAGGAGGAGATCCTGCTTCCCGAACCGGACCTCCCTATAAAAATAGGAGACCGTATATTGATGGCGGGAGAGAGGGACTCTTTTGAGGATGTCGAGTATATTATGGAGAACATAAACGAACTCTGCTATGTGCTTACCGGAGAGGAGTGCACCCAGTCCCTGGTCAGCAGGTTTCTGCTCGGGTCGAACGGCAAACCGGAGTGAGTAGGTCGCGGCCGTTTCGGCGTGGCGGTCGTATCGATCTGTTCGGCTTTGGATTTAGGCTCAGCCCCTCTCTTCGCTCTCCTCCTCTCTTTCTCCCCGTTTCTTAGGCAGCAGAATTACGGGTGTCCCTTCCAGATCGAAGCTCTCGCGCAGCCGGTTCGTCAGGTAGCGGATGTAGCTGAAGTGGATTCCGCGCGGACGGTTCGATATGAGTGCTATTTTCGGCGGTTTTATAGCGTATTGTGAAGCGAAAAGAATATTTACGGGTTTCCCTTTGAAGCTCGGGATGTGGTGTTTTATCGTCGCCTGCCTTATCACTTCGTTCAGCTCTCTCGTGGGTATGTGTCTGGTGTAGTTTTCGAAAACCTTCAAAATCGCATCCGCAATCTTGTGCACCCTCTTTTTCGACTTTGCCGAAACGGTTATGACGGGCGCCCATGAGAGAAACTTGAACCTGTATCTGAGCTCGTCGACGATCTCTTCGTAACTGCCGAGCGCCTCGTCCCACTTGTTCAGTACGATAATGCAGCCGAGCTTGAACTCGTCCACCAGTCCCGCTATCTTCTCGTCGAGTTCGCTAAGGGGTGCGCTCGCATCGAGCACCAGCAGCGCTATATCGGCGCGCTCGAGCATCTGGCGGGTGCGCCCGAGGGCGTAGCGCTCTATCCCCTGTATCTTTCCGCGTCTTCGCAGCCCGGCCGTATCTATGAAGGTTACCGTTTTTCCGCCTATGACCATCTTCTCGTCTACCGGGTCTATGGTGGTGCCGGCTACATCGCTTACGACGGCCCTTTCGCTGCCCAGAAGGGCGTTTAGAAGCGAGCTTTTCCCTACATTGGTGCGGCCGATTATCGCCACCCCTATCTCGTCGAGACTCTCCTCCTCTTTAAGAGTTCCGCTCTCGTCGAACTTCTCTATGAGGTTTTCGAGCGCATCATCGTCTTCGATAAGCGGCATGGGAACCGGCTCTTCGAGATGGCCCTTTACCCACTCGATCAGTTTCCCTACCCTTCTGTTGTGCGAGACGGAGATCGCGAACATCTCTTTGGCTCCGAACTCTCCGAACTCCCAGGCGCGCTCCTCCTCCCTGTCGTTGTCGATCTTGTTTATCACGAGCGCTATCGGTTTGCCGAGTCTCTGCAGCTTGTAAAAGAGCTCTTTGTCGCGCTCGTCGGGCAGTTTCTTGCCGTCTACGAGATAGAGTATCACATCGGCCTCTTCCGCCGCCTCTATCGCCTTGTTCTTTACGCTCCTGAAGAGTTCGCTGCTCTCGTCTATGCCGCCCGTGTCGAGTATCTCGGCCTCTCTGCCGTCGAAGTCGATAAACTCCTTTTTGACATCCCTGGTCGTACCGGCGGTTTCGGACGTTATCGCTATGCGTCTTTTGGCCAGGCGGTTGAACAGGGAGCTTTTTCCGACATTCGGCTGTCCAAGAATCGCTATCTTTTTCATATCCCTCTTTGATTCACAATAATTTAATACGATTTTATCGAAAATGTGATTAAATAAGCCAGTGAAAGGATTCGGTATGAAAAGAGCGATATTTCTGATGATTGCGCTTTCGGGTCTGCTGTTGGCGGAGACGATACACGCGACCTACAAGATCGAGTACGGAATCTTCGGAAAGATGGGTGTCTCTGACGCCTATTTGACCAAAAAGGGAGGAGAGTACGAGATAAAGATGGTGGCGAAAGCGACAGGTCTGGCGAAGGTTCTGAGCGGGGGACGCGTGGAGATATACGGCAGCAAAGGTGTCATCGTGGACGGAAAACTGCTACCGACCACCTTCACCAAAGATATAAAGCGCTCAGGGAAGCGGCGTATAAAGATATACACTTTCGACCATGTCGCGAAGAGGGTCGTTTTCCACGAGGAGAACTACCGCGACGGAAAGCTCAAGGACAAGAAGGACGAGACGCTTCCCTACTATGCCGAAAACGATATACTCTCTCTCTATTTCAACATAAGAGATATCATAGGTGACTGCAAGATGCCTTTCGCAAAAGATCTGAAAGCGGTCGGTGCCGAAAAGAGAACCGGCCGGGTCAGGGTGGAGACCGTCACCGGAGATGGGAGGGAGAAGCTCAAAAGGAGCCTCGGCGACGAGCCCTGTTACCTCAAGGTGACGATCTACCAGAAACTCTTCGGATCCAAAGGCGGGGAGCTCTACCTCTCTCTCGACAGAGAGTTCATAGCCCGAAAAGCGCTTCTGAAAGATGTGATAATGTTCGGGGATATTCGTGGAAAGCTGACACATTTGGAACGGAAGAGATAGCGGATCTTGAGAGATCGGATAGGGCGTATCGATGCCGGTGTAAGATATATGCTCTTTGCATCCCTGATGTTCGCACTGATGGGGGTTTTCGCAAAAATTCTGAGCCAGAGTATGCCCTCTTTGGAGGTCGTCTTTTTCAGAAACCTCTTCGGTGCGGTTCTGATTGCGGCCACGCTTGTGAAGAGGCCGATGAGACAGAGGGGAGGAAAGGGGTGGCTCCTCTTCTTTAGGGGCATGATGGGTTTTTTGGCGCTTCTGGCCTTCTTTTACAATATAGCCCACATACCCCTCGGCGATGCCATGACATACTCCAAAACCTCCCCGATCTTTACGGCCCTTTTTGCGTGGATTTTTCTGAAAGAGAGGATGGGAGCCGTCGGCTGGGCGGCTCTCGTGCTTGGGTTTGTCGGCATCCTCTTTATCGCCAAGCCTTCCGGTGCTGTGCTCGACAAGACGGCTTGGCTCGGCATATTCAGCGGTGCCGGCGCCGCGCTTGCATATACGGCGGTAAGAGAGCTCAGGAACTACTACGACACGAGGGCCATAGTGCTCTCGTTCACGGTCATAGGGAGTGTCGGCCCGCTCGTCCTGATGGCGGTAAGCCCATATGTGAACGCGCCGGAGCTCGATATGCTCTTCGGAGAGTTTGTCGCGCCATCCGCCGAAGCGTGGATCTTTATCGTGTTTATGGGTATCTTCGCGACGCTCGCACAGTTCTACATGACAAAGGCGTACGGGGTTACGAAGGCGGGAATCGTAGGGGCGGTAAGCTACAGCAACATCCTCTTCTCCATAATTCTCGGCCTATTCATCGGTGATCCGCTCCCCGATCCGCTCACATGGCTCGGTATAGGCCTGATAGTGGCGGCCGGAATCGCGGTGGCGGGGGTGAAAGAGAAGAGAGCCTGAGAAATCGTCTCGAAATATTCGATTTCGAAGCTTCAGGAGGGCTCAGGCCCGCTCACCCGGGCCGAATTGATGGTTTGGCCCGGAATTCGCGTAACATCGGGTGTTAAGATAAAATATGGTAAAGTAAGAGCATGTCAAGTGCAGACACTCCTGTTTGGAAAACGGCCGTAACGGCGTTCTTTGCGGCTCTTGGCAGCAGTGTGCTGCTCGGACTGCTTCTGTGGTTGTTGCATCGAAACGGTATCGGCAGCGACTCGAACCTTGCAACGGCCATAATGAGTGCACTCTATATCGTGATCTTTTTTCCGCTCTTTTTCCTGCTCTTTTACCAAAAGAGCAGGCTCGAGAGTCTGCAGAGCGAGCGGAAGGACGATCTGCTGCTGGATGAGCTGACGAAGCTCTACAGAAGTACCGTTTTTGAAGAGCTTGCAACCGCACAGATAGAGCTTGCCAAACGTAACAGATGGCCGGTGGGCCTCGTAGTTATGGATATAGACAGCCTCTCCGAAATCAACGAAAAGTATGGCTACGAAGCGGGGAACCGGGTTTTGAGACACTTCTCTTCGATGCTTAGATCTTCGATAAGAGAGAGCGATCTTGCGGCCCGCTGCGATGACGACCGTTTCGTGCTTCTGCTTCCCGACTGCGATGCAAGGAGTGCGCAGAGGGTCATACAGAGGTTCCAGGCAAGAGTGCTGGAGTCGCCTGCGGAAACGGAGGATGGCGAACCGGTAAACATTCCATTCTCTTGCGGGGTCGTTTCGTTCGCCGGACAGGTTGCGAGATTCGATACCGTTATGAGCAGGGCGGATGAAGCGCTGATGCGTGCCAAGAAAAAAGGAGCCAACCGTATTGAACTCTTTTGAAAGGTGTCGTTCGTGAACAATGTTGCAAACAGGGGCCGCTACAAGATTCTCGGCGGCCTGTTGGGAGGGATCTTTCTCACGAGTGCGGCTGCATGGCTGCCGATGCTTGCGGAACTTCTGGAAGCGGGCGGGTTTAAACATGAAGATGCGAAAATAGCGGCATATGCGATCTTTTTTTTAGTCGCTGCCGCCGTATCGTACCTCTTTGTGACCGAGCTGATCAAGGCCCGAATCCAGAAGAGAAGATGCGACGAAGTGCTAAACACCTCGATGCTGTTCGAGCTTCACGACAAGCAGATGTTTCATACAATGGGCAAAAAGCAGATCGACCTTGCGAAACGGAACGGGTGGGATGTCAGTATGGCGGCTATCTATATCCAGCCGGTAAACCGCCGCAAAGGGGTTCCGGACTTAAGCTCACATATAAAAGAGATAGTGGTGAAGGAGCTGGAGAGGGCCACAAGATGCAGTGACCAAGTAGGGAGTTTCGCCAAAAACGAGTATCTTGTATTTTTGCAAAACTGCAACATGGAAAACGCGAAGGAGATCGCATTGCGCTTCAAAAAAAGGTTGTCGGACAGGTATGTTAATGTAGACGACAAGGTCTACAAACTCGAGTGCAAATGCGGAATATCGACCCTGAGCCCCTCTACGGCCGATCTGAAGAGGCTGATGGAGTGCGCCTACGAAGCGATGGATCGGGCGGCCGAGAGGCCGGGCAGCGTAATAGAGACGAGCCGGGCCGCCAGATGATCGGTGTAGAGATACTCTATGCGGTAATCGGTCTGCTCGCGCTGGCGGCTGTACTCGAAGGTGCTATGTGGGTACGCTGCAAAAGGGCCCTCAAAAAGAGCCGGCAGGAGGTGGAGTCGCTCAAGGAGGAGATCCAGAGCGTACGTTCGCTCGATGAGGCCTCCGGAGCCTACAACTACCCCTTTTTCGTCAAGATGGCGAATCTCCAGATCAAGATGGCAAGGCGCCACAAGTGGCCCGTTACGCTCATGATCGTAGATGTCGACCAGCTCGAGAGCATAAATCTGCGCTACAGCTTCAAGACCGGCGACGCGGTACTCAAGCATCTGAACGATTCGATCCGTTCCGTTGTACGTGCGAGTGACGTTTTGGGAAGGTTCGGCGGTTCCGGCATCTTCGTGCTGCTTTCGGAGTGCGATACCGAAAATGTGGTGACCGTAAACGAGAGGATAGAGCAGAAGATAGAGAGAGACCCCCTGACGCAGGGTGACAAAAGGGTGGAGTATCGAAGAAGCTACGGAGCCGTAACGATGTACGGCAAGCAGATACACCTCAACAGGATGCTCGGCCTTGCCGAAGATGCGCTGGCGAAGGCCAAAGAGAAGAGAAAAGAGATAGTTATATTCGACAAAGAGGGAAGCGAAGTATGATTTTGATTGCGGGACCGTGTGTTATAGAGAGCAGGGATAGCGTTATGCGCATAGCCGAAGCGCTGAAAAAGTACGATGAAGAGGATTCGATCGACTTCTACTTCAAGGCCAGTTTCGACAAGGCGAACAGAACCTCCCTGGAGAGCTACAGGGGTCCCGGGCTTGAGGAGGGCATGAAGATCTTCGAAGAGGTCAAAGCCCTTTTCGGGTACAAGACGCTGACCGACGTTCACGAGTCGCAGCAGGTTGCGGAGGCGGCAAAAAGTGTGGATGTGCTCCAGATACCGGCCTTTTTGTGCCGCCAGACCGACCTTTTGGTGGCGGCGGCGAAAACAGACGCGATAGTAAACATAAAGAAGGGGCAGTTCATGGTCCCAGCCGATATGCGCTACTCGGTCGAGAAGGTTCTAAAGACTAGGGGATTCGACAGTGTAGATTACGAGACGAGCGCAAAAGCCGGCGTATGGCTGACGGAGAGGGGAACGACATTCGGCTACGGCAACCTCGTCGTAGATATGCGCTCCCTGCCGATAATGCGAAAGTTCGCCCCGGTGATATTCGACGCCACACACAGCGTTCAGATGCCGGGGCAGGGCGGAAAGACCGGCGGCGACAGTTCGTTTGTGCCATACCTCGCCAGGGCGGCGGCCGCCGCCGGGGTGGACGGATTCTTTTTCGAGACCCACTTCGACCCTTCAAAGGCCCTGAGCGACGGGCCGAATATGATTAAACTTGAAAATCTCGACACACTTTTGACGCAGATAGAAGCTATCAGGGAGATTGTAGAAGAGCAGTAGCCGCAAACGCGGCGGACGGCGCGCCGAAACGAACCGCCGCCGTTATGCTAAAATATCATACTTTAATCGACGAGGAATACCATTATGAACGTTATAGAAGGACAGCTCAAACTGACAGGCTCCGAGCGCATTGCGATTATCGCGAGCCGTTTCAACCATATCATCACCGACAGGCTGGTAGAGGGGGCGAGAGACGCGTTTCTGCGCCACGGGGGGATGGACGAGAACCTCGATCTCATACTGGTTCCGGGGGCCTTCGAGATTCCGTTTGCGCTCCAAAAAGCCCTCGAGAGCGGCAAATACTCCGCCGTATGCTGTGTGGGCGCGGTAATCAGGGGGTCGACTCCCCATTTCGACTATGTGGCGGCCGAGGCTACCAAAGGTGTCGCGAGCACGACCCTCAGGTACGGCAAACCCGTGGCGTTCGGCGTTTTGACGACCGATACGATAGAGCAGGCCATAGAGCGTGCCGGGTCGAAAGCCGGAAACAAGGGCTTCGAAGCGATGGCCGGGCTGATAGAGATGATCGATCTCTATAGAGAGATGGAGGGTTAATGGCCACCCGTCACCAATCCAGAAGCGCGGTCATCGGCCTTCTATACGCCCACGACATAGGCAACCCGGAGGTGGAGCGCTTCGCCGAAGAGCTGCTGGAGGAGAAGAAGATAAGAAACAGGCAGAGGGAGTTTGCCATGAGTCTCTACAACGGTGTGCTCGGCCACCTCGAAGAGATCGACGGGAAGATTAGAGACCACCTCAAGGATTGGGACTTCGAGAGGCTCGACCATGTGGACAAGTCGATCATGAGGCTCGGCACCTACGAACTGCTCCATACCGATCTCGACCGCGCGGTAATAATAAACGAAGCGGTCGAGCTGGCCAAGGAGCTCGGCAGCGACCAGTCGCCGAAATTCGTCAACGGGGTCCTCGATGCGATAGAGAAGTCGGCAAAGGGTACGAAAAGATGAGCCGCATGAGCAAAGAGGAGGCTGTCGAGCTCATAAGAAACGGCGACCTCAAAACTCTCGGAGAGATGGCGAGCGAGGTTAAAAAGAGGCTCCACCCGAAAAAGATAACCACCTTCGTCGTGGACAGGAACATAAACTATACCAACGTTTGTTGGGTAGACTGCAACTTCTGCGCCTTCTACAGGCACGGCAAGGATGACGACGCCTATGTGCTCAGCTTCGAAGAGATAGACCGAAAGATCGAAGAGCTCCTTGAGATCGGGGGAACGCAGATTCTCTTTCAGGGCGGCGTACATCCGAAGCTCAAGATAGAGTGGTACGAAGATCTTGTAGAGCATATCCACAAAAAGTTTCCTACCGTTACGATACACGGATTCAGTGCCGTAGAGATCGACTATATCGCCAAAGTCTCGCGCATCGGTGTCGAGGAAGTGCTCAAAAGGCTCGCCGCCAAAGGGCTCAGCTCGATTCCTGGGGCCGGAGCCGAGATACTCAGCGATAGGGTACGGGACATAATAGCCCCGAAGAAGATAGACGTGAAAGATTGGCTGAATGTCCACAGGCTCGCGCACAAAAACGGAATAAAGTCGACTGCCACGATGATGTTCGGGACGGTGGAGAGCGACGAAGAGATCGTCGAGCACTGGGATCTGATCAGGAGTCTGCAGGATGAAACGGGCGGATTCAGGGCTTTTATAATGTGGAGTTTCCAGCCGTACAATACTAAGCTTCAGCGTGAAGGGGTAGTTACTCACAAAACGAGCCCTAACCGCTACCTGCGCCTTCTTGCCGTGAGCCGCCTTTTTCTGGACAATGTCAAAAACATACAGAGCTCGTGGGTTACGCAGGGCAGTTACATCGGCCAGATGGCCCTTTTGTACGGGGCGAACGACCTCGGAAGCACGATGATGGAGGAGAATGTGGTAAAAGCGGCCGGAGCCGCCAACCGCATGAACCGGGAGGAGATGATACGCCTCATAAAAGATATAGGCGAAACTCCCGCGCAGCGCAATACCGCCTACGAGATACTGGAGACCTTTTGAGCGCTTCCGCACGGCCGTACCGCGGCTCTGAACGGGCACTCTGCACCGAGATCGTCAAAGAGGTTTCGAAAATATGAGAGTATTGAAGAGTTTTGCTCTGTTTCTGACGCTTTTTCAAGGAGTTTTAATGAGCGCTTCGCTGCACAAAGTCGAGATAAAGGGTGTAGAAGTCCCGCTGATTTTCGAGGAGGAGAGGCTGCTGCCGATAGCCTCCATGCAGGTTGTCTTCGGCTACAGCGGCTCTTTGGCCGACGACGGCCATGCAGGGCTGGCGAAGTTTTCGGCCAGGATGATGAACGAAGGCACCAAAACCCTCGGCAGTACGGGTTTCGCCAAAGCGCTCGAAGAGAGGGCGATCAGCCTTAGCGCACATACCGGAACGGAGACCTTCGTCTTCGAACTGGGCAGCCTTAAAGAGGAGTTTACCAAAGGGGTAGAGCTCTTCTCCTCCCTGCTGCGGGATCCAAACCTCACGCCGAAGAGTTTCAAGAAGGTGCAGGCGACCACCGTCGGCTCTTTGATGCGAAAAGAGAGCGATTACGACTACCAGGCGAGCCTTCTGCTGAAGAGACTGCTGTTTGATGGTACGCCGCTGGCCAACCCCGCGGACGGAACCGTAGAGACGATAGAGTCCCTGAAGCTGGAGCAGGTCGAGAGTTTTTTGAAAGAGCATCTTGTCCTTCGCCGCGCCATCGTGGTTATAGGAGGGGCGATGACGCTCGAAGAGGCGAAGAGGTATGCGAAAGATGCCCTGAAGAGTCTCGATGCGGGAGAGGCGGAGCCGCTTCCGTACTTCAAAGCGAGCGATGCCGCGAAAACCGAGAGCGAAAAGAGGGCTACCGACCAGGCCTACATCTATTTCGGCTCCCCGTTCGAGATGCGTGTGGACGACCCGAAGCGCTACAAGGCGAAAGTGGCCGCTTTCATACTCGGAAGCAGCGGTTTCGGAAGCAGGCTGATGGAGGAGGTGAGGGTAAAGAGGGGGCTTGCCTACTCCGCATACGGCAGAATCGTTCTGAACAGGAGCAGCAGCTACTTCAGCGGCTACCTGCAGACAAAACTCGAGAGCCAGGATGAGGCGGTAAAGGTCGTCAAAGAGGTGATTACCGACTTCGTCAAAAACGGAGTGAGCGAAAAGGAGCTGGAGGATGCGAAGATGTTTCTGCTCGGCTCCGAGCCTCTTAGAAATGAGACCCTTTCGCAGCGTCTGGGCAGGGCCTTCAACGAATACTACAAAGGTCTCGGGCTGGGCTACTCGAAAAAAGAGCTTGAGCTGATAGAGGCTCTGAAACTCGAAGATCTCAACGCCTTTATAAAGTCGCACCCGGAGATACTGAAGCTCTCTTTCGCCATCATAACAGATGACAAGAAGTGAGGGGCTTGCAAAAGCCGGATTCTCGTCGCTGATAGAGCTGGCGATAAACATCCCCCACTCATACAGCGATACACGTCTCAGCGAGAGGGTGGAGATTTCGAAGATCAATACGATAGAGGCGGAGGTGCTCTCCGTCTCGAGGCTCCCCAAAAGGCTCCTGGTCACGGTCAGGAGCCCTGTTGGCGAGCGGAATATAGAGGTAACCGTCTTTCACCCTAAACCCTACCACAATGCACTCTTCAAGCCCGGCATGAAGCATGTTCTGCAGGGAAGGGTGGAGCTGTTTGGCAGAAAACTTCGGATGACCAACCCGAAAATCGTCCCGAAAACCGGTCAAATAGTACCCCGCTACAGGTGCAGAACGAGGCAGGATATCCACAGGCGGATCGTAGATGAGCTTGTCAGTGTGGAGAGCCTGGTGGAGGAGGGGCTCGAGAGGGGTACGGCGGAGCTGATAACAAGGGCACACAGACCGGACGGAAAGTGGCTGGAGCTCTACCGGAAGCATGGGGGGATCGGCCCGAAAACCCTCGATGCCCTGAAGTTCGCAGAGGCGTTCGACTACTTCTCGAGGATGCGCGCCAAGCGTGTAAGGTTCGATGCCAAAAGCTCCCTTGAAGGGAGTATCGAGCCCTTTTTGAAGAGGCTCCCGTTCGAGTTGACAGAGGGTCAGAAGGGGGCGGTTTCGGATATCGCCGAGGATCTGCGCGGCAAGGCAGCGGCGCGTCGCATGGTGGTAGGGGATGTCGGGTCGGGGAAGACGATGGTTATCCTGGCCGCCGCCATGATGGCCTACCCTCACAGGTCGATACTGATGGCACCCACCTCGATACTTGCCAGACAGCTCTACGAAGAGGCAAAAAAGCTGCTTCCCGAGTATGTCGGTATAGCACTCGTCACCCAGGGCGGCGAAAGGGGCGACCCCTCGAGTGCACACTTTATTATAGGAACGCACGCCATTCTTTACAGGGATCTGCCCGAAGCCGATCTGATTATGGTGGACGAGCAGCACCGTTTCGGTACCGAGCAGCGCAAAATGTTGGAAAAGTTCCATTCCGACGGCAAAAGAAGACCCCACTACCTGCAGTTTTCCGCTACACCGATTCCGAGAACACAGGCGATGCTCGATTCTGCGCTGATAGATATTTCGCTGATAGGGTCCACCCCTTTCGCGAAGGATGTGAAGAGCGAAATCGTAGGCAGACGCGATTTCGCAAAGGTGAAAGAGCATATAGAAATGGAGACAGCCGAAGGGAGGCAGGTGCTCGTGGTCTACCCCCTTGTGGAGGAGAGTGAACATATCGGCTACCTCTCCCTCGAAGAGAGCGAGAAGTTCTGGAGGAGTAACTTCGACGGAGTCTATGTTACCCACGGCAGGGACAGGCTCAAAGAGGAGGTGCTGCAGGAGTTCGCGCAAAGAGGGAGCATTCTGCTATCCACTACCGTAATAGAGGTAGGCATCTCTCTCCCCAGGCTCTCCACCATAGTCATAGCCGGGGCCGAAAGGATGGGGCTCTCTACGCTCCATCAGCTCAGAGGGCGCGTGGGCAGGACCGGTCTGAAGAGCTACTGCTTTCTGTTTACCAATACCCCCGACAACGAGAGGCTTAAAGCTTTCATCAAAACCAAGGACGGTTTCGAGATTGCGAGGCTGGATCTGAAGTTCAGGAGATCTGGCGATATTCTGGAGGGAAAGATTCAGAGCGGAAAAGAGTTTCTTTGGCTCGATACGGCCGAAGACGAAGAGATCGTCAAGAGGGCGAAAGAGGCGGCGAGCGGGCGCCGAGCGCCCGGTCCGGTCTCAGTATAGTCCGAAGCGTCCGTCTCCGCGTCTGTAGAGTACGCGCATCTTTCCGTCGATATCGTTGAATACGATGAACTGTTTGTCGGGAGAGGCTTTTAGCATATTCAGTGCCTCCTCTATCTCGAGCGGCTTGTAGAGGTCGAGCTCCATCGGTACTATCTCGTCCGAATCGTCTGCAAGTGCCGCCGCTATCTCCGCTTCGTGGGCGGCAGCCAGCTCGTCGGGGCGGACAGATTTGTGTTCGGTCACTCTGTCGTGGTGGCGCCTGAGGACCTTCTGCGCACGATCTATGGCGAGATCGACGGCTGCGTAGACATCCTTGTCTTTCTGGCGGATTACTACCGTGTTTTTGTTTGCCATGTGGATTACGAACTCGACGCTGTAACCCTTCTTTCCGTTCCTCTCGTCCGCATCTATTACGACACGGGTGGAGATGATGTCGAGATTGTACTTTTTCAGACCGTCAATAGCGTTTTCGATATGGTCTTTTATGGCATCGGTCAGCTCGAAATGGCGACCAACGATGCTGATATTCATCGTATAACTCCTTTAAATAGTGTGTTCAGCGACATTGTATCAAACAGTGGCTTAAGGCTTTTGTATTGTGCGGCGGTGGAAGCGTACCGTCTCGTTTGTCTCGGCGTCCCTGTAGGTTACGGTCGTGTCGATCAAAACGGTGCCGTTGGAGTCGGCGGTTGCGATAGCGTTGTGGAGGGTGTTGCACGCTGCGGGCATTCCGTTTCCTATGTAGAAGAGTTTCATGTTTATATCGTACCCCGTACCGACACCGGCGTAGTTCAGGTTCAACTCGTTTATACAGTCTACGGTGTTGTCATGGGCCGATATCGCCATCAGAGCGAGCTCGGTGGAGCTTTTTGCGAGCAGCTGCGCCTGCTCTCTCAGGAAGAGGTCGCTCGTCTGTTTCGTCGTCTGCGAAGAGAGCGATAGTGTAAGCATCATGAGAACCGCAATCAGCACCATAAGGAAGATAGCCGACAGAAGTGTGAATCCGCTGCGCATCAGAACACCACCTTCTCTTTGCATACGGAGATGTTGTTGTCTACCACCCTCTCACCCGCACACAGCTTTATGCGCATGACGTCGCCGTCCTGCCTGAACTTGAACGTAGTTACATTCTCCACAAGAAGGTTTTTGAATACGTTTGAGGCCGTGTTGAACTGTTCACCGTGCCACGGCTGGTAGTTCCAGTAGAGTACGAGGTCGCACTCTCTTTTGCAGTCGATCGGGTCGGGTGCTATGGCGAACGCCGTCCATACGAGTTTGTAGCGCTCGTATATCTGCACCGGCGGTATCAGATCCGTTATACGGAAATTGGTGTCGTTTATGACGCTTATATTGTAGTCGTAATCGCTGCTGTTGCCGTACCAGCCGTATCTCGAGATGTTGAAATCGCCCCATGTATCCGGGAATATTATAGCGGCGTCGGCTATGGAGGAGTTGTTTTCGGAGAGCTTTTTTATTATGTTGTCAAGACTCAACAGCCTGCTGCCGGGCGTAGAGAGAGTTATGCCGGAAGAGGCTTCGAGGTCGATAAAACCGCTCCACCCGGGGACGAAGTAGTTCGTTGCCGGGTCGTAGACCCCTTTTAGGCCCGTTTCGTCGTAGCCGATCCATTCGAGTATCGTGTAGCTGTCGTCCATATCCGGGTCGGAGGCGGCTATAAACGTACTCAGGTCCGATTTGACCCCGATTACCGAAGACTTTATGCGGTACTGCAGCCTCTTGGCGATCTGCTCGAGAGCCGTCTCCGTCTTTGTCTGCAGGGAGTTCATCGACCTCGTGATCAGATAGTTTTCGTAAATCCTTACGTAGACTTCCGATCCGATGGCGGCGATTATGCCGAAGACCATGATGACGAAGACGAGTTCGACAAGCGTAAATGCCTTGCGCAGCGTTTTCACGGCGCAACCCTTCTCGAGAGGTAGCTCACCTCTCCAATATTGGCGCTGAACGCTACGAGCCTGATCGTGTCGCCGTCTTGCGACGTTACGGTAGAGGCGATCATCTTTATGCTCGTGGGCATGTTGGTTACCGGAGCGGTGTTTATGGTGCCGTTGATCTCGCTGGCCGTATAGTTTGTCGCGTCGAGATTGTCGGGAATGTAGTAGACGGTTATCGTCGAGCTGTAGGATCTTTTATAGTCTTCGGAGTTGTTGTTTTCGCCGCTAATGAGTACGCTGTCGCTGCTTACGAGATCGTCGATATCGTCGAGGTCGCCCGAGTCGCTGCCGAGAGCCGACGGAGATGTCGCCCATCTGGGGGTGTTGTAGCATTTCCGCCTCGCCTTGCCTTTGAAATTTCCTATCCTGCGCCTTCCGTCCGCAAAATTTATGCACCCGAGCGAACTTGTATAAGCGGTGTCGAGAATTTTCGCGTAGCTTCCGTTGAGACTCTCGTTGGTCTCCTGCTCGTCCCACCTGTAGCTCATGATGTTGACGACCTGGGTCAGACCCGCCATGACCGCCTCCTGCCTGAAGGAGGTCTCTACATTTTTTGACGTCTCCGTCAGGATAAGCGGTATGCTCATGAAAGCTATACCGATAACAACGATAGAGACGATAAGCTCTATCATGGAGAATCCCCTTCTCACCACTCTATCCTTCTATTGGTGCTTTTGCTGGCATTGGTCTCTACGGTCTTGCCGAGCTTTCCTATACCGGCCCAGCTGCCGGCGATTCCTTCGAACATTATGTCGTAGTATACCCTTCCGTCCGAAAAATATCTATGGTACCTGAGCCACGGCTCGGTTCCGACCATGATTCTGACCTTGTGCGGTTTTGTAGTACCGGTATACTCTACTTTCGGCGAGTAGCTTCCGTTGGAGATGTTGTGTTCGTAGGTGTCCCTGGTACTGAGACCGTTGATCTTGATGGCAGTATCGAACGAGGAGAATCTCTTCATTGCGCTTAGCTCCGTTACGTTGCCGTCGCCGTTGCCGTGGTAGGGGTTTATCCACCAGTTTACGTCGTCTACGCTCTCTCTCCAGCCGTTCGATTGGGAGATGTTGAAGTCGGCACAGTTCGTCACAATTGCGTCGCAGTAGACTTCCGCATAGATCGGTGTATCTATGCTGCTCTCTTCGGTTCTGTAGTCGGGAGCGTGGAGGCGTCCGTAATATATGAACCTGCTAAACGGCGGGAAGTGTTTGCCCCCTTTGACGGAGCGGTTGCTATCCATTTCGGCCTGGTGGTTGCAGAGAGTGAAGTCGTTGCAGGTAACGTTTACATCATCTATGTCTATCTTTACCGGATCGCTGGTGACGGAGGAGACTCTGTCGATATTTATGGCCAGTTCGGCGTTCGACACGCCCTTGGTGAAGCGGCCGGCTGCTATGGCATCTACGTCGCTGTTGTCCGTCGTATCGGTTGCCGATGTGTTGATGTCGTATATCCTTAGCAGTGCCGGGGCAGTCAGGTTGCTTTCGGCCGGATTGAGCTCTCTTTCGAAGGTGAGGTCGACATCTTGTGCGTAGCACTGCGCCGAGAAGTTTCTCAGGAGAGCGCCATTTCTTCCTTCCGCTCTAACAGGACCGCTGATCTTGATGGACATATTGTGGTCGACCCTCAGGTCGTTCATGTATATAAACCGGTCGTTGGGGGCGGTTATCTCTATACCGCTTATATCGAACATGTAAGGCCTCAGACTCAGGTTTATGTCTGTATGGTTCTCGTCGAGACTCGAAGAGATGACGCACCCCACTTTGCCCGTGGAAGGGACGCTATAGTAGCCGCTGTTGTTGAAGTTTATGCAGTCCTGTCCCCACCTTCCGGGGTTGTCCACCTTTGTCCACTCAGAATCTCTCAAGGCGAACCTGTAGGAGCCTACATCGTCGTGGCTGACGCTGTTTCTCCCTTTTCCGTTCCAGAAGATCAGGCTGTAGGTTCTGTTGCTGTCGTTGCTGCAGTTGAGGTCGGGTGGGAATTGGCTTATCAGCCCCACGGTAGTCGAGTTCTCCTCTACACTGCCTGCCGGGTAGCGTTCGGGGAACGCCTGAATGTAGCGCAGAGCGGGGGCCTCGCTTTTAAACTGCGTTGCGTTGTACTCGACGGTGTAGTCGTACTCGGCGGCTATGGCGGCAAAGGCGTTTGTATAGTTTTGTATGATTTGCATTTTGTGAGTAATCGGAAAGCTGCTTTCATCAGATATGGTGACTCTGTAGCTCTCTGGCCTGATCGAGAAGTTATCCCTCGAGCAGAGGGGCTTGCCGTAATATTTCCTGAGACAGCCGTAGCATGTGCCGGGGTCTTTGGTGCCGTCGCAGTCGGTTCTGCAGAGGGTGTCGAAAGAGGCGAACTTGTCATCGTAGAGAGTTTTGTAGCAGCTTTCGTTCGTTCTGCTCCCGCAGGGGTTTTTGACGAGCCTGCTCCTGTTGTCCTCGAGGTACCAGATTCTGAATGCGCTGTTTCTCATCGCCAGCTGTGTCAGCTGGTCTATGGCGTCCGTGAATTCGCTGTCGTTGAACTCTGCAAATCGGGGGTTTGAAATGTTCGAGTCGGGGTTGTTGCACGATGCGTTCGTGTCGCTTCTGAAGAAGTTTACGTTGATCAGCTCGACCTCTATATCCGTCGTTATCTTTTTCGGAGTCTCGAAATCTGCATCGTAGAAGACGCCGTAGACTGCGTACGGCCTTCCGGAGACCTCCGTTATCAGGTTGTATGTATTGGGCTTGCTCTTGTCGCTGATTATATTGAAAATCCCCCACTCGGGAGCGTAGAGCGTGGATGTGGGGCACCTACTTCCTTCGTTAAGCTCCCTGTAGATCGGGACCGGACCGCTGCCGTAGTCGACAGTGAAGTTCACGTCGAATATGAACGAAGTTTCGAGCTTCTGCTGTGAACTGTTTGTATCGTAGTCGAAGAGTATGTAGTGGCTCTCATTGGAGTTTAGGGTGCCCCCCTGAGTGCCTGAAGCGCCGTCTCCGAAGTAGAGACTGAACCCTTTTTCACTCTCGTCGTGCACCCGGGTCCCGGCCGGCTCGTACTCGTTTATGTTGTTCGGTGCGATCGCTGCGCTTCCGCTTCTGTAGGTGAGCATTGACGTATCTTTGACCGCCGCGGTGAATTCGGCATTGGTAAGCGGGAAGTCCCCTTCGAGGCTTCTTACGAGCAGGTGGGTTCTAAGAGGCTTGTTCGGCGCCTGCAGGTGCAGCGTCGTGTTTATATCGTTTGCCGCGCTGTCGAGTACATAGCCGTCTATATCGAAGGTGTAGTCGTAGCAGACCGCGGGCTTGTATAGCTCCGCGGAGAAAGCCATCATACTCGGTGTGATGTAGTCGTTGTTGCTGTACATCTTGATATAGACCGAGTCGACATACTCGTTTCTGTCCCTGTACTCTTCCATCAGCTCCGAAATATCGTAGTTGTCGACATCCACACCGACATTGTTTGTGCTGAGGTTGTTGTCGACTCCGTTTACGATGTCGTCTCTTAGAATGTTGTCGAGTCTCGCGTCGAACATGTTGTCGCGGTTGCCTACCCCGGTTCCCTCCTCAAGGCCGGGCATATACTGGTATCCGTCCGTCTCCTCGTCGCTTATCTTCATCCAGTCTTCCGCGTTATTCGTAGGAGTGCGGCCGTACCTGTACTCCCCTTCACCGGAGAAGACGGAGAGTTGGGCATCTATCTTTCCGGTTTTAGGCAGCCTGAAGCCGCTTATCTTTATCGGTGTGCTGTTCGTGCCGATCGAGATGAAACCGTTGTAGATGGAGATGTTTTTGGGAGTACCCTTTTTGTAATCTTCCGCATAAATGATGACGAGTGACCATCCGCCGAATGCTCCGGGTGAGGGCTCCCTTCCCTCCATCGTCGTAAGGTTCGCTACGGTAAAGGTGTTTTTGCCGGGAGATATCACCCCTCCCGAAAAGAGCGATGTGACGTTCGCGAACGCCGCGTAGGTCTGGCCGTTGCTGCTTTCGTAGACGTGGAAAGTGTTGGCCTTTACATCGTTGTAGCCGTACCCGTTTATATCGAGCTTGATATCGGTCGCACCGGTGGTGGTTATGTCGAAGTCGTCTATGTCTATCGTTGTACCCTGGCCGACTTCGATCAGGTCGTACGTCGAACCGTTTTCGACACCGTAACGTATAGGGTGGTTTTTATCGACGCTGATGCGCCCCTGCCAGAAGAGCCCCGCCCATATTATCCCCGTAGTGGGGTTGTAGCTATCGGGTATCATGACGTACGAAGATGTGGAGTTCCAGGTCGAGTCGTTGTTGTCTATATCGAGATATTTGGTTACGTGCATGTTGCTCGTAATATCCTGATAGTCGGTATCTCCGTGGCATGTCCCGCCGTAGCCGGAGGTCAGTTCGGTCAGGCACAAAACGGTGTTTCCGGCGATCTTGTAGTCTCCTACAAGGTTACGGGAAGCCGGAGGGTTTATCAGGTAGAACGGAAGCTCGATTCCTTCGGTGAAGACGGTATTTATCTCTATGGTTACCGTAGCCGTATCGGACTCGTTGTTCTCGTCGGTTATCGTGTATGTGAAGCTGTCGGTGCCGATAAATCCGGGATCTGGAGTGTATGTGAAGTTTCCGTCCGACGATATCTGGAGCGTTCCGTTTGTGGGCTCGGTATAGGAGGTGACCTGTATGCCGGTTCCTGTGTCGTTGTTCAATACATTGTCGGTGAGGGGGTTGTCCGGCGTGGTCGAGTAGCTGTCGTCGGCGGCATCGAGTGTACCGGAGGAGTCGGGAAGGTTTACTTCGACATTGTCGAGCAAAGCGTCCTCGACACTCGGCGCCGAGACGTCGTACGCAATGGCGAGGGTAAGCTTTCCGTCGCCGTCGGTAGTCGATGTCAGGGTGTACCGTTTGTATACATACTGTGTGTTTCCGTCCGCACCGGGCAGAGTGTCGCTGTAGACAAGAAATGTTCCGTTTGCCGCTACATATACATAGTCTATGGGACCGCCGCTGTTTTCCCAGCCGCCCTTGCCCCAGAAGTCGAAACTTATCTCTACCGTCTTGTTGGCGTTGGATGGGCCGAAGTCGTATGTTTTACTCACCCATACCCTTTCGGTACCCATGAAAAGTACACGTGAGTTTACGGGGTTTCCTATATATGTGAGCGATGTCCCCGTCCCTGTCCATCCGTTTGCCGATGTTTCGAAGTCGTCTGTAAATGTGATACCCCAGGATATCGTAGACAAAAGTGCCGTCATCAGTAATGTTCTAATAAATCTCATTCTCCACTCCTTGGCAAAAAAGACGGGAAGGCTCTTCTCTTTTCGATCCGGCGCTCCTAATTGTTAACCGAATATTACGCAAACTCCGGGCAAAGCCCGCACTCGGGCCGGGGTGAGCCGCCCTGCAACCCCCTAAAGCTACGAAATCGAAAATTTCGAGCTGCGTAAAACCGATTGTTAAATTTTATACCAAAGCGGATGAGAAACAGATTATTTTTAGAAAGCAGTATCGGGGTTGAATATTCAACTCCCTTTTGCGATCTCATACGCTCTGGTTACAGCTTTTATAAACGCATCTCTTGCCGCCCCCTCTTCAAGGGCGGAGTAGCCGGCCGCCGTCGTGCCGCCCGGACTCATGACCTCATCTTTTATGAGTGCCGGATGGCTGTGTGAGATTAGCGGCGCGAAACCTTTGAAGAGACCCTCCACCAGTTTCGTCGCATCGGCTCTTTTGAGCCCCTCTTTGACGCCGCCGTCGGCCAGGGCTTCGGCAACGAGAGCCAGAAAGGCCGGCCCGCTTCCGGCAACGGCGGTCGCTATGTCGAGCTCCTTTTCGCTATCTACCCACAGGGTCTCACCGATCGATCCGAAGAGGGCTTCGGCCTCATCCCTCTTCGTTTCGGCCCCTGTCAGGGCTGTCATAGAAGATCTGTAAGCCGCGGCCAGGTTGGGCATGGCCCTGACATAGTTTTCGGCCTTTATGCTCTTTTTGAGCTCCTCCAAACCGGTTCCGGCCAATACGGAGTAGACCGTTTCGGCCTTTCCCTTCAGCTCTGCGGCCGTCTCTTTGAGCGCATGCGGCTTTACGCAAAGAATGAGTGTCTGCCCATCTATCTCATACCTCCCGAGAAGTGCCGTAGCCGCATGTTTCGCAAGTTGGTTCGTGAAGTGCAGCAGCCTCTCTCCGTCTCTGCCCACGATCGTCAGATCGTGCTCCTCTTCGAGCCCTTTCGCGAGTGCGAGAGCCATCTTGCCGGGGCCTACTATCGTGATCTTCATGAGAGACTCTCCTCTTTACCCATATAGCTTTTCAGAGGTGCCGCTATCTCGAAACCGGGGTATTTGTGGTTGTCGAGCACTATCTGTCCCATCAACCCCTTCTCCCTGTTGAAAAGCAGCGGAGCCAGAAAGTTGACATGGGAGTTTTCCAGCGGAGTGTCCAGTATCATGATATTCAAAACCTCTATCTGTTCCGGGGTTCGAGCCTCCAGGCTTTTCACGGCGCTCTCCGGCAGATCGAAGATGTAGTCGTTTCTGAGCAGGGAGGGCCTCACAAGTATGAAAGAGGGTGCACTCTTTCCCCCTTTGTCGAAAAGTCTGAAGAAGTTTCCGTCGATCGATTCGAGCGTAACCTCTTTGCACGACTCAAACCCCAAAATAGGGAGGGCAGCTTTGAAATCCATCAGAACGCGTCCTTTAGTGTACTGTGCCTCCGAAAGAGACCTTTAATGGGTAAGTAATAATATATCGGCTAAAATCTCTCAAAGTTTATCAAAAAGGTCCTGAATGTATAGTATCGTTTTAAAAACGATTGTTGCTTTTGCGCTGTTGATAGCTGTGAGCGGATGCAGCGGCAAAGGCGAGCAGGAGTTCGAAAAGCCGGCACTCTACTGGTACCAGAAGCTCATGCGAAGCGTCGCGGCAGGCAACCTTGAGAAGGCGGACGACTACTTTACGTCCCTCGAGAGCGAGCATGTCGGCTCCCCTTTGATCCCGGAGGCGATGCAGATTCTCGTCCAGGCCCATATGGAGGAAGAGGAGTATCTGCTGGCAAACTTCTACCTGGACGAGTATCTGAAGCGTTACGGAACCTCAAAAAACCGCGACTATATCGAGTTTATGAAGATCAAGGCCTCTTTCATGGGGCTAAAGTCTCCGCAAAGGGACCAGGAGCTCATAGAGGAGACCCTTCAAAAGGCGGAAAGATATATTCGCAGCTTTCCCGACAGTGAATTCAGGCCGTTGGTACAGACGATAGAGGTCCGTCTTGAGATGACCAGATTCATGATGAACGAGGAGATCGCTTCTCTTTACGATAGACGCGGCAAACCCGAAGCCGCAAGGATATACCGGGAACGCAATGCGAAGAGTTGGATCGAGAGTGACAACCTGGCCCCTCCCTCCGAAGGGTGGCTCGAATGGCTGTTCGAGTAACCGAAATCGGAGATTTAGAAGCTTCATAGGTTGCAGGGCAGCTCACCCCGGCCGGGTTTGCGGGCTTTGCCTGGAGTTTGTGAAGCATCGGCGGGTAGAGCCTCCCGGACGAGAGAGCCGACTCTGCGACCACTTGACAAAAGAGGAAAAAGTCACTATATTTAAGAAAAATTTAAAAAATTGGAGGATATATGCAGCTTAGCGACTACGGCGCATTTCCGGCTGATATTCCGGTGATAGTGGAGGATGACCTCTTTCTCTACCCCTTCATGATATCGCCTATATTTCTGAATGACGAAAAGAATGTACAGGCGGCAGTAGAGGCTGTCGAGACCAACTCTCTGGTGCTTGTCTGCCCGACAAAACCGAACCACGAAGGGGAGCGGACATTCGATGCGATCTACAATGCGGGGGTCGTAGGCTCGATCATGCGAAAGGTCACGCTTCCCGACGGCCGAATCAAGGTGCTTTTCCAGGGGCTTGCGCGCGGACGCATTGTTGAAGAGGTCTCATCTTCGCCCCTGGTCGCGAAGGTAGACATAATCCGCTCTAAACCCT
>Ga0256832_1000519_pt1 | contig 25013 bp, 25 predicted proteins | sample 134614metaG_FD_190534 | JGI IMG/M metagenome (GOLD analysis project Ga0256832, IMG submission 190534) | Hydrothermal vent microbial communities from Lau Basin, Pacific Ocean - 134-614 | ecosystem: Environmental > Aquatic > Marine > Hydrothermal vents | place: Pacific Ocean: Lau Basin | collected... | reverse complement strand
ACTGCACCCATTGCAAGGAATGGACCACCTACAATATGTCCCCAATAAAGACCATATTCATCACCTGATGCTAATGGCATTTCGCCCGCACCTGATAACCAAACAATCATTAAGAAGATATTGAATAAAACGATAGCAACCATAAAACCTTGTAATGGCGCCATACTACGGAACATACGGAAGGTACATTCAGGCATACCCGCATTACAATATTTCTCTTTATTGATAATGACAGACTCAGGTGCCATAACAGAACATTCAGTACCAAAGCCAGACTTTGCAATACCAAAACCTAAAACTAGACCAGGAATTAAGAATCCTAAAGTGCCCCAAATTCCTAAATTGCTGATTGAACCTGCAAACGCATCGGTGAAAATAGCGAAGTAAAGTGGAATAGCTAAGAAAAGAATAAGAATAGTGTTAAAAACAAAACGAAGTGGATCTTTTAGTGGAACATAGTCAGGATCATAACCAGGATTAGTATGGTCTTTGCTATCATGCACTAACCTTGCAACAGGCTTGGTTTCTTGATGACGGAAATAACCACCTAGCTCTAGTTTTAAAGAAATTTTGAAGGCAATAAAAGCAAAAGGAATACCACTAAAGAGTACCATCCAAGAGGCAATGCTCATTGCAGGTAATCCACCCATAAAGTGATGTGTTGTACAACCCATTGCTAGACGTGTACCAAATGAGAATAGCATTCCACCGACAAAGGCAAGTAGAATCATACGCCAGTTATAACGCACCCAGCTACGTACATCTTTTTCAATAATGCCAACTAAGCGAGCACCTGCCAATGCCCCAATAATTGTCCAATGAATATTAGGCTCATAAACTTGTCCAACGAGATCAAGACCAAGAATATTCGCTTCAACGGCGGCGTACATTTGAGCAAAACCAGAGGTCACATTGATAAAGTCGGCCTCCATATCTGGATTCATCCAAGTGAAAGTGTAGTAGAGAATTTCGGAGAACCCGACAACGAGACCTCCTAGCCAGAACGGCCATTGTTTAACCATTAAATTTTTAAACATAAATAATTCCTGCGGTAGTGGAAAAAAAAGTGTTGTTTTTACACAAATAATCTCACCATGAAGTACACGAAAAAACTTAAAGAAGACAGATAATTTAAATTTTTTCATGATCTTCAGGGTAAAATTTAAGTAGATATTTAATAGGTTGAATTAGCTTTGTTGAGGCTTAGCTAAGATCAACCTATCAAACATTTGTAGACAATAAATTATTCGACTTTCATTGCTGCTAATTTATTATCAGGAATTTGAGTCCATTCATTTAATGATGCGTCATAAACTTTAGCGTCTTTATTACCTGCGATTTCATGTAATGCAAACCAAGTTAAGGTTGCGAAGTTGCCTGTATCAGAATATGCAATCGTTGCTTTTGTTGGGTCTAAACCAAGAGCTGAAGCGGTTGCTTTAATTTTATCTGCACTTTGGAATGTTAGACTACCATTATTAAGTAAGCTGGTTGTAATAGGCCAGTTTTTAGCAGTAGGGATATGACCTTGGCGTGTTACTAATTTATTCGTTGGTGTTAGTCCAAGATAACCACTAATAGGACGGCTATCTACTAATTGTGTTGCATCACCCATTGCCGCTTTAACATCTTTCATTGTGGCTACAAGTGCAGGATTACCATCTTTTGCTTCGTATTTTCCACCACCCGCTTTACTTTTGTCAGTTGAAATATCACGCTTTTCAGAGATCCATTTGTAAGTACCACCGTTTAAGATAGCAACATTAGGATGACCATAAAATTTCATTGTCCAATAAAGACGTGTTGCTAACATCACATCTTCCGGGGTTTCAGCATTACTGGTAATAACAACGGGAGTATCATTGCTGACACCACTTTTTTCCATTAGCTTGGTAAATTTATCTTTATCAAGATTCATTGAACGAAGCTTGACACCATTACTTTCACCGCGAGAATGAACTTTTTTCCATTTAACCAATGCAATTTTCTTTTTATCCGTTGCAATATGACCGCCAACAGCTATTTTAGGGGCTGCACCACCGACACCACAGGGATTAACTGCTGCTTTCTTAGCTTTTTTCCTAAAACTCTTTGGGTTAGTGCGTACATCTAAAATTTGCACTTTATCCAGATTTTTAGATAGCCATTCGGTTTCTACCAAAGGACCCGGTAATGCTTCTGCATAAGTATTGGCAGTAAAAACAACAAGCAATGCTGGGGTAATAGTGTATAAGCAAGCTTTCTTAAGTATGGACATAAATCTCTCCTAGTAAAATAATGTCGTAATTATAATCAGAATAGTTTCTGATTTTGGGGGTTAGTTTTTTTAAAACAAATTTAAAACAAACAAGCACACATAGTTCTAGTCTATAAATAGAATAGTGCAAGAAAATAATAATATTTTGAGTGTATTTAAATAACATTTAAGCAATTTAAATAAAATTTTATTTAAATAAGACTAATTAATAGCCTGCCGTCCTGTAAATTATAAAAACAGGAAGCTAAAATAAATAATAAAATAGTTTTAAATATAGCAAACAAAATAAAGCCTTATAAAAAAGCTCATAAGATGATGATTAATATAATATATTGCTGTTTAGACGTATTTAAACAATAGTCTTTAGATAGTGCGAATCAGCACTGTAATAGATCATGGTATAGATAACCAAAAAATGATACATTGTCACTTACTTTGTCTGGCATTTGTGACTCCTAGTCTTAAAACTTAAAAATTAAGGAAAACCTTAATTACTAATGATTAAATTAATTTATTATTATTTTTATAAGTTCAACATCCTAACTGAACTTATTGTTGAGTGTGTGATAAACAACTCCGAAATAATATAACATAATAAAAAAAACAATAAAAGCCATGCAAGTTAAAGAACAATAGCATCTCAAATAAAAGATTAAAAAATAAGCAATTAATTTGATAGGTGGTTTATCCCTTTTTTAATTATTATTATTTATTATATTTAAAGATTTTCTTTATGGTTTTTTTAAAAAAAAAGGTTTTAAAAACCGTATCTATATGTTTTTAATGGATATTTAATATATCATTATTTTATAATGAATTAATAATAATCAATAGATTTATTCTATAATCGTTATAAGTTTTAATGTGAATAGATGGATAATGAGAGAAAAAAATAGCTTAAAATTAGTTCAAAAAAAATTGACTTTAATCAATATAAATGCAAGAAAATTGGAATAATACAAAGCTAATCGGCAGATTTAGCCTGAAGGAAGGTGAAAATACGCTCTATTTTAGCTTATTTTTATGACGCATAGTTTTTCACAATTGCTGTAGGGCGTGATTTAAAGTGAGAGAATTTATGAGCATTATTGTCAGTGGAATCCCATCCTAGGATGGGATTCTACCTAGGATGGTTCATTGTAAGAAAGACATCGACTGATAGGCTTATTTTTTCTTTGAAATATTTTCAGTTGTTATAGGTGTGGTCAAAGGAGCTTGAGATTGCATTTGAGCTTTATGATGCGCTTGGGCTAATGCTTTTTGTGCATTAGCAATTCGCTTTGCCATTGCTTCAAATTGCAACCGAATTCTATCCATTTGAGCTTGTTGTTGCTCATAAGACAGCGTTGGAAACATTTGTTGTGGAGGCATCATCTGCTGAGGTGGCATCATAGGGACCATATTATAATAGCCATTTTGAGAAGGAGGATAAGCGTATCTCATTGGATTCATCGGGGGCATAGGCGTCATGGGTGTGACTGGATAAGCACCACGGTTATTATAACTTCCCCACGGTATATTGAACCCTGAACCATTGCTATTGTTTTGTTTTGTGGTGTTTTTTTGCTCACTATTATTGTTTTCTCCACCGATGGGCATCTGAATAGTTGTAGTGCCGCTTATTGGTTCAGTAGTGGTCGTTTCAAGAACAACATTAGCTTTCTCCTCAGTGGGGATTTTACCTTCTATCTCGATATGCGCTTTGGTTGTTTTTGAAATCGTTACTTTTTCCTTTACATCGCTATTAGTAGTTTGAACCGTTTTTTTGCTTGCTTTGCTTGCTTTGCTTGCTTCGCTTGTACCGCTAACATTTTGATCGTTTGAAGCATCATTAATCTCCTCTGCTGTTGCTGATAAAGTGAAGAGAGCAACAAGCGTTGCCATGCTGATTGTAAGACGTAGTTTCATTTGAATCTCCTAATAATTATTAAAATAGCTCGCCAAAGTAACTATAGAAAATAATGAGCAATCTAGCGATAAGAATTTATTAAAAATCAGGCATCTTTCATTCCCTAGTTAATACTTTGATAGATAATAAAGTGCCTCCATAAGCTCAATATGCATTTACTCAGGAAAGTGACCTTTTTTCCTTTTCGAGTCACCCATAACAAAGGGAGCGCAGGTCCAGATCATACTGACGAAAAGAGAAATACATCCACGGGCAACGGTACTCCCACCAATGGCAATCACAAGTGTTTGCTTGGAAAGACTATAGAGGAGTCTTTCGATAAAAAGGAGGTAAAAAAGTTCAACATTCACTGCCTCATTTTTTAGCCATCGTTTCAATTGCATTATGCGACTTTCTTCTTTTCCTGCTGTTGGAATATCACCTACAATATCCGCTAATTTAACTTGTTTGCTTTGGATTATCCCGCAAATAAAACCAGTTAGAATATTTAGGTTATTTGATTGTCGTTTACTCGCATTAAAGTCCCATAGCGTTTGTATTTGATTGTGAATCGTTCGATAAACTCGTTGTGCATCTGGAAAAATCATGAGCTAAGACCGTTTAGAAAAACAAGTTTTCTTAGGGGGAATTAGAATTTTTCAAGATCGTCCTTTTAGTATTTCCACAATACCGTCATTAATACCGTCACATTTGCCCGACTGTCAACGAACTATGGCGAACTACTACGAACGATATAAGCGAAAAAAAACCACTGGAATGCGGGTTCTAGGACGTTCACGAACTATGGTGAACTATGTCATGGCGGAAGAGGAGGGATTCGAACCCTCGGTACGGATAAACGTACACACGCTTTCCAAGCGTGCTCCATCGGCCACTCGGACACTCTTCCGTTATTTTTTGGCTAATAATATCAGCTAAAAAAGGAGGCAAAGCTTATAGTAGTTTTGGTTTTGTGACAAGGAGACTCTGTAAGTATTCGTGGAATAAATAAATTTAGGAATGAGTTGCAAACTTGGTGGCATTAAGTACGGGGAATAAATTCCCCGTTCTGAATTCCTAAATAAATTCACAAAGCTTCTCGCAATGACGTGGTGGAAAAAGTGTAAACTATTTTTTCGATATATGAAGGATGTCTAAAGTTTCCCAAAGTTTCAATAAAAAATTGGGTTTTTAACTCCTGATGCTCCAACACGCTTTGCAGCGAAGTAGGCAACTAATGCGCCGAGTTCTTTTAAGCGTGGTTTCATCCAACGTGCTTGTTCGGGGCATGTGATTTCACCGAGTTCTAATACTAATTCTGCATCACTAACCTGTGTGTAGCGATAGTTATAGTAATATTTAAGGTTTTTTGAAAAGTTATCAGGCATCCATTTAAAGGGGAAGGTTTGTCGATAGAGTCGTCGCCATGCACGGGCTGCATTTTTGTCGGATGCATGATTAAATCCAATCGATGCTCCTGTTTGGCAGGCTTTTTTATTGCCGTCAAAATGAATGGATAATGCTAATTTCACTATACTGACTCGCTTTTGATCAGCGGGGGCGCGGATAACACTGACTCCAGCATTGCGTAATATACGAGTGGCTTCATCAGCGACTATTTTTGTCCAATTAATTTCACGTCCGTATTTGGAGACGGAGCCTGTTTTGCCAAAAATACGCCCTTCATGTCCTGCTTGGATATAAACTTGGGCTTGTAGTGGTTGCTTTTGATATTCATCGATTAAAAGAAAAAAAAGTCCTATTACAATGATGAGCATTAAAAAAGCAACTAGGTTAGATCGTTCTGGCTTGGTTTTCTTTGTTTTTGCTTTTTCCAAAAAAAAATCCTCAGAAAATTTTAAATAAATACAAAATATTTTATCTTTGCTTATTATTTGGCCCGTGTATTATCATAAAAAAACCCCTGAAGATATTTTCAGAGGTTTTTTTATTATCATAATAGGAACATTTATTTTAGACGTAATACCTGCCCTGGAGAAATGGTATAAGGGGCAACTAGATTGTTCTTTTTAATAATATCTTTCCAATAAACACTGGTTAGACGCATAACAGAGAAAACAGTGTCTCCTTTTCTAACCGTATAAGTGCTATCACCTGCTTTGTAATTACCTGTGGCTACGTCTCCACCGCTGTAAGTATTACTAGATGAGGTATTGCTCGATGATGGGCTAACATAGGTATCATTGCTACTTGAACCGCTACTATAGGTATCATAACTATCTGTGTTATTCGCACCACTTGTATAAGTTTTGGGCGAATAAGGTTTATAGGTATTGGTATCGTAGCTTCCTGTGTAAATACTTTTATTAGAGGCAGAATTGCTTTTGGCGGCTCCAGTATAAATACTTTTATTAGAGGTCGAGTTACTTCTAGAGGCTCCAGTATAAATACTTTTGTTAGAGGCTGAGTTACTTCTAGAGGCTCCAGTATAGATACTCTTATTGGATGCAGAATAACTGCCTGTGTCTACAGGTGTTGAATAGCCTCCTGCTTTACTATAGTCATAGTAATTGGTTGGGGTACTTGGCTTTGCACCACCATAACCACTGTAGGTTTTTCTTGGTGGGGTATATGTTCTTTTAGGTGGAGTATAGGCTCGTTTAGGTGGAGTATAGGTTCTTTTAGGTGGGGTATATCTTGGTCTATTTTGTTGGGCTTGTTGTTGTCTATTCCAACGATCTATATACCATTGTTGAGTATGCTCACCCGCAGGTCTTCTATAAGTTGTTCTTGGAGGAGGAGTGTAAGTGACTCTGGGTCTGTTTTGTTGGGCTTGTTGTTGTCTGTTCCAACGATCTATATACCATTGTTGATTGTGTTCGGCGGTGTTATTGTTTGCATTGCAAGTTCTGCAAACGGTGTTTTGTTGTGGCTCTTGCAGATTTTGTGATGCACCTTGAGATGCACCAGAACCATACTGGGTATTATCATAAGTACCTGTTCTTGCATTGTATGGGGTACAACCCGATGCTAATGCGACAACCAAAGAAGAGGCCGCTAGTAATTTAAATTTTCTATCCATGATTAAAACCTGTGTAATAAAATATAATAACAACTAGTATAAAAACAACCAGCCAACCTAACCATTCGATGTATTTTATAATCAATGGTTCCATTTTTGGCCCAATTTTTGCGACTAAACCTGCCACTAAAAAGAACCGAAGCCCTCTGCCCACTGCCGATGCAAGTACAAAGGGTAAAAATGCCATTGATAATAATCCCGCGGTAATGGTGAATAACTTATAAGGTATTGGAGAAAAACCTGCTGCCAATATAGCCCATATTCCCCAGCGACTAAATAATGTTTTGACTTGCTCAAACTTATCGCTATAGCCCCAACCAGCAATTAAGGGTTGCAACCAATCCATTGCCCAAACACCAAGAAAATAACCTGCTATTCCCCCGAGTACGGATGCAATTGTAGTCAATATAGCAAAACGAATCCATTTTTTCGATTCTGCTAATGACATTGGTATTAGCATGACATCGGGGGGGATAGGAAAAAAGGAGGACTCGGCAAAACTTAATGCAACCAGATACCTTTCTGCGTATTTGTGGCGTGAATAATCGATCACTTTATTATATATATTAGAAAACAGTTTCATTTTAAAGAACTTTTTAATTTTATTTGTGTGTTTGTTGTAAGAAAGGTACAAAAACCACTGCTTCATAGTTTTCAACCGTATGCTCATTTTCCGATACTCGAATAACAAGCTGCAACACTTGTTCTCTATTATTTTTACCCACAGGGATGATCATTCGACCTCCTATTTTTAATTGTTGTATCAAAGAATTAGGTATTTCAGTCGGTGCTGCTGTTACCATAATTGCATCATAAGGTGCTGTTTTTTGCCACCCCCATGTGCCATCTGCATGGTGGGGATAAATATTCCGATAGCCCAATTCATACAATAAACAACGTGCTTTGCGATACAGTGGCAAAATACGTTCTACGGTTTGTAGATTTTTTACTAATCCGCCTAAAACCGCTGCTTGATAGCCAGACCCTGTACCTACTTCTAAAATATTATCTAAGGGGTTATCGCTATCTAGCAATAATTCTGTCATCCGAGCAACAATATAGGGTTGCGAAATCGTTTGTCCATAACCAATCGGTAAGGCAGTATTCTCATAAGAGCGACTAGCTAATGCGGAATCCACAAATAAATGCCGTGGCACTAACCCCATCACACGCAATACTTCTTTATTTTTTATCCCCAAATGCTCTATTTTCTCAATGAGGCGATTGCGTGTACGCTGAGATGTCATCCCAATACCTTTTACGTCTAATTTCCGCATCTTGTATAATTACTCGTTAACACTCTCTAGCCACTTTTTCGTTGCATTGATTGCTTTATAATGGGTAAGGTCTATTTGTAATGGTGTTACTGAAATATACCCTTGTTCAACCGCATAAAAGTCTGTTCCTTCACCTGCATCTTGTTTTTTACCAGGCGGTCCTACCCAATAAATAGTATTTCCGCGAGGATCTTCACCTTTTATTGCGGGTTCAGCCTTATGTCGCTTCCCTAAACGGGTCACTTGAAAACCCTGAATCTCATTCCAAGCAATATCAGGCACGTTAATATTTAGTATAGTAGTATCCTTTTTGTAAAAATAATACAGTTGTCTCAATAATACCACTACCGCTTCAACCGCCGTGGAAAAATATTGTGGTTCAAAGGATGCGATAGACACAGCAATCGCTGGTAAGCCAAGATGCCGTCCTTCCATTGCGGCAGCCACCGTCCCTGAATAAATGACATCATCCCCCATATTGGCACCTGCATTAATCCCCGATATGACCAAATTGGGCGGATTATCATATAACCCTGTTAATGCAAGATGAACACAGTCTGTTGGTGTCCCATTGACACTATAAAAATGCTCATCCCGCCAAGTTAAGCGCAAAGGTGACTCAAGCGTTAATGAATTACTTGCACCACTTTTATCCCTATCAGGGGCAACTACCATCACCTCAAATTGTTCGCTCAAACGCTGGTATAAGGCATTTAAGCCCCTTGCTGAAAAACCATCATCATTGCTTAATAAGATATTCATTAGACTCTTTGCTCATTATTTTTATATACTCCCCACAGGGGAAATATAGTTCACTCTACATCCATTCATTCACAACCATTTAGAGTGACAAAATGATGCAAAAAAAACAATCTAATAAAGCACCATTTTCTGAGTATGAAGATGATTTCCAGCTATTTAGAGAGGCGGTTAAAGATATAAAACCGCTTGCACACGATAAAGTTATTCATCCTGTGAAAAAAATAGCCCAACACCCCAAAAAACAGCATCATACTTTAGAGCAAGCGTCTATTGTCGATACTTTATCTGATCAAGCTGAAGTGGAAAGTATCAATCCCTTAGATAAACTTAGCCACTGTCCCTCAGGGATACAGAAAAGAGTGTTTAAAAAGTTGCGTAGAGGGCAGTATATCATTATTGATGAACTTGATTTGCATGGATTGAATGTTAGACAAGCTAAAAAGCTATTACTTCATTTTTTAGAAACTGCACTTCAAATTGAAGGCAGTTGCGTCAGCATTATACACGGCAAAGGTCACCGTTCCGCTAATAGAGAACCTATTATTAAACGACAAACGAATCATTGGTTAAAACAACACCCTCGCGTACTTGCTTTTCATTCCGCACAACCTAAAGATGGTGGTACAGGAGCGGTCTATGTTTTGCTTAGACGAACTAAACTTGCTGAATAAACAATTTTATATGTAAATACTTTTGCAATAATTTACAATATTTATCAAAAATTTCTTTTTCTATCCTGTATATTGACGCAACTAATTAAAAAGGAAAAGTAAGATGAACAATAGAAGAAAATTTATAAAATCAAGTTTAACTACTCTTATTGCAAGTACAGCTAGTTATGCAGGATTACTTGGTGCTAAAGAGGCTGCTACAACAAAAGAGACAACGAAATTGCCGTCATTAGCAGGTTTGGTTTATACCAAAGATAATCAGGGAAAATGGAAAGGTAAGGCTAAAAGTCACGCGCCTTTAGTCGAAATTAAAGATAAAAAAATCACCATAACAACCAAGCATGGCATGAGTAAAAAGCATTATATTGTGCGTCATACTTTAGTTACAGAGGCGGGAGAGGTGGTAGGAGAGAAGACTTTTTCATTTGAAGATGAAGAAGCAAAGTCCACTTTTGAGCTTCCAAAAGACCAAACGACATTATACGCCACCAGTTTTTGTAATAAACATGATCTATGGGTAACTGTTGTGACAGTATAGAAATTACACAGCCTATTGCCTGTGGATAAGTCTGTGGATAGAACTAAAAAAAACAGCTTTAAATACTTGTCTTTATTGGAATAATTAAAGCCAATGAAAATTAGCTTTACTTTTATTATCCTTATATTTATCAATAGCTTATTGTATTTGTTTGAATTTCAATTTTAAACAGAAATGATAAGCTAAAATAAGGGGTAATAGCATTGTGTATAAACGGGCGAATAATCCCTATATATAGTACCCTGATCAGTATCTAAACATCTCAGGGCGTAGGATTTTGCCGACGAACGGTATGGAAGTAAAGTGTTTTTTACAATTCTTTTATACCGCTAATTAATTCATTCGTTGCGGCCGCGCCATCTCCGTATAGCATGCGTGTATTATCAGCAAAGAATAATTGGTTTTCGATACCTGAGAATCCTGTGCCTTTACCGCGTTTAATTACAATGGTATTTTTTGCATAATCTGCATTAAGAATTGGCATACCATAAATGGGACTATTCGTGTCTGTGCGAGCGGCAGGATTTACCACATCATTTGCACCAATGACCAATGAGACATCGGCAGTTGCAAACTCTTCATTGATTTCATCCAAATCATAGATAATGTCATAGGGTACACCTGCTTCTGCGAGTAGCACATTCATATGTCCTGGCATACGACCTGCAACGGGGTGGATGGCAAATTTCACCGTTACGCCACGCTCTTGTAGTAGCTTGCTCATTTCCCACACTTTATGCTGTGCTTGCGCAACCGCCATGCCGTAACCCGGTACAATAATCACTTTTTCGGCAAATGCCATCATTACCGCAACATCACTGGCTTCAATTTCTTTCATTGAACCTGTCACTTTTTCTGCCTCGCCTGTACCACCGTCGCCAAAGTTGCTAAACAAAACATTAGTAATGGGGCGATTCATTGCTTTTGCCATTAATTGTGTCAGCAATGTGCCTGCCGAACCGACCACAATACCTGCAATCATCATGGCGGGATTACCCAGTACATAACCTTCAAAACCAACCGCTAAGCCTGTGAAAGCATTATATAAGGAAATCACAACGGGCATATCCGCACCACCAATAGGGATGGTCATCATAATGCCAAAGGCAAGTGCCAGTGCAAAGAAGAAAACCAAAAGCCCCATACCATAATCGGCACCACTAAAGGAGAGATGCAAACCGATCATAATCGTTGTTAGGAAAACGGCTAGATTAATCCATTGTTGGTTTTTAAAGCGATACACTTTCCACATAATCCCTTGCAGTTTTGCAAAAGCTATCATAGAGCCAGAAAATGCAATCGCACCAATTAATGCGCCTAACACAGCTAAGGCTTGATGAGTTACATCATGACTATTGTTATTTTGCATTAAGACCACGGTTGCAATAGCAGCGGCAGCACCGCCTCCCATGCCGTTATACAGTGCAATCATCTGAGGCATATCGGTCATCGCAACTTTTTTGCCTGTTACCCATGCTATTGCGCCACCAATACCAATTGCTAACGTCATCCAAAAATAATTATGATGAATATCTTGATGGAAATAGGTAATGATCGTCGCTAGCAGCATGCCAACACCCGCCCAAATAATACCGCGACGTGCCGTTACAGGAGAGCTCATTTGCTTTAGACCTAAAATAAAGAGGATTGCGGCAATAAAATAAGAGCCATCAACAATAATATTCATTATTTCTTACCTCCACTGCTTTTAAACATTTCCAGCATACGTTCAGTGACCACATAACCACCGACTGCATTACCTGCGGCAAGAATAACGGCAATAAAACCAATAAAAGTTTGCATTCCTGTTTCAGCATTTCCCATCACAACCATTGCACCAACTAATACAATACCGTGGACAAAATTAGATCCAGACATTAATGGTGTATGCAAAATAACAGGTACTTTGGAGATAATCTCATACCCTGTAAAGGCGGCTAACATAAAGATATAAAGTGCGATAAAACCTTCCATTAGGAGACTCCTTTTGTTTCTTTGGCTAATAATTCACGCGTTGCTTGATGTTTAACCTCACCTTCATGGGTGAGAAGCGCACCTGCAATCACTTCATCTTCAAAATCAGGGGCAAATTCACCCTCATCATTAAACATGGGAACAATAAAATTAAATAGATTCTTGGCGTACATTTCACTCGCATGAGCTGCAACTTGACTAGAGACATTTAAGGGACCGTGAATAATCACGCCATTATCAGTCACAATGGTTTCATTGGGTTTTGTTAGAGTACAGTTACCACCGCCTTCTGCGGCTAAATCAATAATAACCGCACCTGATTTCATACCTTCTATGGTTGATGCTGGAATAATCTTAGGCGCAGGGCGGCCTGGAACTGCGGCGGTTGTAATTAATACATCTGCTTGTGCAATATAAGCGGCTAATTCTTGTTGCTGTTGCTTTTTCTCATCATCAGTCAACTCTCGTGCATAACCCCCTTCGCCTGTGGCAGAAATTTTAAGTTCTATCGCCCTTGCTCCTAAGGATTGAATTTGCTCAACCGTTTCAGGACGCACATCATACGCTTCAACAATCGCTCCTAAACGCTTAGCGGTCGCAATCGCTTGTAAACCTGCCACACCGACTCCAATCACAATCACTTTAGAAGGACGAATTGTACCTGCTGCGGTAGTCAACATCGGAAAAAAGCGAGCCGAAAGATCAGCCCCCATAATAGCGGCCTTATAACCTGCAACCGCAGCTTGTGATGACAAGACATCCATTGATTGGGCGCGAGAAATACGCGGTACTAACTCCATTGCATAGCTTGTAATCTTTTTTTCTTGAAGCTTTTTCACCAAATCAAGATGATTATGTGCTTGAATCGTGGCTAATAAGGTGCAACCCTCTGGCATCGCATCCACTTCATCCACACTAGGGGCTTGCACACGGAAAATAATATCCGACTGTTGCATCAATTCTATTGCAGAATCAATAATAGTTGCTCCTTTAAATAGAGTATCAGGGATATAAGCTTCCGTTCCCGCCCCCGATTCAATTAAAACCTCAAGACCTAATTTACTTAAACGAGTAATCACACTAGGTTCCATCGCAACACGGCGTTCACCTTCCGCATTCTCTTTGGGAACCCCTATTTTAATTGGCATATTTATAAATTCTCCATTCGCTATTTTTAGGGATGATTTTTGATGACCCCGAACTCTAACAGAGGCATGAGAAAAAAGGGAATATTTTATAAAATTGGCGAAGCGATTGTTGAAAGCCAAGCGTTATATCAAAGCTACTCCAAATAACAAAGCGCATGTTATAGTGATACTTTCTAAGCGAAATTAATTTATAACAATTATGATACGTATTATTACTGCCAATACTAATGGTATTCGAGCGGCTGCTCGCAAGGGGTTTTTCGATTGGCTACCCACTCAAAATGCTGATGTCGTTTGTATTCAAGAAACAAAGGCACAAATCCATCAATTAGAAGATCCCATCTTTCACCCCGAAGGAATGCATTGCTATTATCACGATGCACAAAAAAAAGGCTATAGTGGGGTCGCCTTATACTGCAAATATAAGCCTGATGCTGTCATTATGGGCATGGGACATGAGGAGTTTGATGCTGAAGGACGTTATATCGAAGCCCAGTTTGGCAATTTAAGTGTGATTTCGCTGTATATGCCCTCTGGCTCAGCAAAAGAAGCGCGTCAGCAGGTGAAATTTCGTTGTATGGATTTCTTTATGCAAAAAATGCTCGAAATGAAAGCTTCAGGACGCGATTATATTATTGCAGGTGACTGGAATATTGCGCATAAAAAGGCAGACTTAAGAAATTGGAAAGGTAATCTGAAAAACTCAGGTTTTCTACCTGAAGAACGCGCTTGGCTAGATACATTGTTTGATGAGGTAGGCTTTGTCGATGCCTTTCGTGAAATAGAGCAACAAGAACATAGCTATACTTGGTGGTCTTTTCGTGGGCAAGCCTATAACAATAACACAGGTTGGCGAATTGATTACCAGATACTATCCCCTTCACTCAAAGGCACGGTTTTAAGCACAAGTATTTATAAAACTGAACGATTTTCAGATCATGCGCCTCTAATCATTGATTATAATTATATGGATATAAATAAATGAAACTAGATAACGCCCCCATAGAGCCAACACAGAGCTGGTTAGAAACCATTGCCAGCTTTACCCATCCTCGCGTCGTCACCATGCTTTTTCTTGGATTTTCAGCAGGTATTCCCATTTTACTGATTTTTTCATCCTTAGGATTATGGTTGCGAGAAGCAGGTGTTGAACGTTCCGCAGTAACCTTTTTCAGTTGGGCAGCCTTAGGTTATTCATTTAAATTTGTCTGGGCTCCTTTGGTTGATAAATTACCCATTCCCTTTTTAACACAATGGTTAGGGCGGCGACGCAGTTGGATGTTGCTATCACAATGTTCCATTATCACTGCGATTTTATGGATGGGAATGACCAATCCATTAGAAAGCGAAAATAGCCTCACCATAATGGCATTAGCGGCGGTACTGTTAGGCTTTTCTTCCGCAACACAAGATGTCGTGATTGATGCCTATCGGATTGAATCCGCCGATAGTGATTTACAAGCGATGATGTCGTCCACCTATATTGCAGGTTATCGTATTGGCATGTTAGTGGCAGGCGCAGGGGCGTTATATTTAGCCAGTTATTTTGGATCAAGCAAAGAAAGCTATAGCTATACCGCATGGTATTGGACTTATGCAATTATGTCATCTGTGATGCTAGTAGGCGTAATAACAACCCTTTTAATCCCTGAGCCAATAAAGCAACGCGAAGATAATGCAAAACATAATGCCTCAGAATACTTGCGTTTTTTACTCTTATTTATCCTTGCTGTATCGGCTTTTATTGCTACTTTTTATTTTAGTGCGGAGATGGTTAAATCCAGCAAAAAAGCCTTAACAGAAACCTTTTCAAATAAACATTTAGCCAGCTTTATTATTGAAACATTACGTCTAGCAACAGCGATAATCATGGCAGCTATCGTCGCTAAATTGGTGGTTTTATCAGGTATGGTACGTCAATCGATGGTAGATGAAACCTATATTGAACCTGTTAAAGATTTCTTTAGCCGTTATGGTATGGGGTTAGCGTGGTTATTACTGGCATTAATTGGTTTATACCGCATCTCTGATATTGTACTGGGCGTTATTGCTAATGTTTTTTATCAAGACCTTGGTTTTACTAAAATAGAAATTGCCAATATAGTAAAAACCTTCGGTTTATTTATGACCATTGCAGGTGGTTTTTTAGGTGGCTTATTGTCGGTGCGTTTTGGGGTAATGAAAATACTCTTTTTAGGGGCCGCCTTATCCGCAGGGACGAATATCTTATTTATGCTATTAGCCAATACAGGGCATGATATGACGATGCTCTATCTTGTTATATCCGCTGATAACCTCTCCGCAGGTCTAGCGAGTGCCGCTTTTATCGCTTTTTTATCCAAATTGACAAATATCTCATTTACAGCGGTGCAATATGCTATTTTTAGCTCCTTAATGACACTACTACCTAAAATCCTCGGTGGTTACTCGGGTTCAATGGTAGATAGTATGGGATACCCTAATTTCTTTATATTCACAGCCGCCTTAGGTATCCCCGTATTAGTATTAATTTTAATCGCAGGGAAACGCTTTAAATGATAACGAAACTACAACAACTTATGCAGGGAAAATCCTTCTGGATCGCCCTGATTCTGCTCGGTATTGCACTCGAAGCCGTTGCCTTTTTTTATCAATACATAATGGATGAACCTCCCTGTATTTTATGTATTCATTTCAGACTGCTAGTTGTTGCTTTGATTATTTTTTCATTATTAGGACTTTTTCTAAGATCCCTTAAAATAGCGCAAATCACCCTATCTAGCGCACTGCTATTAACCTTTGCTGGCATGTTAGAACGCTCCTATCAACTTTTAGGAACAGAACGTGGCTTTATTCAAGGTGAATGCGCCGCAACCTTAAATTTCCCTAACTGGATCGCCGTTGATAAATGGATGCCCTCTTTTTTTGAACCTTGGACATCTTGCGGCTACACACCTAAATTACTCTTTAATATTACAATGGCAGAAGCCCTAAGCTTATTCTCTGTGGTAATGGTCTTATTTGCAATAGCGATGCTAATAGCAAGCAGTTCTCGTAGATAGATTTTTCCTGATAATCAGGAGTGAAAGCTTCAGCTTTTCAGTCATCAAGATAAAATTTAATAAATGAATATCTATAGTAAAGAGCATATACAGAGAGAAGTTTCATCAAAACCAGTGTGAAATTAGCTATGAGAGGTTGATTAATGGAAAATCTAGGACACCCATAATTATGGGTATACCAAATATTTCTCTCCCTACAGGACTATTCCAAACAATGCATGGTGTTAGGAAGTTCCAGTATTTTAGCCAGTTCTTGAACCGTTTTATGCTCTTGTTTGGCATGAAAGGTTAACCAAAACTGCATCATTTCTTGATTTTGCAAATAAGCTTTCATCTGGAGTTTTTCTGCAAGGGCTAGCATGGATTGATCATTTAATTTTGCATTAAATCTTAGCCAATCAAGTTTGCCAAAATGATCTTCCATGATTTCTTTATCAGTGTTATTGGGTGAAGAGTTAGAGCTTTCACAAGGCTCAGAAGGTTCGGAGATTTCAGAGGGTTTAGCGGCTTCTGGAGCATGAAAAAGTTGATGCGAGGGGTGTTTCATCACCTTGGGAACAATTAAACGCCCTTCTCGTTCCGCCTTTGCCAAAACGATTAACAGCCCCACAGGGTTGTAAATCACTTCGCTTTTAGCTTTGATTTCAAACACTTTGAGAACTCGTTGCTGTTGTTCAACTGATAAACCACCAAGCGCGTGAATACAGGCAGGACGATGTTTTTCTTCAATTATTTTAGGTAATTCAACAACAACATCAAAATTGCAGGAGGGTGCAGGTTTGGCGATTGCTTGCACAGGCCGCTGTTGTTGTTGGTTAGAAGATGTAAGGTCAAAAGATGTAGAGGTTGTATTATGTATGTCTCCGTTTTTCGGAAGCATTTTCTGAATTTCGGAAATATTTTCTTTTTCTCGGAAATTTTCTCCATTTTTCGGGAGATGAGGCGTAAAAAAAACAGGGTATTGATCTAAGAATTTTTCAGCAATACTGTAGCGATAATCATAATGCTTCGACTCCTCCACCTCAAATAACTCCTTTTCAATCACACCCTCTATCGCAATATACAAGCGATCTATGCGAATCCCTGTCAACTGTGCCAAACGTTTATCGGTTAAATGATCAAAAGATTTACCATAACCAAGGGTTTGATTCATCAGCGCCGTGTACACTTTCGCCTCATTTTTATTTAAATTTGCCTCCAAACTGGCTGTATTTAAGGCTCTAAATAAACTCATAACTATCTCCTGCCATTTTTCATTAAGAAAAATCAAATAAAAAATTTTACTAGTGCCGAGGCTCCAGCCTCGGCATTTTTATTAGTGGTTCTAGCCACCTACTATCAGACGGCTAGAGCTGTCAAACTACATTACGCGGCCAAAGCCACGTAACGAGATTTAAACCCATCCATATTTTTTACTAATGGCTTCAACCACCGACTATCAGACGGCTAGAGTCGTCAACCTGCATTACGTGGCCAGAGCCACGTAACGAGATCGTGGTATCGTCTATAAATTTCAGGCATTATTAGCCACAGCTTTATCGTTACCAAGCGAGCAATAACATTGGTTTAAAGCGTAAAATTTAAAGAAGATAAAAAAGCGGTTGCTTATTATTCCCTGACAAAAAGCAGGATTAACTCGTAACGAATTGAAGCTCTTTTGACGTGAGGTCTTGTTGTGACAGAAAACGAGTCACTTGGTCGTGGCTCACTGCGCCATCCAAAATAGTGGACAATCCTGTCGCGGTTGTATAGCTAAAGGAGGTGATTAAGTAATCAGTGTATAAATCAAAAATATCGGTTTTATTTGTGACTTTTATACAACAGTGATAGACACAGATGTAGCAGCTTATTTTTTTAACCTCAATATCTACCTTGATATTTTTATTGTGTTTTTAATTATTAGTATTTTATAATACACTAACATGCATAATTTTTGGTCTCGATTAATTTTTTACAATGCTATTTCTGTTTTCGAATAGATGTAAAAAAAATCCTGAATATTTTTCTATAAATTGTTAATTTTATTAAGACTAAGGTATAAACTATCTACTATCTAATACATTTGTATTAGACTTAATTTTTTAAGTTAATAGCTTATTATTAACGCAACTGATTTTGATTATAAATTAATCAAATTTGATTTTTTATGTTTTATATTAAAAAATACAATTATTTAGACAACGGAAGTCTTCAAGGGGATCCAATGAAAACAATACTATTTACCTCCGCAGTGCTTGTTTTATTATCAAATACACTCTTCGCAGCTGTAAACTCTAACAGTAAAAAGCTTAGCATTAAGGATATCAAGAAATCATCAGTTTCTGCGGTAAGAGCAATGTATAACAAAAAAAGTAATACTGCATTACGTGTAGGAAGAAGAAAAGGGTATGCGTCTTGTGAGCTTTATGATCATGCTAAAAAAGGCACATGCACAGTACAATTTCCTGGTAATCAAGAGGTCATTACTAAGTGTAAGTTAGTTAAAATTAGAGGTAGAAATACAACAAGTTGTTATACAACTAACCTGTTGTACTTTTTTCCAAATGCTAAAAAATAGACAAATTTTAGTATTTAGTTAGATTTTGTATTAACAATATTTTGAATTTGTTGTCGAAGTAAATCATTTTTTTGCAGATTAGTCTGAGAAGTTTTTTTGGGTTTTAATTCAAGCGACTTTTTTATTATTTTTCCATCTTTTTGTAAACTTTCATCTTCTTTTTCTGACTGACTTGCCGACTTATCAGAAGCTAATTGAGGAGGAATTTTTGATGCTTTTTCTTTTGTAGGAGGGGGATTCTTTTTTGTTTCTGGGTTCTTTTGCTTCGAGTTAGCTGAAACTTTATTACTGGAAGTAGGCACTTCAGGTTTGGCATTTATTTTTTTCTGTTTTAAACGAAGTAATTGAGCGCTGACCGCCTTGCTAATATCTTTTAAATGCTCTGTATCCTCTTCTGCCCCTACCATTTTGCTGGATAGCAGTAGAGTACAAACCAAGATTCCCATTATAATTTGAGTCATTTTTTATCCCCATCATAAGTTTGAATTAAAAAAGCTTGGGATTTTCTCTCAATTTTTTGAGAAAAAATCCAAACTCAATATGAAACACACTAATCACTAAGAAATTTAGGGATTAATAGTTTTGATACCTAATTCTTAGCCCTAAGACGTTTCATTACGGTTTGCAGACTACGGCGCATAAGCTCAATAGAATGCGCTAATCGTCCCATTTCATCATTACTCTGTATCCTTACTGATTTATCTAGCTCTCCTCTACTGATGGCTTGTGCGGTATTGCTTAGTTCCTCAAGTGGATGAAGTATTTTTTTCTTTACTAGTCCATTAATAATAATCATTGCTAAAGTAAACATAAAAGTCATCAAGCCTGCTAATATTAGTCCTCGTTTTACAGAAACAATATTAATATTATTTAAAGGGACACCAACTACACTGATACCAACAATATCTCCAATTTTATAACCATAACCACTTTCTTTTCCGTAGGTTTTAACAATTTGTTTAGGTGCTTTTTCAGGAGATGCATGGCATAAATTACAATTAGCTTTACTAATCGATGGACGAGAGGAGACTAAATAACGTTGTCCTTTTATCACTCCCTCTCTCGTTAATCCTTTTTCATCAGGATTTTTTCTAAAATAGGTCAAAATCTCTTGTTCTAATGCCAAGGGGAGATTGTCTTGATTTAAGGGGTTATCAGAAGCAGTCTTGATATAGTATTTAGGTTGCAATTTTCTAAAATGTCCCGCTACATGACGTGTGGCAACCGTTGATGAAACGGCAGGAGCATGTAATACGCCCCTTTGAAACAATTCTGGACGTATATCTTTTCTAATATAAGTTCGTATTGACTGAACCATATCAACCAGCAAAGAAAGCTCTTTATTTGCATTATTATAAACCTCTTTAGCTGTCATATAATACACAAGAGGAAGTGTTATTAATAAACTCAATAAATAGAGGGCTGTCAATGCAATATTAAACTGTTTTCTAATGCTTTTTTCTTTCTTCATTAAAATTCCCTAAAGGTCAAAAGATCACAAAACCATTCTAAACAGGTCTTAGTAATAATAGTGGCTCTATTAAGATTATTTGCTTGCACGCCTCATAAGAATTTGCATTGAACGGCGGAGTTTTTCAATTGCATGTGATAACTCTCCAACTTCATCATTTGTTTCAACGTCAATCGCAGACCCCAAATCCCCTTTAGCTAATTTTTCCACTTCATCCTTTAGCGTTTCTAATGGGCGAGATATAGAAGAAGCGAGGGTCATCGCTAATAAAAAGGCAACCAAGAGTGCAAATAAAGCGATACCGATAAAAATCCAGATAAATAATGAGACAGGAGAGAAAACAACTTTTTTCGGTACAAAGTCAATAATTGTTCCTAATTGATGCCGTCCATTATTAAGTAAAACAGGATGATAAGAGGCAATGTCATCTCCCGTTTCAAAATGACCGATTTTCTTTTCTTTAGTGATACTCTTTTGTACTGAGGCTTTATCAGTAAATAAGTTTTTACCAGTATCTAAATCATCTTTACTGCCCCATAGTTTACTTTCGTCAGGGTGCTGATAGTAATAACCTGCTTTATCAACAAAAACTAAGGTTTCATTAGGCAGATTTTCTTTACTGATAATGTTTAGTAACTTTTTAGCTAAGATATTGACAATAATAATGCCTTGTAACTCATTACTTGCATTAAAAACAGGGGTTGCATAACGCAAGGTAGGACGAATCGGCATTTCGATTTTACCTTTTTCACGATTGAGATCTAGCGGTGAAATCATTAAGCCATCTTTTTTTAGTTTAATCGTATCATCAAAATAATAACGACCTTTTTTATTTTGTAATTTATCCTTTGGCGTAACAGTTATATCACCACCATTATAATTAACCCGTACAACCTCCATTCCTTCTTTATTGATAAAACGAATCTGCGAATAAATTTTTCTTTTATCAGAAAAAACCATCAAACTCTGGCTGAAGTTTTCCAATAATAATTGACTCGACTCAGCATCACCATCAAGACCTGAAAGATAAAGATTAATAGCACTGGAATCACGTAAATAAAACAAGTCACTCGACACATTTTCAAGAAAATGCTCCACTCGTTCACCGACTAAAGAAACCTTGTTTTCAAGTGCAGAGATACTACTTTGACGCAAACTGTCAGTAGTAGAATAAAGAGCATAGCCACCGACTAACAAAAGAGGCAATATCGTAACTAGGAGCATGGCAAACAATAGTTTATTGCGTATTTTTTTCATAATTATAAGTATCCTTTGGCCTTTGCCATAAAATCATTGCGTTCATCACCAGGATTTAGCTCTAGTGCTAAAATCTCTGCCAAATTGATTAATGTCTCCTCCGACGGTATATATTTTTCGCGCCAGAGATCAACGCCATCCTCAAGAACAAATATAGCCGCCGGACCAAGATAATCAATTAATAGCTCCTCAAAGTGATCCATAATACCTTGTACTGCCAAGCTAATAGCAGCAGGTGGTGGTGGGGGGACTTCCTGAACGGGTATTTCTTGAACAGGGGCTATGATTGGAGCTGGGATTTCCTCTTCAATAGCTAAAGGGACTACGGGTTGAGCAGATGACAACGCTTTTATTTTAACGGAAGCTGATTTAACGCCCATATGTATCAGAGGAATATTTATTTTGCTGTCAGTCAGCAACATCACTAAATGTTCATCATCAAAAAAATAGGCAATCAGTAGCATCTCCCCTATGGTTAAATAGATTTCATTATGAGCTTGCCCTATCGCCTGTAATGCAGAAAATATCTGTTCTACGGCTTGCGCGGCATCAGAAACCCCTTCTCCATTGCTATCAGGAAAAGTTGAAATAAGCACCTCCCCATCCTGATAGATACAAGCGTAATGAACACCTCGTAATGCGACTATATTCTCAAGAATGGACTTCATTTTGTTATCCTGCTTAGGGGAGAGGTAATTAAAAATAGAACAACTTCATTAAAGCGTTAGGTGGTCAGTATTTCTTTGATTTGCCGACTTAAAACCTGAATAGAACCACGCGGTTCTGATTGCACACCTAATGACTGCCCTTTATCAACAACGATTGTAAGATTATCAAGCTGAGGTCCTTTTAATACCACTTGACTAATTTCTCCTAGTCCAAGCCCTTCTTCAATAACAGGTGTAATACCGGGCATAAAGGCGATAAATTCATTTACCTTTTCATTATCTATACTGGAGGATAATAATTCACCGTATGGGTCGGTTAATGTGACACCAAGCACCCCTTTGAGAGCCGTTATTTTGCCTAACACTTCTGGATTCATGATATACTCCATTTATAGTTTAGTTATATCCATTTAATAACAACAAAAGGGAAAAACAGTGCAGTCACGCATTAATAAACTAGTTAAGGAGAAATTGCGCCATTTTATCGTTACTCTATTGTGTTGCTTTTTTATTATACCATCCGTATCCGCCAAATACAGCTCCAATCCTCGTTTAGGAACCAATGTCGGTAGCCTTGATAAGCTAACCTCTGCTGTTCCTTTTACCGATATTTTTAAAATTTCACGCGGATGGTTTACTTCCTGTCGTTATGATTGGCAAGCTAAACAAGGTCTTGACCCCGATTGTACACAGCAAAACTCATTCAATACAAAAGAACAAAAATTGCTCGATTTAGATAAAAATGGTTGGGTAAAATCTATTCCGAAAGCAGAAGAAAAACCCATATTTACTCGTGTTACAAGTACATGGAAATTACCAGATCACTTTCCCTTGGGGCGTTATGTGGTACTTTATAAAGGTCGAGGTACAATTAAACTAGAAGGTGATTTAAAGATCGTACAAAATCATCAAGGTCATATCGAGTTTGACCTATTATCACCTAAACGCAATTTACGTTTAATCATTAGCGCTACCAATCCAAAAAATTATATTCGTGAGATTCACATTGTTGCCAAAAAAAACGAACATAATTATCAACAAGAAATCTTTAATTTAGATTATTTGAATCGTTTAGAACCCCTGCATGCTATTCGTTTTATGACATGGTCAAATTCGCGTTCTAATGATGCGAGTGAATGGTATCAACGCGCTACGCCTTCATTTGCTCATTATTCGGGTAATAAAGGCGTTCCTGCTGAAATAATGATCGACCTAGCAAATATTATTAATGCTACACCGTGGTTAAGTGTCCCTTATAAAGCTAGTGATGATTATATGCGACGTTATGCGAAAATGGTTAAAAAACGTCTGAGAAAAAATCAGAAAGTTTATCTCGAATACTCTAATGAAATGTGGAATACCATTTTTCCTGCAACCACTTACGCTGCTCGCAAAGCAGATAAATTGTGGCATTTTCCTTATACGGATAAACCACCTTATCAACGTCGTGTTTCAATGGCTGCTAACTGGTATGCAAAACGTAGCGTTGAAATGTGCAATATTTGGAAAAAAGAATTTGGTAAACAACGTCATCGAGTAAAATGTGTCTTATCAGCACAGGCTGCTGTTCCGTGGGTGGGTACTGAAACACTGGATTGTCCTCTATGGAAAGAAGCAGGTGGTTGTGGAAAATATGTCGATGCTTATGCGATTGGTCCTTATTTTGGTGATTATATTGCACGTTTAGAACATCGTCCTGAAGTCAAACAATGGACACAAGACCCGGATGGTGGCATGGAACGTTTATTCCATGAAATTTTACAAGGCGGTTCTTTGAAAAAAGGACATCCTAGCGGGGCGATCAATCTAACCTTAGGGCTTTATGTCGATAGTAGTAAAAAGCTAGCCGATAAATATGGCTTAGAATTACTTGCTTATGAGGCTGGACAACATCTCATCCGCTATGACCCTCCCCATACGGTAAAAGACCCTGCGGTATTGAATATGTTTATGAAGGCACAAAAAGATCCACGTATGCAACAAGCTTATGAACGCTATTTATCAGGCTGGGAAAAACATGGTGGGGGTTTGTTAATGCACTTTTATGGAATTGGAGAGCTAACGAATAAAAACTTTTTCTCTATGTTAGATTATCCGAACCAAGCATCAACACCTAAATATGCCGCTTTAATGAATTATTTAAGCTCTCCTGCAACTAACCCTCGTTTGCCACCAGTAAAAACTCATCCTTCATTCCTTGTTAAACCCAATATATCAGAACCTGTAGCTCCACTCCCTACTGCTGAGACAGGTCTTATTCCAGAGGCAGATCAAGGAGAACTAGTGATAACAGAGGATGGAATTCAAATTTTAGAAACGAAAGGTCAGCAATCTATCAATAATAGTGGCAATTCTATTACAGGGGCTGGCATCAATGGATGGAAAATTGATAATCACAAAGCTATTTCTCCCCCAATACAACTGCATACAGGGAATAAAAATGAGCTTAATCTAAGTTGGC
>Ga0256832_1000518_pt1 | contig 25045 bp, 20 predicted proteins | sample 134614metaG_FD_190534 | JGI IMG/M metagenome (GOLD analysis project Ga0256832, IMG submission 190534) | Hydrothermal vent microbial communities from Lau Basin, Pacific Ocean - 134-614 | ecosystem: Environmental > Aquatic > Marine > Hydrothermal vents | place: Pacific Ocean: Lau Basin | collected... | reverse complement strand
AGCTCGAGCACGGCCTTGCGGGCGTCCTCGATGAGCAGGCGTTCGTCGTGCACGTCGATGTCGGACGGCTCGCCGTCGGTGAGGATCAGCAGCAGCTTCTTGTCGGCCTTCTGACTCTTCAGGTAATGGCCGGCATGGCGCATGGCGGCCCCCATGCGGGTGGAGTAGCCGGCGTCCATGGCGGCCAGGCGGGCCTTCACGTCGTCGTCCCAGTGCTCGGAAAAGCCCTTGAAGTGGAAGTAGCGCACGTTGTGGCGGGTGTCCGAATGGAAGCCGCCGATGGCGAAGGGATCGCCGAGCTGTTCGATGGACCAGGCCAGCAGGGAGACGGCTTCCTGGCTGAGCTGCAGGATGGTCTGGTCGCAGCCACGGGGCACCTCGTTGAGGGAGGCCGACAGATCCAGCAACAGGCTCACGGCGATGTTGCGCCCGGCATGGCGGAAGCTCATGTTGATGCGCGGATCGGGCGTGTGGCCGCTGCGAAAATCGATCAGGGAGCGGATGGCCACGTCCAGATCCAGTTCGGTGCCTTCCTCCTGAAAGCGTACCCGCTCGTATTCCTGGGGCTTGAGCATGTCCAGCAGCCGCTTGAGCTGCTTGGCCAGGGCGGCATGCTTGCTCAGAACAGCGTCGATCACCCCCGGATCCCCGGCCGGGTGCAGGGCCTCGTAGAGGCTCACCCAGTCGGGGCGATAGGTCTTGGTCTGATAGTCCCACTCGGGATAGTGACGGGGCGGCAGGCCAGGGTGCTCTTCCTCGTTGGGCTCCAGCTTGCGCTGCTCCTCGAAGGCTTCTTCCTCGTCGCCTTCCTCGATGAATTTCCACATGTGCCGGTTGTCGTCCCGGTATTCCACTTCCGTGTCCGTGAAGTGGACGTTGGCCTGCAGGTCGCTTTGCTGACGGGTTTTGGCGATGAAACTGATCGCCAGATTGGCCATCTCAGGGGTCGATGATTCGCCCTCGGCCAGGGTCTCGTGGAAACGGCGGGCGAATTCACAGACCCATTCGTTCCGATAGCCGTGTTCCGGGTCGAGGATGGCGCGGGAGAGCATGGCCAGGCGATGGCGGATGCAGGATTCGGTTTCGGGATCGCAGGCGTCTTCCGCCGGAGCCGGATGCAGGGCGCGGAAGATCCGTCGCAGTCCCGGATAGCGCTGCATGGCCAGGTATTCCACGCGGGAGTCCTCGAAGACCTCGATGGCCACGCGCTGGAAGGGGCTGTAGTTGTCGGCGATGATGGCTTCGGTCCAGCGCCGGTGGGCGGCGATGTGGGCGAGCACCGCCCGGTAGCGATCCAGGCCGCTGACTTCGTCGGTATCGTCGTAGACGTCCGGCAGGCGGATGCCCAGATGATCGTAGTAGGGCATGGGCTTGCGCAGTTCGTCGAAGGCGGTGGAATAGGGCACGAAGTGGTCGTGATCCGCCCACAGGCTGCGCAGGTACATGTCCAGCTTGCGCTCGTGATCGGCGAACAGCACCCCGTGGCGCTCGCGCTGCAGCATGGCCCGGCTGTCGGCCGACTGCAGGGAGAAGTAGTCCCGCTGGCGATCGGGGTGATTGGCATAGTTGCGAATGCCGTAGTCGATCCAGTTCTTCAGCCCTTCCAGAGATAGCTGGTTGAGCAGCATGGGCGCCCGTTCCAGGAAGTCGGGCAGCGAGGGACTGGGCATGGTGGAATGAAAACCGTGGATGGAAATGGTGGTGCGCTCCAGCAGATCCATGACCAGTTCGATGTAGTGATTCAGCGATGCCAGGCTGCCCAGGCGCCGGGCTGCTTCGGGCAGGGACTGCAGGAAGGGCACCAGGGCCTTCGCGTTGGGCGTGCGGGCCATCCGGAAGGTGGCCTTGGCGATGTGATCCAGCGCCGCGGTGCCCACCTGGGCCGCGATTTCCGCGGCTTCTTCCAGATACACCAGCACCGGCTCGGCGCCGCGCCCGGTCATGCAGATCAGGGAAGCGCCTTCCAGCCAGGCATCCACGCCCTCGGCATCCAGCAACTCCACGGCCTCGGCCAGACAGTCGGCGAACACCTCGTCGATCTGCGGGTGGTTGCAGGTGAGCTGTTCGCGATAGCGCTGGAGGTCGGTTTCGTTCATTGGCTTGGTGTCTGTATGAATAAAAGCTTCAACGCAAAGGCGCGAAGACGCAGAGAACGCAAAGTTATTTTGATTGTAGGAGCGGCGCCCTCGCCGCGATGAACAGGGCCGAGGACCCAGGGCCGAGTGGCAAGGGTATTCGAAGCCGGAAAATCAGTGCCGTTACTCGACCCTCGTCCCTCACCACTCGTCCCTGCATGGTCGCGGCGAGGGCGCCGCTCCTACAAAATCATCCCCTTCGCGTCCTCCGCGTCTTTGCGCCTTTGCGTTGGGTTTTTACGGTTTTCACTCCCCGAACACCGCATCGATCGCATGATAGAGCGTGTCGCGGATGTCGGCGTCGTCGGTGATAGGGCGGACCATGGCCATGCGGCAGGCGTCGCGCGGGGCGATGCCGTGGTTGATGAGGCTGGCGCCGTAGACCAGCAGGCGGGTGGAGATGCCCTCGTCGAGGCCGTGGCCCTTGAGGTTGCGGGCGGTGTGGGCAATCTGCACCAGCCTGGCGGCGGTGTCGGCGGCGATGCCGGTTTCCTTGCTGACGATCTCGGTCTCGATGTCGGCCTCGGGATAGTCGAAGTCCAGGGCCGAGAAGCGCTGCTTGGTGGACTGCTTGAGATCCTTCATCAGGCTCTGGTAGCCGGGGTTGTAGGAGATCACCAGCTGGAAGTCGGGATGGGCCTCGACCACCTCACCCTTCTTGTCCAGCGGCAGGGTGCGCCGGTGGTCGGTGAGCGGGTGAATGACCACGGTGGTGTCCTGGCGGGCTTCCACCACCTCGTCCAGATAGCAGATGGCGCCGATGCGCGCGGCGGTGGTCAGCGGGCCGTCCACCCAGCGGGTGCCGTCCTTGTCGAGCAGGAAGCGGCCGACCAGGTCGGAGGCGGTCATGTCCTCGTTGCAGGCCACGGTGATCAGCGGCTTGTCCAGCTTCCAGGCCATGTATTCCACGAAGCGCGACTTGCCGCAGCCGGTGGGGCCCTTGATCATCACCGGCAGGCGGGCGGTATAGGCCGCCTCGTAGAGCGCGATTTCGTTGTGCTGGGGCTGGTAGAACGGTTCGGTGGAAATTCGATACTGATCGGTGTCTTTGGCCATGTCAGGCGTCCTTGAATGGGTTGCGGTCATGGAGAATGAAGGCAAGGATACTTTGAAACCAGCATAAGCAATACTCAATATTTATGATTGTAGAGATAAGCAAATACTTATGATGAGAATTTTTTAAGGCAAAGGGGATGGGAATTGACTCCGGATACCCCATATCGTTTCTGCTCCGATCCTTTTTCCTGACAGGAGGAACGAAAATGTCCGGCATCATCGATGGTCCGCAGCCACTGGAGATTGGCGAAGTGGACAAGAACAGGGTTTACCTGCGTCAGACCGACGCCGAGGGCAACGCGAACCGCATCGAGCTTTCGATGCAGCAGGTCGAGGAACTCGATCAGTGGTTAACGGCCTGGCTCGAGGAAAGCAAGGAGGGCCTGGTCAACGAGTAGAGCGGCGCCGATTTTCCCGTCACCCACGAAAAAGCCCCCGCCACGGATGTGACGGGGGCTTTTTGCGCGGGTCGTGCGGATGTTACTTGTGCACGCCCAGCTTCTCGCGCCAGCCCGGATACAGGGCGTCGGCATCGTGCGGGAAGGATTCGAAGGCCCGGGCGAATTCCTTGTGCTCCTTGGCCCACTCGATGGGATCGGCACCGGCCTTCCAGCACTCGTAGGCCTGGCGCAGTGAGATGGCGCCGGCTGCCGGGCTGTCGATGTGACCGTAGGAACCGCCACCGGCGGTGTTGATCACGTTGGCGTGGCCCAGGTTCTCGAAGAAGCCGGGCAGGCGCAGCGCGTTCATGCCGCCGGAGATGATCGGCGTGGTGGGCTTCATGCCATACCACTTCTGGTTGTAGACCGGTCCCTGGAATTCGTCACGCTCGATGATGTAGGCGATGTTGCGGTCGTCCTTGTCGCCTTCCATCTTGCCGTAGCCCATGGTGCCGACGTGGATACCGGAGGCACCCTGCAGGCGGGACATCTTGGCCAGCACGTAGGCAGTGTAGCCACGCTTGGACTGGGGCGAGGTCACGGCGCCGTGGCCGGCCCGGTGGTAGTGCAGGTACTGGTTGGGGAACCAGCGGCGGGCGGTGGTGACCATGCCCGGGCCGCCCACATAACCGTCCACCAGGAAGGCCACGTGATCGGCGAACTCGCCGAAGGCCTCCAGGATGTACTCGCCGCGGGCGATCATTTCGGCGTGGTCGTCGGCGGTGATGTTGGCCGAGAACAGCTTGGCCTGGCCGGTTTCGTCCTGGGCGCGCTTCATGGCATCGACCACCAGCGGGATCACCTTCTTCATGGGCGCGAAGACCTGGTTGCCCTGGGGCTCGTCGTTCTTGATGAAATCACCGCCCAGCCAGAACTGGTAGGCCGCCTCGGCAAAGGGCTCGGGGCGCAAGCCCAGCTTGGGCTTGATGATGGTGCCGGCAATGTAGCCGCCGTCCTTGATGGGGCGACCGAGGATGCGCCACAGGTCGGAGATGTCCTTGGCCGGGCCGTCGAACAGCTCAATGGCGCGACGGGGCATGAAGAAGTCGTACATCTTGGCGTATTCGATGTCGCCCATGCCCTGGTTGTTGCCGATGGTCAGGGTCAGGAAGGACACGATCATCATGCGCCCGTCGGTGATGTTCCGGTCGAACAGGTCGATCGGATAGGCGATGCGCATGTCTTCGTTGGCCTCGTCGATGTGATAGACCAGCGCGTCGACGCCCTTGGTGAATTCGTCGGTGGTGGACACTTCCACGTTGGTGCCGGTGGAGGACTCGGCGGCGAAGTGGGCGGCGGCTTCCAGATAGCCGTAGCCTTCCTTCGGCTTCATCTTGTAGGCGCACAGGATGTGCTTGCCGCCGGCGATCAGGTCTTCTTCTTTCAGGCTGAGGTCTGCGTAACGGCTGGATTGGTCCATAGCCATGGTGGATTCTCCTCTGTTTGGATCATCGGGAGCCGGGTTGAGGCCGTGGGACTCACAAGCGGGTCGGACGACGAATGCCGGCAATCTTCGGGAACGGGTCCCGATTGGGTGGGGCGACTATAAGGCTGTGAACCCATAATTGAAATTCAAATGTTTTGATTGAAATGATAAGATAATGCTTATGAATGTAACCTTCCGCCAGTTGCGCGTCTTCGAGGCCGTGGCCCGGCATCTCAGCTACACCCAGGCGGCCCACGAGCTGCACCTGAGCCAGCCGGCTGTTTCCATGCAAATCAGGCAGTTGGAAGAAAATGTGGGATTGCCGCTGTTCGAACAGATCGGCAAGAAGATCTACCTCACCGAGGCGGGGCACGAGATGTTCCGCTACAGCCGCAGCATCGCCGAACAGCTCGAAGAGGCCGAGGAGGTGATCCAGCAACTCAAGGGGGTGCACCGGGGGCACCTGGACATCGCCGTGGCCAGTACCGCCAACTATTTCGCCACCCGTCTGCTGGCGGCCTTCGCCCGCCGCTATCCCGGCACCACCTTCAGCCTGGACGTGACCAACCGGGCGAGCCTGTTGCGGCAGCTGGAGGAAAATGCCCGGGATCTGGTGATCATGGGCAAGCCGCCGGGCGACATGCCGCTGGTGGCCGAATCCTTCATGGACAATCCGCTGGTGGTGGTGGCGCCACCGGACCACCCGCTGACCCGGGAGCCGAACATTCCCTTTGAAAGACTGGCCCGGGAAACCTTCGTGGTCCGCGAGGCCGGATCAGGCACCTTCATCGCCATGGAGCGGTTTTTCGAGGAACACGGTATCCGGCTGGCCACCGGCATGGAACTGACGTCCAACGAGGCCATCAAACAGGCCGTGGAAGCCGGCCTGGGGCTTGGCATCGTCTCCATCCACACCCTGGAACTTGAGCTGGAGGCCGGGCGGCTGGCGGTACTGGATGTCGAGCATTTCCCCATTCTGCGCCACTGGTATGTGGTCCACCGCGAGGGCAAGCGCCTGTCGCCCGTGGCGCAGACGTTTCGGGAATTCGTTCTCGGCGAGGCAGCCGGATTCGTGTCGGCCGGTGCCCTGGGTTCCGGTTGAGAAACGGTCGGCCGACCCCATCTCGCCCTTGTTCGGTCTGTCACCGGCAGGCGGATGTGACCTGGTCACAGACAAGGGACGCCAATTCCGTCATTTTTGCACCGCTGCCTTGCCGAGAATGGCGAAGGACAGACACGACAACCGCGACAACCACATGAACCACAAGGGGAAGAATCCGATGAAGACGAAAATCACCATAGCCATCGTTACCCTGGCGCTGGCGGCGCCGGCCATGGCCGGCAACGACGACGAGATTGCCCGGCGCACCCAGGAAAGCCGCAAGGTCGTGAAGACCTTCATGGGCAAGCTCAAGGGCGAACTGCAAAAGGCCATGAAAAGCGGTGGTCCGGTGAAGGCCATCGAAGTGTGCCGGAACAAGGCGCCGCTGATTGCCGGTGAGATGTCGCAGCAGACCGGCTGGCGGGTGGCGCGGACCTCGCTGAAGTATCGCAATCCCAACAATGCGCCCGATGCCTGGGAGCAACTGGTGCTCAAGGAATTCGAGGCCCGCAAGGCGAAGGGCGAGGACGTGCGCAAGCTGGAACATGCGGAAATCGTCACCGTCGATGGCCAGAAACAGTTCCGTTACATGAAGGCCATCCCCACCGGCAAGGTCTGCCTTACCTGCCATGGCGAGAAGCTGGATCCGGCCGTGGCGCAAACCCTGAACCAGTTCTATCCGCACGACAAGGCGCGCGGTTTCAGGGTGGGCGACATTCGCGGGGCCTTCACCATTACACAACCCATGTGAGTTCGGGATGAACGCGCTGCTTCGCCATGTGGGCCCGGCCACGCTGCTGCTGTCGCTTGCGGCCTGCAGCGAGGCAGAGTCCCCGAATCCGTCGGCGGCTGGTCCGTCGTCCGCGCCCCCGCCGGTGTCGCTCGAAACCGGCGAGCGCCTGTTTCGCCAGCACTGCGCGACATGCCATGGTGAAAATGCCCAGGGCGATCCGAACTGGCGCAAGCGCCGGCCGGACGGCAGTTTCCCGCCCCCGCCCCTGAACGGCACCGGCCACGCCTGGCATCATTCCATGGATGTGCTCAAGGCCACCATTCGCGATGGCACCGGCCGACTCGGTGGCACCATGCCGGCCTGGGGAGACAAGCTGTCGGAAACCGAAATCGAGGCCATCATTCGCTGGTTCCAGTCGAAGTGGCCACCGGAAATCTACGCCCGGTGGCAGGAACTGGACCGCCGCTGACGAAAAACCTCACCCAACCTCAACCAAATAAGGAATCACCATCATGTACGGATTCAGCACCACGCTCGATTGCGGCTTCGACGAAGCCATCCGGAAGGTCACCGAGGCTCTGGCGGCCGAAGGCTTCGGTGTGCTCACCGAAATCGATGTCAAGGCCGTGATGAAGAAGAAGCTCGACAAGGACATGCCGGGCTACACCATCCTCGGCGCCTGCAACCCGCACCTGGCCAGCCAGGCCATCGATGCCGATCCCGATGCCGGCCTGCTGTTGCCCTGCAATGTGCTGGTTCGCGAGGAGGCCGATGGCAAGACCACCGTGGCCTTCATGGATCCGGATGCGGTCCTCAAGCTGGCCGATGCGCCACAGATGGCCGAGGTGGCTGCCGAGGCACGAACCCGTCTGCTGCGGGTGCGCGATGCCCTGAAGTAGCCCGGACAAACGCCGCAAGCGGACAGGCCGTTGTCGTGACACTGCCCTGTTCGCTTGCGGCGCGTGCGCCGCTGCGGCTGTGACATATGTGACAGTCTGTCACATTTGCACCAGACACCCTCTCCTGTTTCTGGCCAAGCCCCTGATTTTCCGGTTCTTCGGGCTGGCCGGTTTCTTGCTCAATCCCCCGCGCATCAAAAGCAGCCGTTGTCCGACCGGCACGCCCGACGTTCCGGCCGGGCTGGTTTTGAATCCATTCTTCATTGGGGGAGTACCTGTGAACAAGAACATGCTGTTGACCGGCCTCGTGCTGAGCGCGGGGCTGACGGGACCACTGCTTGCCGACGATCGGGTTCTGGAGGAAGTGACCGTCACCGCCACCCGTGAGCCGCAGCGCCTGTCGGAGACGGCGGCGTCCGTTGACGTGATCGATGCGCAGACCATCGACGAGGTCAAGCCCGGCCATCCTTCCGAGATCATGGAACGCATTCCGGGCGTGCACGTGAACGTGACCGGTGGCGAGGGACACATGACCGCCATTCGCCAGCCCATCACCACCAAGCCGCTGTATCTCTATCTGGAGGACGGGATCCCGACCCGCTCCACCGGGTTCTTCAATCACAACGCCCTGTACGAGATCAATCTGCCCCAGGCCGGGGGCGTGGAAGTGCTGAAGGGGCCGGGCACGGCGCTCTATGGCAGTGATGCCGTGGCCGCGGTGATCAATGTCGAAACCCGGCCTGCGCCCCTGCAGCCCGAAGCCAGGGTGACTCTCGAGGCCGGGGAATACGGCTGGCGCCGTCTGCTCGGCACGGTGGGGAACACCTGGGGCGACGACGGTCTGCGCGCCGATCTGAACCTTACCCATACCGATGGCTGGCGCGACGCCACCGGTTACGATCGCCAGGCCGGGACGCTGCGCTGGGATCGGACGATGGCCGGGGGCGCCACCCTCAAGACGATCCTGAGCGGGTCCGACATCGATCAGCAGACCGCCGGTTCGTCTCGCCTGCTGAAGGACGACTACGAGAACAATCCCACCCTGAACTACACCCCCATCTCCTATCGCAAGGTCGGGGCCCTGCGCCTGTCCACGGCCTGGGAGAAGGAGACGGCGGATCGCCTGATCAGCATCACGCCCTATCTGCGTGACAACAGCATGGACATCCTGCCCAACTGGTCGCTCAGTTACGACCCGGTCAAGTACGAGACCCGCAACTGGTCCATCGGTGCCTTGCTCAAGTACCGGCAGGACTTCGAGCCCTGGCGGACCCGGCTGATCGTCGGTCTGGATCTGGACCACAGTCCGGGCAGCCGCTACGAGCAGGAAATCAATCCCACCAGGGTGGGCAACGTCTATACCGATTACACCGTGGTGGGCACCATCTACGATTACGACGTGACCTATCAGGCTGTCTCGCCCTATGTGCATGCGGAACTGTCCCCGCTGGCGCGTCTGCGGCTGAGCCTGGGGCTGCGCTATGACGACATGCGCTACGACTATCGCAACAAGCTGGGGGAATTGACCACCGGCTCCCATATCCGCCCGGCGAGCACCAAGGTCGGGTTCAGTGCCTTCACGCCCAAGCTGGGCGCCACCTGGTCCTTCGACGACCGGCTCAGCGGTTTTGCCGCCTATCGTCAGGCGTTTCGCGCGCCTTCGGAAGGGCAGCTTTTTCGCGCCGGCCGCAATGTTCGCTCCACGGAGCTGCAACCGGTCCGGTCCGAGAGTTACGAGTTGGGTCTGCGCCGCGCCGGGGAGCGTTTTCACTACGAAATCTCGCTCTACTACATGCGCCTGAAGGACGACATTCTCACCTATCGCGATACCACCACGGGGGACCGGTACGTGACCAATGCGGGGGCAACCCTGCATCGGGGCATCGAGCTGGGCGCGGGCGCGCGCCTGGCGAAGCGCTGGACGCTGGACGTGTCCGCCGCGTGGAATCGGCACACCTACGAGGAATGGTCGCCCGCGACCGGCGTCAGCTACGACGGCAACGAGATGGAAAGCGCGCCGCGGCTGATTGCCAACACCCGGCTCGGTTACCGGCCGGCGTGGCTGAACCAGGGCAAAATCGAACTGGAATGGGTGAAGCTGGGTGCCTACTGGATGGACCCGGCCAACACCTACGAGTATGACGGTCATGATCTGCTGAACCTGCGCGCCAACTGGCCGGCATCCCGGAAGCTGGAAGTGTATGCCCGCATCATGAATCTCACCGACGAGCGTTACGCCACCAGTGCGCGCTATACGCCGGCGGGCTGGGGGCCGGAGAAGTTCGAATACGCGCCGGGCATGCCGCGCACGTTGTATGCCGGCTTTGACTATCGCTTCATGTGATGCGCCGCCGTCTCACGGCCCATCGCCTGCACCGCTGGGCCGGGCTGAGCGCGGGCCTGTGGCTGGCCGTGCTGGGCCTGACCGGTTTCGTGCTGGATCACCGCGACTGGAACTGGTTGTGGCAATCGGGCGTGCCGGCGGCCTGGGTTCCGGATCGGATCGTCCACAAGGCCGAGACGGGCCGGGTGCAGTTCTACCGCTTCGTCGATGGTCAACGCCATCTTGCCGGGGGCCGTTCCGGATTGTGGTGGAGCGACGATGGCGGCCGCCACTGGCGTCCGATCCGCACCTACCGTGGCGGCCGCCTGCCAGCCATCCATCAGGTGCTGCGTGATGGCCGTCGCTGGCTGCTGGCGACGTCCGCTGGTATTTGGATCCTGGAGGCGGCGGCCGGAATCGCCCGCCCCTGGCAGTTTGCCGGGCGGCCGGTCACGGCCATGGCGCCCCGTGATGCCCGGCGGCTGTGGGTGGTGATCGACCGCAGCGAATTGTGGAGCCTGACGACGAATTCGGCCGAGGCCGAAGCGGTGTCCCTGCCGGCTGTGCCCCGGACGGCCCTGCCGCCCGGCGTGGATCTCTCGCGGCTGGTTCACGATCTCCACTTCGGCCGCGGGCTGTTCCGTGCGCCCTGGTCGCTTCTGTGGAGCGATGCGGCGGGCCTGGGCATGGTGATCCTGCCCCTGAGCGGTTTTCTCTACTGGTGGCTGCCCCGTCGGTTTCGCGCCCGGCGTCTTGCCGGGCGGCCCGTCGGTGGTGCGTGGCGTCGCCGGAGCATGCGCTGGCTGTATCGTCTGCACGGCCCGCTTGCGGGGTTGCTGGTCGTCGTGCCGTTGATCTACCTGTCCCTGACCGGGATTCTGCTCGATCACGCCACGGAATTGCGTCCGTGGATGAAGTCGATCCACCTGCCACGGGCGACATTGCCGCCGGTCTATGCCCTGCCTGCCTGGCGCGGCGAGATCCGGGCCGTTCTCGGCTGGCCACAACACCCGGACCGGGTCTCGCTGGGCACCCGGCTGGGGCTGTTCACGCTGGAAAACGGCGAGGTGAAGCGTGAGGAACTCGCCGGCGGGCGGGCCGTGTTCGTGTGGATGGCGCGGCAGGATGCCGGTGTGCCGGCCCTAGGCGGGATGGGCGGCCCCAATCACCTGTGGATCGACGGGCGCTGGCAGGTTCAGCCCCACGGAGCCCACATGCCCAGCGATGTGACCCGTGATCCGGATGGACGCCTGCTGTGGATGACCCGGGAAGGCCTGCGCTATCGCACGGCGGACGGCTACCGGAAGGTGCCGGTGTCCCTGCCGCCGCTGGAACGGGTGCCCTGGCATGCGGTGATCGACGGTCTGCACAGTGGCCTGCTGATCCATCCCCAGTGGAAATGGCTGAACGATGCCTTTGCCCTGCTGGCCCTGCTGCTGGCAGGGACCGGACTATGGCGCTGGTGGCGGGTGAAATGGCTCTGAGTCACATCGCCATTCGTTGCCGGGACGAACGCATCATGCGCTATGCGGTGACGGTCTCGGTTTTGTTGCATGCCGGAATCAGCGGCTGGTGGTTGCACCGGCTGTCGCAAAGGCCGCCCGAGTTGCCCTCACGTTTCGAAGTGGTCATCCAGCCCCACGCGCAGGCGCCTGCGCGGCGGCCCCGACTCCGGCCGACCGCTGTTCCGGAGCGGCCGAAGCCGCCCAGGCCCGTCGCCCGGCCCGCCCCGCCGAAGGCGAAAAGGATCAGGCCAAAGAAAGCCGCGACGAAACAGCCTCGTCCAGTCATGAACGAAGTCGAATCACCTTCGCCTCCCGTACAGGAGACGGCCGTGACCGAACCGACGGTCACGGCGGCGGCAATGCCGCCGGAGCCCGAACCATTACCTGCGATCCCGCCGCGTCCTTCGGCTCGATTCGACAATCCCAGGCCCTGGTATCCCCGCATGGCGCGACGGCGGGGCATGGAAGGCCGGGTGACGCTCAGGGTCACGGTGAGTCCGGATGGCCACGTTGCGGCGATTCGGGTGGCGCACAGCTCCGGCTATCGCCTGCTCGACGATGCCGCACTCGAAACCGTGAAGACCTGGCGGTTCGTGCCGGCATATCGTGGCGACACGCCCGTGACGGGAGAGGTGCTGGTGCCCATCCGTTTTCGCCTGCGGAGCGGGACCGTGGAGATGGCCGATGCCGGCGAGCCGCGCTGAGGCTCAATGCAGGCGGAAACGCATCCTGTAGTCGAAGCTCAGTTGGCGGGTGCCTTCCGGCAGGGGCGGAAAGGGGGCGGCGTCGCGGGCAGCCCGTTCCGCGGCGCGACACAGAACCGGCGTCCCTTCACGGCACTGCAGATCGGCGATCCGGCCGTCGGCGGTCAATTGCAGATGAAGCATCACCATGCCGGTGAGCCGACGGCGGCGGGCGGCCGGGGGATAACGCTTGTGCTGCTCGATTCGTTTCAGGATTTTCTGCGTGTAGTCCTGTTGCCGCTTCACCACGGAGATCATGCCCAGGGGCGCTTCCGGTTCCGGGCGTGTTGCCACGGGCGGTGTCGCCGGCGGGGGCGGCACCGCCGCGGCAACGGTTTCGGTGCGCACGATGGTCTTCGGTTTCGGTGGCGGTTTTTTCCTGACGACGGGCCGGGGCGCCTTTGGCCGGCGGACCGGCCTGGGCTCGGGCGCAGGTCGAGGCCTGGCTTGCGGCTTCGGAGAGGTGATGACCGCCCGGAAGGTGACCACCGGCATGTCCGGCCGTTTTCCCGCCGCCGTATAACGCTGACCGATCTCGATCAGGGCGCCGGCGTGCACGAGCACGGAGACCAGCGCGGCAAGATGAATGGCCTGCAGGCGTAACGGCAGCGACATGACGCGGAATGACAAGACGGATTGACGAAGGACCGGATCAGTATCGGGGCACCACGGGCCGGCCGGCAAGCCGCAATCGCGTATCGGTTGATCTGGATCGGTGCCTGTCGCATATGCGACAGGGTGTTGCATATGCGACAGGTTTATTCGCCGTGACTGATGAAGATCGGCGATTTCCGGACCTTTCGGGGCGGCACGCATCTTGCCATGCAGCGAGACACCCTATCCTGAATCCACTGGAGTCGTTGCATGAACAAGAAAATCCTGTATGCCGTGATGTGTGGCCTGGCCATGCCGGCGGGCGCCGCGGAGCTGCCGGTCATCGACGTGGAGGCCGCCCTGCCCGCCGATGCCACGACGGCCACGCTCACGGAGGAAAACACCGTGCGTCCCGCTCCCGCCGATGGCGGGGAATGGATTCTGGACGTGCCCGGCGTGTCCGGCATTCGCATGGGCACCAAGGGCGTGGATCCCGTGATTCGCGGGCAGAAGTACAACCAGCTCAACGTGCTGCTCGACGGGGCCTTCGTCTATGGCGGTTGCGCCAACCGCATGGATCCGCCCACGGCCTGGGCCGATGCCGCCGGTTACGATTCGGTGACCGTGATCAAGGGTGTGCAGAGCCTGATTTATGGCAGCGGCGGCAGCGGGGGTACGGTGCTGTTCGAACGGGACGTGCCGGAATTCGCCGAGGGTGAAAAGGTCAAGGGACGCATCGGCGGCGGCTACCAGTCCAATGGCGAGGCCTGGGATGCCTTTGCCGACGTGGCGGCCGGCAGCGATCGGGCCTTTGCCCGCGGCATCGTCAGCGCCCGCGAGGCGAGCCCGTACAAGGACGGTGACGGCAACGAGGTGCATTCCGGATACAAGACCCGCACCGGCGCCCTGACCCTGGGCACCCGCACCGAAGGCGGCACCCTGTTCCGTTTCGATGCGGACGTGACCCGCGGCCGCGATACCCTGTATGCCGGCGCGCCCATGGATGCGCCAAGGGAGGACGGCAACCTCTACAAGCTGGGCATGGACATGCCGAAGGCGGGGGCCTTCGAGAACGTCCGGGCCGAGGTCTATCTGTCCGACGTGACCCACGAAATGGACAACTACAGCCTGCGCACCAACACCGGCATGTGGATGCGCGTGGACTCCGAATCGGATACCACCGGGGGGCGCCTGCTGGGCGATCTGATCCTGGGCGAGGGCGTTCTCACGCTGGGGCTCGACGTGCAGAACGTCGATCGGGATTCCACCCGCTATGCCGGCATGGCAGGCATGGAGCCCACCGCGTCCCAGTCCTTCCTGTGGCCGGGCACCGAGCTGAACCAGACCGGCGTGTTCGCCGAATACAACGACGAAGTGGGCAAGGCCAGTCGTTATACCGTCTCCGTTCGCTACGACCGGGTCGAGGCCGATGCCACGAAGGCGGCACAGGCGCCGGATACCGGCATGAGCCCCAACATGCTCTACAACACCTATTACGGCACCACGGCAGAGAAGAAGACGGAGAACAACATCGGCGCGTTGTACCGCATGGAGCACGATCTGAGCCCGCGCACCACGGTGTTCTGGGGCATCAGCCGCACCGTGCGCACGGCCGATGCTTCAGAACGGTTCATGGCCGGCAACAACATGGTCACCCTGAAACGCTGGATCGGGAATCCCGATCTGGATCCGGAAGTCCACAACCAGTTCGATGTGGGGGCCAACTGGCGGCTGCAGAAGACCCTGCTGTCGGTCTCGCTCTACTATGATAGCGTGAACGACTACATCCTGCGCGATCGGGCCCACGGGCAGGATGGCGTTCTGGCAAGCGACAATGCTGCCATCTACCGCAACGTGGATGCCCGCCTCTACGGCTTCGATGCCGAGGCGGTGCAGCAGTGGTCGGCCCGCTGGCGCAGCCGCTTTACCGTGGCCTACGTGAACGCCACCAACACCACCGACGATCGGCCCATTGCCCAGACGCCGCCGCCGGAAGGCACGGCATCACTGGAATACGATCGCCGCGACTGGATGCTGGGCACCCGCGTGCGCGCCACCATGAAGCAGACCCGGGTGGAGGACGATCCGCTGACCGACAGCGGCCTCGATGCCGGCCCGACCCCGGGCTTCGCCGTGTGGGATCTCTATGGCCGCTGGCAGGCCACGAAGTCCACCGAGCTGAAGTTCGGCATCGACAACGTCTTCGACCGGCTCTATGCCGAGCACCTCAACAAGCCCAACGCCTACGATCCGGGCGCCAACCAGGTCAACGCCCCGGGCCGTTCGTACTGGGCGCGGGTGGCCATGCGTTTCTGATTTGGTCGGGCATCTCCCATGACCGTCCGTTGACCGGCCGCCAGGCCGGTCTTTTTTTTGCGCCGGATCAAAAAACAACCGTAATTTCATACCTTTTTCGCATGGTCCTCCGGGCAAGCCCGTTTATGCTCCCTGATAGGGAAGGCAGGGAACCTGCAGGAGGAAGGAACGATGAACGAATACGTCGTGATTCGTTATCCGACCGATCGGGATGTCTACCTGGATCGCGACCATGCGGTGCCGCTGGGACGGACCAACCGGATTCTGACCATTTCCAGCAGCGGATGGCACATATTCGACCTGGGCGAGCCGGTCGACTACACGCCCGAATCCCGGTCGGTCCTGATCGTGAACACGGACGTGGATTCGCCCCACGAGCTGCAGTTCGAACCGAAAGGGGCGTGAAATGCGTCGTCTGCGTGTCTGGTGCCTCGCCTTCGTCTTCGCATGGCTGGGTGCCTGCTCGGTCGTCTACGAGAATCCGGTACTGGAGGCGCAGCAGCCGGAATCGGGTTACCGGTTCCGGACGCTGGCTGCCAACGGCAATTCCGACGAACTGTTCGTGGTTCTGACTCTCTCGGGCGGCGGTACCCGGGCAGCGGCCCTTTCCCATGGCGTGATGGAAACCCTTCGGCAGGTGTCCTTGCCGTGGCAGGGACGGCACACCAGCCTGCTGGACGAGGTGGATGTCATCTCCTCGGTTTCGGGCGGCAGTTTCACGGCCGCCTACTATGGCCTGTTTCGCGACCGGCTGTTCCGGGACTTCCCGCAACGGATGCTGTATCGCGATCTGCAGGCGGAACTCGTCAATACCGTGTTCTGGCCGCCGCACGCGTTGCGTTTCATCTATCCGGAATACCGGCGTACCGAACTGGCCGTGGATCTCTACGACGACACCCTGTTCGAGGGACGCACCTTTGCCGATCTGCAGGCCGCCGGCCGGCCGTACATCATCCTCAATGCCACGGATGTCTCTCTCGGGGTGCCGTTCCGCTTCATCCAGTCCCGTTTCGACACGCTCTGCTCGGATCTGTCGCGGATCACGATCGGACGTGCCGTGGCGGCCTCCTCGGCGTTTCCCGGCGCCTTTTCGCCGCTGACCCTGCGCAATCACCCGGATGGCTGCGGCTACCGTCGGCCCGGCTGGTTCGCCCTCGCGCCCCGCAACCGGGAATACGATCCCGCCGGCTATCAGCGCTATCTCAACGAGCAGAGTTACCTGGCCCAGGTGCGCGACCCGGAAACGGGGGGCTGGCGCAAGCGGCGTCCCTACATTCATCTGACCGACGGCGGCGTGGCCGACAATCTCGGCCTGCGGGCCGTGATCGACAGCCTCGTCGATGATGCGTCCGAATGGAGCATCAACAAGTGGATCAACCGCACCGCTCCCCGTGCCGATGGCAACGCCCGCAGCAGCCGGGAAGATCGCAAGGGATCGCGGCATCTGGTGATCATCGTGGTGGACGCCGGACGGGAACGGGCGTTCGGACTCGATCGGGTACCGACGGCGCCGGGGCTGACCGACGTATTGACGGCGTCGGCCTCGGTGCCGATTGACAATTATTCCCGCGCCAATATCGAACTCGTGCGCGAACAACTGGCGCAGCGGCTGCGCAACGAAAGCCGCCTGCGACGGGGTCGGCAGCCGTTGCCCGGGGACGAACGGGCGCCCGGCCTGCATTTCGTCTATCTGGGTTTCAACAATGTCCGGGACGATGGCCTGCGCCACCGGCTAAACGACCTGCCGACAAATTTCCATCTGCCGCGCGAGGATGTCGATCTGTTGCGCCGGACCGGCTGCGAGCTGTTGCGTGATTCGGTGCGGTTCGCCGCACTGCTCAAGACGCTTGGGGCGAAGTTCGAGGCCGATTGCCGGTTCATTCCGGGAGGCGGGAAGGGATGAGATGGCTGTGTGCGCAGTTCAATGAACTTGTCCGGCAGTTCAATAAACTTGTTCGCTGTATAGGGAGCCGGATCTACGGCACCTTGCGGAAAGTGGATGACTGGGTCCATGACGGCTATCGGCCTGGTTCGTATCGCCGCTGGCTGTGGGTGAAGGGATATTCATTGATGGCCGTGTTGACCGTTGCCCTGGCTTTGGGCGCCATGCTCTTCAAACCGGCGAGACCGGCATTCGAAAATCTCTTGTTGATTGTTACGCTAATCATGGCCGCCGTGATGGTCGCCTGGCTGGCACGCAAGAAGGCCACTTTGGTGCCCTTGATTGCGGTTGTCGTGACCGCAGGGGTTGGCATCCTGTGGAACCGGAATCCGTGGTCGACTGATCTGACGGCGACACAGCTTTTTCTGTGCTTGTGGGGTGCTCTGGCGGTCATGCAGGGGCTGGCGTTCCTGTATCTGAAGGGCTTCCCGTTATTGCGTTCAGAGGCGTGTGATGACCTGCGTCATTGGCTGAAGGAAGTCGATCTTTGCGCAGGCGATCAATCGGAACTGAGAGAGTTGCCGGAGGGTATCGGCATCAAGATCTGGGCCACGATGTCGGTGGCAGCTGAGAACCTGTTACGCCTGTTGATCGTGCCGGCGCTGGCCGTGTTGCTCCTGCGGCTGGGCGTATTCGGGGCGAGTGTTGCCCTCGTCCTATGGTGGGGGGTGCTGGCCCTGGCGGCGCTCTATCCCCGCCTGGACATGCTGTTGCAGTTCATCCGCAGGATGTTCCTGGTCGGTGTCCAGCTGGTCGTCTCCCTGACCGTGATCGTGCTGGCCATCATGAGCCTGGTTCCGGTCGAGCAGGTCGTCATCCTGCTGGATTCGGCCGGCACCCGGCTTGTGGCCTGGCTGGTGTTCGCTGCCTATGCCACGGCCTGGTTCCATGAATTCTGGATCAACCGTTTTCTGATGGACCATCTCCTCACCCTGATGGGGGAAACCGATCCGGAGCGGCCGGGTGAACTGAGGCCGGTTGGGGCGGGAGACACCGGGGTGATCCGTATCCATGGCGTCGATCGGTTCAAGGTATTCCGGAAGGATGACTCGGGATCGGACGACTATCTCCTGTACCGCAAGCAAGCCCTGTTCGAGCGCATCATCAACTACCGGGGACGGGCAGATGAGCAGCTGCAGTGTCATGACCTGGCCGATCGTGAGCAGAAGGCGGATGCCTGTGCGTCGGCACACCGGCGCCAGAAATGTCTGCAGAAGCTGACCTCGGGTATCCAGTTGTATTTTCTGGTTCTCAACCTGGGGCTGCTGCTGTGCGCCGGTGGTGTTGTGTGGTATCTGCAAAACCGGGTTCCCCAACAGCCACAGGTCGTGGCTGAATCCGGAAGGGGAGCCCCCGTGGCGCTTGCGCACCTGCTCCGTTCCGGCGATCGGCCGTTCATCGCGGTCGCCGCTTCCGGTGGTGGCACCCGGGCGGCGCTGTATACCGCTTCCCTGTTGTACGGACTGAAACGTGCAGGCCTGCTGCAGGATGTGAAGCTGCTCAGTGGCGTGTCCGGAGGGAGCGCGGCCATCGCCTATTTCGCGGCCCATCGGGAGGGATTGCAGGCGGCGGAGAGTTCCGAAAGCGCTTCGACCGGGATGAAAACGGACAGGACGTCTGCACCCTCGGGCTGCACCGTCGTGGACGGGCGCTGGCAGGACTATTGCCGAACCCTGATTCACCCTTTCATCCAGGATGTGCTCGCCTCCGCGCTGGAGGCCCGCGTGGCGCTGGGTAGCGTGCGCCTGGGCAATTTGCTGGTGGAGAGTTTCAATCGCGCGGGTCTGGCGGGCACCGAAGGGCTCGCCCGTCCGCTGGGGGATGTGGATGACATCGGTCTGATCTTCAACACGACGCTGGTCGGCAAACTGGATTGTCGTGACTGTCAAAACGAAGTCCGGGATCGTGATGAACCTCACTGGTTCCCCTTCGCTCGGGCAGCACTGCAAAAAAAGGACCGTACCCAAACCCGGCTCGCCGGCAATCGCCTGCTGTTGACCAACCTGGCAGGGAGCGAAAGCCTCTGGCCCGGGCCGGGCGAGGGTGAGGGTGAAGCGGATGGCTTCGTGGCCATCGCGGATCCGGCGATTCCGTTGTCAAATGCGGCGGCCGTGAGCGCGAACTTCCCGCCGGTGTTTCCCAATGCGGCCATCGACGTGGATGCCCGGATCCGTTACTGGGTCACCGACGGAGGTGCCGTCGACAACCGGGGACTGGTGAGCCTGTTGCAGGCCCTGTTGTCTGCGCTCGGTGAACCGGGCCGGGCGGATTTCGTCAATGGCCCACCGCCGATTCACGTGATTGTCGCCGATGCCTCGCTCGTCAAGGCGCCCTTCTCGCAATGGCGGGGCATCAAGGGTGCTCTGGCCGGTGCGGGCAAGAACGCGGCATTGCTGGAAGACCGGCTGTGGGCGGACGTGGTGCGTCGGTACCGGGCGCTTGGCGGCAAGCCGAAAGACATCCGCCTGCATCGCCTGGGCATGCCCGAAGTGCTGCGCCGCCGGGGTGGCATCGAAACCCACTGGATGTTGCCGGCCGAAATCGATCTGGACCAGGAAGTGCCGCCATTGCCGCGCGCAGAGATTCCCGCCTTGCTGTTCTGCCTGCACACGGCCCCGGATGATCCGGGCTGCAAGCGATGGAAGCAGGACCGGGCAGCGTTCTGGACCAGAGTGACGGGCGATGACAAGGACGGGAACTACCGGCAATCGTGGCAGCGTCTGCTCGCTGCCCTGAACCCGGATGCCGGATCCGCCCGCTCCGGCGATACCTTCAGTCCGTGATGGCGTACTTCTTCATCCGGTAGATGAGCGTGCCGCGGGTCAGGCCGAGCAGGCGGGCGGCCTTGCTCTGGTTGCCGCGGGTGCGTTGCAGGGCCTGGCGGATGAGATCCTGTTCCAGGGCTTCGAGATGCACACCGGTATCGGGCAGGACGAATTCGCCCGCCTCGTGATCCGGGTCGCGCTGGCGGATTTCGGCCGGCAGGTTCCCGGCCTGGATGGTCTGCCCCGGAAACAGGATCACCATGCGTTCGCAGACATTGCGCAATTCCCGCACGTTGCCGGGCCAGCGATAGCGCTGCAGGGCTTCCATGGCGCCGACACTGTAGCGGGGAGCGTCGAGGCGGTGTTCCATGGCCAGACGCGCCGTCAGGCGGGTGACCAGCAGTTCCAGATCCGGGCCGCGTTCGCGCAGCGGCGGCAGTTGCAGCGGCACCACGTTCAGGCGGTAGAACAGATCCTCGCGGAAGCGGCCGGCTCGGACCTCGCCGAAGAGATCGCGATTGGTCGCGGCCACGACCCGCACGTCGACCCGCTCGGGCCGGGGCTGGCCGACGGGCTGGACCTCGCCGCCTTCGAGGAACCGCAGCAGCTTGGCCTGGATGCCCAGGGGCAGTTCACCCACTTCGTCGAGAAACAGCGTGCCGCCGTGGGCGGCCTGGATGCGGCCGGGCTGATCGCCGGTGGCCCCGGTGAAGGCGCCCTTGCGGTGCCCGAACAGTTCCGATTCGGCCAGGTTCTCCGGCAGGGCCGCGCAGTTGATGGTCACGAACGGACCTTCGGCGCGGCGGCTCTGTTCGTGGATGGCCCGGGCGAGCAGTTCCTTGCCGGTGCCGCTTTCGCCCTGGATGAGGGTGGTGGCATCGGTCACGGCCGTGATGGCCGCGGCGCGCAGCACGGCCTGAAACTCGGGCGACTCGCCGAGCATGGTGTCGTGGGCAGGGAATTCAGTGAACGTGCTCATGACGGGGATTTTCCGGGTTGCTCAGGGGCGGGACGTGCCCCGCATGTCGAAGATTCAGACCAAAGCTTAGCAGCGCCAGCAGGATCAGCAATACCCCGACGGTCTGGCGCAGGCCGCGGGTGCGGGAGAAACGGGTCATCCAGCCGGTAACGATGCCGGCCGTCAGCGTGGCCGGCAGGGTGCCCACGCCGAAGGCGAGCATGAACAGGGCGCCCGGCAGGGCGCCGCCGGCGGTGATGGCCCACAACAGCACCGAATAGACCAGTCCGCAGGGCAGCCAGCCCCAGACGGCGCCGAACAGCAGTGCCTGCCAGGGCGAGTTGACCGGCAGCAGGCGCTGGCCAAGGGGCTCGAGTCGGCGCCAGAGGGGCTTGCCGATCCGCTCGATGGCAGCGAAGCGGGGAAACCAGCCGGCCAGATAGAGTCCGATCCCGACCATGAAGGCGGTGGCCAGCAGCAGCAGGACGAGCCGCCCGGTCTCGGAACCCAGGCCCGTGACCAGGCCGCTCCCCAGGCCACCGGCCAGGGCGCCGGCGACGGCATAGCTGGCGATGCGGCCGGTATTGTAGGCGGCCACGTAGGCGCCCAGGCGCCAGCGATCGGCGCGCACGTCGGCCGGCAGGCTGAAGGTCAGGGCGCCAATGATGCCGCCGCACATGCCCAGGCAGTGCAGGGTACTGAACAGCCCCACCACGAAGACGCTGAAGAGGGTCAGCTCCAAGGGAATATCCGGTGAATGGAAAAATCAGCATGTTAGCATGCTGACCGATGCCCGCCGGACCCGCCTTGATCCGGATCAGGCCGCCTCGTAGATGATGGCGACGATGCCCGGAAGCTGGGTGCCGGTCTCCCGGATCAGGTCGTCCAGCTCGGCGGGATCGAGCCCCAGGATTTGCCACACGCCGAGCTCGATGGGCAGATCGTCGTCGGGCGAGAGGCAGGGCGCGACCGTGTTGGCGATGGCATTGGCCAGATGCACCGCCGCCGCCTCGGTGCGGAAATCCCCGGCTTTCTCCGGTGCATGATGCCAGCGGGTGGGCATCACGAGGGATTTGGGCAGTCGCCACTGGCGAAGGAGCTCCGCGCCGAGTTCCGCGTGGTCGAAACCGAAGGCGATGTGTTCCAGCGAGTCCAGATCCGCGTCCGGTTGTTTTGCCAGTTCGAGCACCTGCCGGGAGAGTTCCGGCTGGGTGAGATACATCACCAGCTTGCCGATGTCGTGCAACAGGCCGGCCACGAACAGCTGTTCGTTGTTGCGCAGGCCGCACTTGCGGGCGATGATGCGCGCCGCCGTGGCACAGGCCAGGTTGTGTTGCCAGAAGACATCGGGGCTTGCCAGCCCTTCGGGGATGTGCCGGAAACGTCCGGTGATGGCGGCGGCCATGGCCAGATCCCGCAACTGCCGGGTGCCGACGATGGTGATGGCCATGGAAATGGTGTCCACCTGGGACGGAAAGTTGTAGAAGGGGCTGTTGACCAGCTTCAGCAGCCGGGCGGTCAGGGCCGCGTCCTCGGCGATGACCTCGGCGATGTCCACGGCCGTGCACTCGGGATCCTCGACCATCTCGTTGATCCGCACCACGATGTCCGGGAGCGAAACCAGCTCGAGATTGTCGGTGACGAGATCGCGGGGGCTGAGAGGCATGGATGGCGTCTTCCCTGGGGGACGGTTTCCGAAAGGACGGGAACCGTCCTGGTCATCGGTTGTCCTTCGTCGTTCAGTATATTACCTGTGTGCGAGGGTATCAGCAGTAAACATGTGAACTGTGTCACATTCTGTTGTGGCGTCGAAAAGTAACAGAGTTTTCAATGCACTGCACGGAAAATCTCGGAACAGGATTCAAAATGCAATGAACAATCGGGAAATCCGCCTTTCCATCGCCGGCATGAGCTGTGCCGGTTGCGTCGCCTCGGTGGAAAAGGCCTTGCAGGCCGTGCCCGGCGTGGAGACGGCCACGGTCAATTTCGCCGAACACACGGCCGTGGTGACGGGGGATGTCACGCCCGAGGCCCTGACCGCCGCGGTCAAGGCGGCCGGGTACGATGCCGCCGAGCTGCGAGGGATCGACGACGGCAGCGAACGGGAGGCTGTCGAACGGGCCCAGTACCGGCGCCTGTTGCAGCGTGCGGCGATGGCGGCGGCGGTCGGCTTTCCCCTCTTTGTCGCCGGTCTGGCCGGCTGGCTGCCGGACATCGAAGCCGGGCGCGGCTTCTGGCTCGGCGTCGGCCTGCTCACCCTGGGTGTCCTCATTGTTGCCGGTGGTCATTTCTTCACCGGCGCCTGGAAGGCCTTCGTCCATCACGACGCCAACATGGACACCCTCATCGCCCTGGGCACCGGTTCCGCGTGGCTGTTCTCCATGGCGGTGCTGATCTGGCCGGAGGCGGTGCCGAGCCTGGCGCGGCATGCCTACTTCGAGGCGGCTGCCATCATCATTGCCTTCATCAATTTCGGCTCGGCCATGGAGATGCGCGCCCGGGGGCGGACCTCGGAGGCGATCCGCAAGCTCATCGGTCTGCAGCCGCGCACGGCCCGTGTGGTCCGCGACGGGAAGGAGCAGGACGTACCCATCGATCAGGTCGGCCTGGACGAAACCCTGCGCGTGCGCCCCGGCGAGCGCATTCCGGTGGATGGCGTGATCCTCGAAGGCCACTCCAGCGTGGACGAATCGATGCTCACCGGTGAGCCGCTGCCGGTGGAGAAGGGGCCGGGCGACGAGGTGGTGGCCGGGACCATCAATGCACGGGGCACCTTCCTGTTCCGCTCCACGCGCATCGGCGCCGACACGGTGCTGGCGCAGATCATCGAGATGGTGCGCACGGCCCAGGCCAGCAAGCCGGCCATCGCCCGGCTGGTGGACCGGGTCGCCGGCGTGTTCGTGCCCAGCGTGATGATCGTGGCGGTGGTGGCCTTCCTCGCCTGGTACAACCTGGCGCCGGATCTGGGCGTCGGCTATGCGGTGGTGGCCGCCATGACCGTGCTCATCATCGCCTGCCCCTGTGCCCTCGGGCTGGCCACGCCCATTTCCATCATGGTCGGCGTGGGCCGGGCGGCGGAGATGGGGATCCTGATCCGCAACGGCGACGCCCTGCAGCAGATCGGCAGGCTCACCACCGTGGTGCTGGACAAGACCGGCACCGTTACGGCCGGCCGGCCGGAAGTCACCGATCTCGTTCCCGTGCAAGGCGTCACGCCGGCGGATCTGCTGGCCGATGCCGCCAGCCTCGAAGCGGTTTCCGAGCATCCCCTGGCCGCAGCCATCACCGCCGCCGCCGAGAGCCGTGAACTGTCGCTGTCGCCGGTCGAGGGTTTCGAATCCCGCACCGGTCGCGGCGTCACCGGCACCGTGGCGGGCCGGCGCGTGTATTTCGGCAACGCGGCCCTGATGCGCGAGGCGGGCGTCGACATTGCGTCCCTGCAGGCGCAGGCCGAAGAACTGGCCGCGCTCGGGCGCACCCCCGTGTTTCTGGCCGTGGACGGCGTCCTGCGCGGCCTGGTCGCCGTGGCCGATCCCGTCAAGCCCGATTCGGCGGCAGCCATCGCGCGCCTGCACGATCTCGGTCTCAAGGTGGTGATGCTCACCGGCGACGTGCGGGCCACCGCCGAGGCGGTGGCGAAACAGGTGGGCATCGACGAGGTGGTGGCCGAGGTCCATCCCGAGGACAAGGACCGGGTGGTGGCCGACTACCAGGCCCGTGGCGAAGTGGTGGCCATGGTCGGCGACGGCATCAACGACGCCCCGGCCCTGGCCCGTGCCGACGTCGGCATCGCCATCGGCACCGGCACCGACATCGCCATCGAATCGGCCGACATCACCCTCATGGGCGGCTCCCTGCACGGCGTGGCCGACGCCATCGCCCTGTCCCGCGCCACCGTGCGCAACATCAAGCAGAACCTGTTCGGCGCCTTCGTCTACAACGTCATCGGCATTCCCATCGCCGCCGGCGCCCTGTACCCCGTCACCGGCATGATGCTCAGCCCCATCCTCGCCGGCGCCGCCATGGCCGCCTCCTCGGTCACCGTGGTCAGCAACGCCAACCGGCTGCGCTGGTTCCGCTCACCCAGGTTTCGCTCGCAAACGGAGAA
>Ga0256832_1000517_pt1 | contig 25057 bp, 7 predicted proteins | sample 134614metaG_FD_190534 | JGI IMG/M metagenome (GOLD analysis project Ga0256832, IMG submission 190534) | Hydrothermal vent microbial communities from Lau Basin, Pacific Ocean - 134-614 | ecosystem: Environmental > Aquatic > Marine > Hydrothermal vents | place: Pacific Ocean: Lau Basin | collected... | reverse complement strand
ATAGTTGGCCCCGTTGTGGAAGACATTGGAATAGCTGATCTCGGGCCCGTCTACATAAAGCCCTTTGCGCGCATCAAAGAGAATAGCAGGAGGCACCGCAATAGACAGCACCGGTATGGTGGATGGCGGCTCGTCAATGAAGTAGGTCAAGGCACGATACCGCCGCTTCTTGTCCGGAAATACGGTCAAAACACGGACGACTGTTGTCTTGGATAGCTTAAAGGGATGGCGATAGCGCTTTTTCCTTGGGGTAGGCACATCACCATTGGTGGTGTAATACACAAGCGCGCCGGCCGGCGCATCAATACTAACCCGCACAGAACCTCTGTAAAAACCCGCGCGCGGATGCACACTGAAGTAGTGACCAGCAGATGGCAATACCTGCGCCCATAGCACGCCCCCCCAAATACTCCACAGAAGGGCGGTCAATAGCGATTGTCTCCTTCTTTTGCGGCTCACGCCGCAAAAATAAGCTTTTTGGGTGAAAATTGGGTGACTGTTTAGGTGCTCCTGTTTTTAGGGATAAAACAGGAGCACCTAAACAGTTACAAGCGCACAAATCAAAAACTTAGGGCCGGATCTGTTGACGTATCATTTTCTTCACCATGACTTCATCACCGGTCTTGACACGATAGTAGTACACGCCGTTTTCCGAAAACAAATCCGCTTCGAATATCTCACGATGTAAGCCCGCCGGATAATGCTTGCTGCGCGTGGCCAGCAAGACGCCGGAAGCAGAATACACCGATAGTTCCACATCCTGATCATGTGTCAATCCAAATTCAACGGTGACCAAAGTGGAAAAGGGATTGGGCCGGCTTTGGACATGTGTCAATGCGTGATGCGGCCGGCGAAACTGAAGGTCAAGTGTCATCTCCTGCCGGCTGTCATCAAAACATCTGGATTTGACAGGGCTATTGGTGACCCGGATGGCATCACTCAGCCGGCCATAGCGCCGTGCTTTGAAGCGAATGGCAAACCAGCCGGATTTGTTGTCAGATGTAACCAAGTCCGCCACGGCGATCAATCCTTCGGACACCTGTGTGAGATTGACGGCATTCTCCATCCATTCGGCGGATGCACGTTCAAAGCCCTCAAAGGACAATATTTCCGGATCGAAGCGCAAGCTCAGCTGATAGGCGCCTGAAGTCAGTTCCGGCGAGCACAGGCGCAAACTGTACATTCGGCCCGGAATCAATGCCTCATCATCCGCCACCACCATACAAGATGTACGAGACCGGGCAGCCACGCCCTTGGCATTATTATAAGGACCGTCATACGCCGAATCATTGATATCGCCGTATTTGAAGCCCACAAAGTCCATGGTCTGGTCATGAGTCAGCAAGCTAATGGGCTGCCAACCATAATCAGTCCCAAACGGCTCAAGAATATCAGGAAACTGCACACCGGCTGCTGTGAAACCCCATACCGGCACTTTGGCAAAATGGTCTATTTTCCCCAAAACAAGTCGCCGGATCTCCACAGCCTCCAACTGATCCGCCTGATCTTGAGCGAGCACATTTGCCGCCAGTGACTGATAGGGGGACGTAAAGTACGGCGCCGCCAAAATGTGCGCGACCAGGCGCTGGACATCGCTCATATCCACTCCGTCCGGATAAGTTTGATCCGCCTTACTCAACTGGATAGCATAACCGTGGCCTTGCGGCAAGGACAGTTCGTATTGGCCGTGCGTATTCGTATGTGTGACGTACGCAGGCAGGCCGGCGTCCGCCGGTAGTGCGGTGACGGTAACCTGTGGAACCGGATGCCCCGAATAGGTCAGTACAGTCCCGTTTACGGTTTTTCGATTACAGAAGTGGAGGGTATCCTGTACGTATATTTTGAGCTGACACTGCGTCTCATTGCCGGCCGCGTCTTGCACATAAACTGTCGGCATTATGCTGCCTGTCGTACTGCAATCCAACTGCAACACCGTATCCGCATCCGCATCCGAACCGGTGGAAGAAATGAAATAGGCCAACTCCTGCGTACCGGAACAATTGTCGGCTACCGTCTGCAACAAGGCCTGCGGAGTGAGCATATAGATCCCATCACCATTTTGATCATACGTCAGGCTCACATCCAGCAGATCCTTGCAATGGATTTGCGGCGCTTCACAATCCACCACCTCAAAGACTTGCTTCGCCAGTGCCGTATGCCCGCACGGGTCAGACACGGACCAAATAATCTCGTGTACGCCGCGCGGTACATCCGGAATAGTCATTTGGATATCGAGATTGTGACCGTTGCCGGTCAACATGGGTTTTGCCGCAGTGGCCTGTTCTGATGTCACCACCATATCAAATTGGCCGTCGTCATCGGTATCCAACTGCATCACGTAGGTAACATCAAGATACTGCCCGGGGACAAACGAATCGCTTGCCTGCAGCTGGAGTGCGACGGTCCCTGTACAGCCTCCCGGATCGTTGCAGACTTTTTGTACGGCACTATCACAATACACGACGGGGATATCATCGTCCGTGATATAGATCAGTTGCGTATAGTCGAATACCCCATGGTTTGTTTGATTAGCCACAGCGATGACGCCGGCATCGCTGTCCGCCGGATTGGGAACTACCGTGTTGAGGTAGCCGGGTTGATAGTCACAGGAATCATGCGTCAGGTAATGACGCATGATGACCGCCTGACAACTATCCGTCATTTGTTTGGTGTCCGTCACGGTCCAACCAATAGGCCCGCAGCTGCCCGTCACGACCGGTGCCACCGTATCCAATGCGCCGTCATGCACATCATCGGGAAATTGGACGGTATAACTGACCGGAGGCTCGACAAATATCTTTTGCAGGCAGGCCGTACTATTTCCCTCTGTGTCCCAGATCAACCAGGTCCGCGTAATGGTACCGGTGTGACAACTTTCATCATAAGCATCCCAGTTTTCCGAATACGCCACACTGTCCAATGCGCCACAAGCAACCGTAAAACTCATCGTACCATATTGGGACAAATCCGGAGTGAAGTCCAGACAGGTGACCGTCACCGGAGGCAAGGGCGCACATTGGGGTGCCGCACTACCGGTAACTTGGAGATCAATGGCACAAGTCACCACATTGCCGTGGCAATCTTCTGCCCGTACCCGGACAGGAATAATATCACCGGCGTCGGCACAACAAATCCGGATGCTGTCGCCCCATTGCTGATCAGATTCAAAGCCGGCACAGCTGCTCTGCAACCGGCGTATCTGGGTAGTAGCTACGCAACAATTGTCCGTAATGGGACCTACCAGACTCTCCGGTGTAAGTGCAGACACAGAAGACTGAAACGATGTAGTAAGCTTTGGTGGACATATCATCTGGGGCGGCTGGCTGTCTTCCACGATCAAATCCAGTTTGAGTGTCTTTTTATTGCCGCAGCTATCCTGAACAAAGAGTACCATCCCGCCGGAATAGGTTCCCGGAGCCAGTCCGCCCCCGGGCAGATCGCCACCGGCCGGGGTGGTATTTTCTAATGGGCCGGCGACAGTCCAAACGGATATAGATGCAGGCGGGGCATCGTAAAAAACAGGATAGGGAATAAAACCCACTCCCAGACACGTGCCGTTGATGTTTTGCGTCTGGAGGTGATAAGCATATCCGCCGTCTTCCAGTGTATAACCGGGGGAGGAAGACAGATCAATTTCAAAACCATGTTGCCCCAGTACGGTTATTTTTTGAGTGTGGCTGAAGGTCGTGCCGGAGCATTGTTCTGCCACTGTCCACTTGCGATAAACTTGAATGCCACCGCAATCAGCCGCCACAGAGTCCTCATACGTAATGTCAAAGCCGCAAGTAACTGATTCGGCACCCTTGGGATAGCCAGAACCGCTTGCTTGAACAATCTGATCGGCCAGACCGGGATCCACATCAATATCGTCTTGGTCATCATATATATCCAGGTCAAAAATATAATCGTGTACCGGCTCGGCAGCAATAATTGTAGAGTCAAATACATATTGGTCGTAAGACCAAACAATATCTTTGGGAAAGATGATCGTACTTCGCTGCATACTAATACTTTGCGTACATGTTTCGGATGCGTTGCCTGAATCATCATAAGCGCGCCATAATCGCGCGACTTTCATAGCGCCATCGTCACATATATCCGAATCAGTGACCGTTTCATTGACCATTTCCATTGATACGGTGCCGCAATTGTCCGTGGCCACAGGTGGCGGGATAGCAGTAAGGTCATAATTGCAATAGACGACTATTTCTTGCGACGGACATATAATGACCGGCGGAGTCGTATCCACAAAGCTCACCTGGGGAACTACACAAGACTGCCCGCTGTATGCATCAGTGATACGTACCTGCCAGAGCGAGTTAATCATGGCTTGTGTTGCCACATTACTGCCGGTCGGCATACCGGAAGAGGTAAGTATTTCCGCTTGCAAGCCGGCCGTATTGGCCGGAGTAGTCACCAGAAAACCGGCAGGCTGCAATACGGCTGTACATCCGTCATCAAGCACTACTTGCTCAGACTGCTTACATTGAAGCTGACTGAATGCCCAGCCGGGAATAGTTAAACTCATCACTACAACAAGAGAAAGAGATAAAAGGCTTCGTAGCGAAGTTTTCATAAGTATAGTTTTGGTCAAGAAATATTAGTGGCCAAACGGTCACATTACTTGCTGATAGTCAAATGATATGCCAACGAGAGTTACAGCGTTTCTAACAAATTCTTTACAGGTACATAACAATGCAAAAGCCAATAGAAACCTATAAAACCGATGAAAGGACAGGCACATCCCGATAGGAATGTTCAAGAAAATCCTGCGGTAGGGACAAAAAAAAGCCCCCCTCCGGTTTCCCGAAGAGAGGCCATCCCAAAAACCGATTTCAATACATCTTGAAACTGGTCTTCGGTTATTGAAGAGAGATTATTCCATGATAATCATCTTCTTCATTGCAGCGTGTTCTGCAGTCTCGAGCTTGTAGAGCATGACACCAGCGGCGCCCAGATCACTCTTAGCAATGGAGACCGTGTTCATACCTTTGGCATAATCGCCTTTGATGGTCTTGAGCACACGTCCGTTTGCATCGAATACAGTGAGCGTAGCAGATGCAGCTTCAGGCAGATAGAACTTGATTTCTGTTCTGTCGCTGAAGGGGTTCGGCACGTTCTGGAAGAGTGTGAACTGATCCACAACTTTTCCATCAAATGCCAGCTTGACATCTTGCTTCAACTCATCGGTATTGAATGCCATCGCATCGGTGATACGGCCGTTGAGTGTCAAAGCGTTGCTCAGACGTACATCACGAGTAGCACGTACTTTGAGTGTGAACACTTCTTCGCTCGGTGTACCGATCCAGCTCACAGTGAGTGCATTGTCGTGCAGGGCGAAGTTGTTGTCGAAGCTGATGTCCTTACCGGTAACATCAACAAACTCCATCCCGTCGAAATTCAGCGTGAACTGATAAGCGACAATGTCATCGCGATTGCCTGTAAGCTTGATTTCGGCGACGTCGCCGGCATGCAAGACTTGGTCGGCAGTATTGATGACAAACTCACCATAGGTACGGTTATCTACGCTGGCATAAACATTCGGAGCGGCATCACCGGTGACATCACCCATCTTGACGGCGACGAAGTCGGCGTTGTTGATGGGACCTTGCAGGTTAGTGATGTCAATGAACTCGTTGCAAGTAGAGGTAGATGCATCACATGCAGCCTCGTAGAATCTCCAAGAAGTAGTGTTCGGGAACTCGCTGATCTTACCAAGAGTCAACTGACGGATAACCAACAGGTCACTGATGTTGACTTGGCCATCTTGTGTCACATCGGCCGCCAGAGATTGGTAGGGCGAAGTGAACGGCTGAGAGCCGAGGATAGCCTGGTAAATCCGCAGCAAGTCGAGTACGTTGACGCCGTTTTGGTCGTCACCGTCCTTGATCGGTGTCACGGTGTAGTCTTGGTTCAGTGGCAGACCAGTAAAGGTATAGTCACCGGAAGAAGCAGAAGTAACAACGTCGGGCGGTGTGTTACCGTTTGCCGGAGCGGCAGTCACATCGGCATCACCGACACCTTGGTCATCTTCGGTAGTCAGTGCACCGGATACAGGTGCCAGCGGACCGGTACATACGCCCATGTTGTCTTCGACAACCACATAAGTGACGGTGTAATCCCAGTTACCGGCATTGTCACCGACCCATATTTCCACGTTGTTGGTACCGAGATCTGCGCAAGTGTAAGTGACGCTGGTTGTAGTCGGCACGCCGACACCGGCACCTGCCTTACGGATACGGATCTTCAGCTCATCGTCAGGTGTGCAGTTGTCCCCGACAGAGGGATCCCAAGCGCAGACATTGGGCTGAGGCAAGCCACAGTTGGCCGGGTCACCTACCCAAACTGTCACCATACCGCCGGAGACGTTCATCAAGTTGACGGCAGCGCCGTTGTCCACGACAATAGTCGGCTTCTTGCAGTCTTTGACCTCGATGTTGTACTCATAAGTAGCAGACTGACCACAGTGATCAAATACCACCCACTTGATCTTGTGGGTACCATACGGCATACCCGGGTAGTGGACAGTGGCTTTGAGTGAGTCACCTACGACAGCAGTCAAGATCGGCTTGGCACCCGGATCGGTGCTGTTGACGACAGTTTCCATGGTACCGTCACCATCCAAATCCAAGTACAATGTGTAGTTGAATTCGAGATCGGACTTAGAGCAGTCGTCAGTAGCGATAGCAGTCATATAAGCATCACCGGAGCAGTTGGTAGTATAATCACACACTTGCAGCGGAGATGCCGGACCGGTGATCACAGGCGGATCATTATCAAGTACCTTGATAATCTGAGTATAAGTGAAATAACCGTGGTTATTGGCATTGGCTTGAACCATAGGACCTACAACCGTGTAGGTAGGATTCTGAACCGGAGTAGGTGTATAGTTCAAGTCAAAGTCACACCAGTCGTAAATAGTCCAGTGGCGCAGGATCTTGTAGCAAGCATCCGGTACCACATCAATGACCTCATCGTAGTAGCTGTACCCAGCCAGCTCACAATCGCGGTCAATGAAGGACGGGAACAAGGTGTCAGACAACGCACCACAGTCGCTGTCAAACTGGTCGTTCGGGAATTTCACCTTGAAGTTTTGTACATAGTGTACGCTGATCTTCTGCGTACAAGTGGAAGTCAAACCGGAAGCATCGGTAATTGTCCAAGTACGCAGGATCGGGTTGTCAGAACCATCCGAGTCTGTAGAGTTACAGTTGTCAACCGAGCCGCTAACAACCGGGCCGGTGATAGTGAAGTCGCAGTTGTCTGCGCCGGTAGCATCACCATAAGGCCACAGTGTGGGATCGAACTCATAGCAAGGAACAGTGACATCCGCCGGAGCGAAGCACTGAGGTGCTTGCGCGTCTTCGACCAATACATCTACCGTACAATCGGAGTAGTTGCCATAGACGTCATAACCGCGGAAGACCACGGTATGAGTGGCATTGACATCCTCGCAGCAGAAAGTGACATAAGCGCCTTGGTCGGGATCAATATAGCTGTCACCCGGCTCAAGCTGTCCGTCACCGTTATCATCGGAATTGTCAAAAGTAGTGTTACCGATAATGTTGCAGTTGTCGGACACTCTTCTAACCTCGAAGTGGTCAATACCGCAGTTGTCGTAAGAGTCCGCTGTCACGCTGGACTGAGCAAACAGTTTCCCTTCGCCATTGCTGGTCAGAGAGACTTTGGTAGTCTCCTGACAGACCATCACAGGCGGAATGTCATCCTTAACGATGAGCGTGATCTTCACCTCGCGGATGTTGCCGCAGTTGTCAGCGATCTTATAAGTCAATCCATCGGGATACACACCAACCGGCAGACCGGGTGCAGGAATGAAGCCACCGTTGGGGCCCAAACCAGTCACCTCACCAATCGGCGTGATGATGGACAGTGTGCTCATATCCACACCGGAGCAGTTGTCAGAGAAGGCCGGTGTCGGAATGAACTCAGTGGATGTGCAATACTGGTAGCCGGAAGCATACTGGTTGGCACTTACTTCAAGGTAAATACCACCGGCGTTGTTAGTTTGGAAAGCAGCCAGGTTGGTGAAGTCCATAGTCGGAGCATCAATGTCATCCACCACGATCAACTGTGTATGTGTGACAATTTGATTGGTACACATATTGGTCACAGTCCACAGACGGTGGATCTTGAATGTACCGGGACCACAGTGGTCAAAGACCTGGTCTGAATGCTCAACGTTGTAGTTGCAGTATGTGCCCTGATAACCGGAAGGCACACCCGAGCCGGTGTTGCTCAAGATGTAGTTGCTCAGGCCCGGGTTGGCATCAATATCACCCTGGTTGTCATTCGGATCCCAGTCTGTGATTGCCGGATGCAATGGAGTCGGATCTACGATGTTGTTGTGAGCCGCATACTGGTCACAAGTCCAGGTGATGTCCTCGGGGAAGGTCAGCTGAGGCTGAATGACTGTGATCGTCTGCGTACAAGGAGCGGACTGCATGCCTTGGTTGTCAATAGCAATCCAAACGCGCTGCAGTACCATCTTGCCATCGTCACACATCTGATCATCCAGATATGTCTCGGATACCAACTGCTCATCCGGATTCGGGTCGCAGTTGTCAGCACCGACCGGATCCGGAATGCTGCTCAGGTCAAACGTACAATCCACAGTGATCTCTGTAGAAGTGACTTGGACAGGAGCAGGTCCTGTAATGGTGACCGTGTAATCACCGAGGAAGCTGCCGAAGCTGGTGTTGGTAGCCACAAAGGCGTAATCACCGGGTGTCAGATTGACGGTGATCTGCGGATCCAAGCCGGGACCACCATCGTCATCACCGGCGATGAAGCCGTTACAAGGATTAGCCGGGTCAAACGGGGCATTGAACAACGCTGCCAGGCCGTCACCGAGACCACTCATGTCAAATGTATATTGACCGGCCACTGTGACTGTGAAGGTATAAACGTCGTAGTTGTGATCGTTGTCCAGGAAAGCAGTCACACCTGTCCAGCAAGGCGCACCATTGGCGGCCAGATTCAAAGACGGATCGGTGGCTTCCAGTGTGCCTTGGAAGCTGGTAGTCGGTGTAGTGGCTTCACAAGTAATCGTAGGCGGCGTCTTGTCGGCAAAGGTGATACCTTGTGCCCAGCAAGAATTGGTCGGATTCACACTGGTATCGGTCACCATAACCGTCCAGGTAGAACCGGTCATGCTGCCATCCGCCACATTGCCGAGCGGAGCACCGGTGTTGGAGATGATATTGACCACATAATTATCAAAGCAGCCATAGTTGTTACCTTGCAGGATATCCGCAGCGGTGAGTACTTTCTGACAGTTCTCATCCAGCGAGATTTGGATGTCCTGTACGCACTGCAGGTTGTTAGTGGCCGGATGCTCGATAACGTTTACCTGGAAGGAGCAAGAGTCAATCACCTGTCCTGTGGGATCCAACAACTGATAACCGGCTGTATAAGAGCCGATCGGCAGATCGTCACCCTGTGCCGGTGTGCCGGGTTGGGGCAGGATTTGATACACACTCACCTGATCGGGAGCCTGCAACACCAGGTTGGAAATGGTCACCTGAGCACTACCAGCGATACCATCCTGCGTATAAATCATAAAGCTAAACAGATCTCCGGCAGAAACCGGTACAGAAGCGGAGCCATTTTGATCCGCAGTAAACGGATCTGTCAACTCCGTAATTCCGGCCTGGATGGCACCCAACGACAGGAAAGTATTGGAAGCATCAAAGAAGTAACCGAACGGATCCCAGAATGCACTGACATCGGCTGTGGTATAGTTCCAATCGAATGTCAGCATACCATCAAAAGGAATCACGTATTCGGCATACGTAGCAAAGAAAATGCTCGGATCACAAGGTGCAGCCAGATCTACGGACTCCAGCGAGATAGTCGCCGGTACACCGCTCAAGTCCACACAGTTGGTATTTTGTGTGGCGGAAGGTGCTGCAAAAGCACCGGTAAAGTCAGCCAGAGTCTGGCCCGGCACCACAGTGGGCGGGCAAGTACCGACCATATTGACCAAACCAGGGAATTCAGCTACGTGAGAGCACTCACCTGAAGCGAGATTGTAGTCAATCTGCTGCGGGCAGTACAAAGCACAAGTCGGCCCACCTGGCTGAGGGGGCTGATGTGCGCGCACAACGACATTGTCAAAGGCACAGCCCCACTGCCAATCGCCTTCGTCATCATAAGAGAAGCGAAGCTGGAAGTCGGCATTGGTGAACATAGACAGATCCACGACTTCACCGGCATTTTGGGAGTCGTCATCGGCAAAGAACAACTGCTGCCAGGCAGAGCCATCCCAGCCCTCAACGATAAAGTTACCGCCGCCAGCGAAAGCTTCATGCTGCCAGTCGAAGGTCAAATCCACACCACCTGTCGAAAGGTCCATCACCGGAGACAAAATGGAGTGGACACCCACATCGTTGGGGCCTGCAGCGTCGTCATCAATGGCGGCTACAAACGAACCATCGAAAGTACCGGCCCCGGAACCACCTACGGCATCGGTGCAATCAAATGAGAAAAGCGCTTGACCACACGGACCAGGTGTCGGATCTGTCGGCCCGGTTGTGGTCGTGCTCCAGCCGGCCGGCAAGACACCCGCATTGAAATCTTGGAAAAGTACCGTTTGGTACTGCCCGAAGAGCGCGCCGCCTGCCAAGACCAGGGCGAAAAGTAAGAATATTCTCTTCATAGGATTAAAATTTTTGTGTGAAACAATCACAAGCTGTTCAGCAAGTTTTCCAAATCGGTTTTCGCGGCATCAAGTGCAGCAGAAGTACGCGTTCCGTTCGGATTAAACAGATCGTAGGTCTTCTGCGGTGTTTGCGCAACACCGTACTTCTGTAATACGTCAATGGCCGCTTCATAGAAGCGGTACTTGACCACAGCTGCAATCTCTGTCTGCGCAGTCGCATCGTTGAGGCTGGTAGCCTGCTGCGAAGTCAGATCTTGCTTCATGGTGATCAACTCTTGCCGGATAGCCTTGATAGCGCCCTCGGGCGTCGCTTGCGCAAATGCATCATTTGCGACAAACAAGCCGAGGACAAAAACAAGACTCATGCCGACAAGCCTGACCACACTTGATCTTAAGAAGCTGTTCTTCATGAGATAAAGTTTTTGTTGGTGAAAAAAAATGATTGAAGCTCTTTATGCAACAAAAAAGGACTTCCGTGCTGTGCCGGGGCACGACGGGAAGTCCCTATCGTCTTTTTTCCTTGCGGAAAAGTGTTGTTCATGGTTTGTAATTTGTTGTTTCCAAAGGTTCCAATGGGGACAATGCCCAACAGGCATTGCACAAAACACACCGCCTCAGCAAGAGATGAAAGTCACTTCACCGGCTGCGCTGTGGCAAGCATGCTGTAATCGGAAATCGGGGATGGAATGGAGCTGCGTGCACCTGGGAGTGCACATAGCCAATCGGTCGCAACAAAGATAAAGGGTATCCAAAAAAATCAAATACACCATTTAGGGTATTTTCGACCCATTTTCTCTCCGTTATTGAACGATTTTTTCCACTGCGTGACAGCACAAAAACGACAGTTTAGGCTTAATGCAAATGCGTTTCCGTTCCGGGCGATCTTGTGATGCTTGCTTATTGGTAACTATCAAGGTACCCGCTGTTTTTGTGCAAAAACAGGAGCGCCTAATCGGTTACGCTTATTGATCTGACATCAATACCGGCGGACTTTGGTCCATTCCCAAGGCATTGCTGATATCAAAGCGCAAGCTCAGCTCATGACCGCCACCAGCATAGTCCTGCAAGGCCTGGAATGAGTGTGAATAGGAGTACAATAGCCGACCAAACTTAAGCTGTCCACCAAGCAATACAATGCCCCTGGACGTTGGGCCTGCGCGATAAGAAAGGCCTAGGTAGATCTTTTTCTCAAGAAGCGAGCTCAAAAAGTTGAGGTCCACCTGGGGAGGCAGAGTCCGGTATTTGCGCAACATGACGGAGGGCTCCAGCACAATGCCGTAATCCGGCAGATCGTGCATGACACCCAGATTGAGCACATAGTTTTGTAAAGGTTTCAAGGCATCCTTGCCCCCGATAACGTTTTGATCCAAACGCGCCCGTATCATATCCGGAAAGACCACACCCAGGAAAATACCCTTGTCATCGCGGGCATATAGCCCAAAGCTCACATCAAAGAGTTTGAAGCCGCTCAAAGCATCGGACAGTATCTGGTCGTCCGGCTGCGTCATCGGGTCCGAACTGACAGAGCCCAGCAGTTTTTCGCTCTGAAACTTGCCGGCAAAGCCCATGCTCACCTTGAATCGCTTCAGTTGAAAACGATAGGCATAGTTGCCCTGGATTTTAAATACATTTTTGGAGGCAATCCGCTCATTGAAAATCTGCCCGCCGATGCCGGAGCGGTCATCCAGGGGCCCGTCATAGCTAAAAGCATACGCTTTCGGGGCGCCGGGAAACCCGCTCCAGGAGTTCTTAAAGTTGAGCATTATTTCATGTCTGTCAAATCCTGCATAACCGGGATTTACCAGGAAAGGACTGGCAAAGTAATGCGAAAAGACAGCATTCTCCTGGCCATATAGTGTGACAGCGATGCAGAAGAACAGCAGGGTAAAGATTTTTTTCATGATCTGTTTTTTTCGGTCATTGGTGAAAAAGCCTCGGGGCCGCTCCCCAAGGAGGTTGGCCTATACCGGCGGGCGCCGGTATAGGCCTTGTGTGTCCGTTAGCGCACAATGGTGACGTGGCCTTTGTACGTCTTCTCTTCATTGTTTTCGGTCACTTTCATCACCCAGAAGTAAGCGCCTTCGGGCAATGGCTTGCCATAGTCGTCAATACCGGTCCAGCTGCCATCATAGTTGCTATGGTGATAGACCAACTGTCCCCAGCGGGAGAATACTTGCAGGCTCACCCGTGTCGCGTTGTCAAGACAAGAGACCGCAAACACATCGTTTTTGCCATCCACCAGGGAAGGAGTCAGCACAAGTGGGGCCGAGAAGCAGTTTTCCGTCGTCTCCGCCTTCAGCTCCACAGAGCGCATTAGGGTACAGTGATTGGCATCAGAGACCACCAACAGATACGTCCCCACGCCTTTATTAGAGATAGTGGGCCCCGTGGTGGCCGGGTTGCCATCATCCCACAAGTATGTATAAGGCGGCGTACCTCCCGTCACCACAGCAGTGGCCGAGCCATCCTCAGCACTATAACTGGACGGATTGGTCACATCAAATGTGATGCTCAAAGAATCCGGCTGTCCGACTGTATCCGTCACCACTCCGGACAAGCCGTTGGCATCGGTGACCGTAACAGAGATAGCACCGGCGCACAAATTGTCCACAATTTTTTCGGTCGCGCCGGAGTTCCACAAGTAGGTATAAGGCTCCGTGCCACCCACTACATTGGCCACCGCCTTGCCGTCACAGGCATCAAAACAGGATACATCCTGAATATTGAGATCGACCAGCAACGCATCGGCCACCGGCATCACGAAGCTGATGGTCACCGTACAGCCGAAATTATCCGTCACCACAACGCTATCCGTGCCACCCGGCAGCGCTGTGGCCACCTTGGTCGTCTCTCCACTGCTCCATTGGTAAGTATATGACGTGGCACCCGTAGCAAATACCTCTGCCACACCATCGGCCGACGTGGAACTGGTAGCCTGCGACAATATCTGCACTGCCGCCGACAGATGAGACAGTTGCTCCACCGTACCGCTGCAAGTGGCCAGGCTGCCGTTGGCATCTATGACCGTGACAGAATAGGTTCCCTGAGAGAGATTGACCAGCATCGAGTCGGTATAGTTTCCGCCCGGTCCTGTCCACACATAGGAGGCTATGGGCATCACCCCACCCGAAAGCACCACAGCGGCGGTACCTTCCGTACTACCCGGGCAGACCGTATTGGTCGTCACTACATTACAAGTGAATACACCCGGGGCTGTCAGCACCACATCTGCCGTAGCCGAACAACCCAGTGCATCGGTGACCGTCACACTGACCGCACCGGCGTGGAGCGTATCGGGCATCTGGATGGTATCACCCGTGCTCCACAGGTAAGAATAAGGCGCCTGACCGCCGGACACGATCGCTTCGGCCTTCCCATCAGCCGCCCCGGCTGAACTCACATCAAATCCATTGTAGTCTGACAGTACGTTGACGCTCACCGAAATATTGGAAAGCACATTGACGGTAGCGTTACAAGAAGTCGTATTGCCATTGGCATCCGTGACCGTGACAAAGTATGCCCCGGCCGCCAGGTTGGCGATATCTTCGGTGATAGCCGCATAACCATTGGGACCCGTCCATTGATACTGATAAGGCATTGTAGTGACACCTCCGGACGGCGTCAGGTCAATGGCCCCTTCTTCACTGCCTTCGCACGGTGTGTCCATAATCGTAGTCTGACATACCAGCAAATCCGGTTCTGTCAGCACGGTATCCAAAATCAGCACACAACCGATATTATCCGTAATAGTAACGCTGTTCGTCCCACCGGCAAGGCTATTGGCTGTGGCTGTAAACTCATTGGAAGACCAGGCAAACTGATAGGGCGGGATACCATCTTGCGGCAATGCTTCAGCTTGGCCGTTTTGCAAGCCAAAGCCACTGACATTGTACCCATTGTAATTGGACAATATGTGGATGCTGCCCGTCAAATTGGATTGCTGGCCAACAAAAGCATCACAGGTCGTCGTATTGCCATCGTTGTCTGTCACGGTAACGTGATAGACGCCCGTGCCCACATTCATCAGATTTTTAGATGTGGAGAACACATCCGCGGAGTTGTCCTTTGTCCACTTGTACGTCAATGGCGGTGCGCCGCCCGTCACAGTCAAGATAACTTTACCGTTTGTGGAGCCCGGACAGTCCGTATCCGTCGCATCGGTGCTGCACGTAAAACCGCCGGACTGCTGTAATACCTGAATCGGAGTGGATATTGCCATACAGCCATTGGCATCCGTCACCGTAAGCGTGTATGTGCTGGCTGTCAAATTGCTGATGTCCTCCGTTGTATAACCACCCGGAGACCATTGATAGTTGTAAGGAGGCGTGCCGCCACTCACGTTCACATTGATACTTCCATTGTTGCCCGGGGGGACGGTCTCATGGACGACCACTATGCCATCAATGACGATTTGCGGCGGTTGGTTGATCGTCACAGTGAACGTCGTATCCGCACCCACATTGTCTGTCAGGGTCAGTGAATAGCTGCCGGCCGTCAGATTCTGATAAACGACCGGAGTAGTGCCGTCCGTCGTCTGCGTAGGCAATCCACTTCCGGTAATGGTATAGTCAGGCGTGCCACCGGTCACGGAATTGATCGTAATGCTGCCCGTGGCGCCGTTGAAGCAAGTGGCGTCTTGCGTTGTGACATCCGGCACAGGAGCGGGCAACATCGGCACGACAAAGCTTTGGGAGGCGGTACAACCATGCGCATCGGAGACCGTCACCGAATACGAGCCGGGGGCCAGGCCACTGATATTCTGTTGACCGTCGTAGGTATTGTCAGACCAGTCGAAAGAATAGCCGGGGGTGCCGCCCGATACATCATAGCTGATAGCCCCGTTGGCCCCACTGCTTGGTGTGACACTGATATTGGTAATCACCAGTGCCGGCGGTTCATTGACCGTCGCAGATGCTGTCGTCGTCAAGCCATTGGCATCGGTCACTGTCACGGTATAGCTGCCGGCGGACAAGCCGCTGAACACTACGGGAGACGAGCCATCCGAAATTTGCGGTGTACCGATTCCACTAACCGTATAATTGGGCTGACCACCAAAAATGGACACCGTGACCATACCGTCGTTGCCACCGTTACAATTGACATCCGTGGCAGCAGCCGTAGCGCTAAAGTTGATCATCTCCGTCACGGTATAGGGGCCGCCCGTCATGGTGCATCCTGCACTGTCGGTTACTGTGACCGTATAATCCCCTGCGGGTACATTGGTCAAATCTTCTGTGGTATATCCGCCTGTCCAGGAATAAGTGTAGCCCGGCGTACCACCGGAAACCGAAATATCTACGGCCCCGTCGCTATTACCTTGAGTAGCCGGCACCGTACCCACCAGCTGGATATTGATAGCGGGCGGCTCGACCAGATTAAACGACAAGTTGACCTGGGCGCCGGTACTATCCGTAACCGTGACATTGTAGAGTCCGCCCGGCAAGTTTGTAGCTGCCGACCCACCGGGCCCCATATTCCATTGATATGAATACGGCGGTGTGCCCCCCGAGACATTGAGTGTAATGGTCCCGTCATTGGCGCCATTACAAGTCGGATTGGTATAAGTGCCCGATGCGTTCAATTGCGCAATCGTCACCGTCAGTGTATCGCTGCACACACCGGCATTATCAGTGGCAATCACCGTGTAATCTCCCTGTGTCAAGCCGGTCAGCGACGGGCCCGAATAGGGGCCGCCCGGCCCGGTCCACGAGTACGAATACGTGCTGGGGCCTGTTGCCGCCACTTCCACACTGCCATTCATACCAGGCGGAACGGCCTCGTTTACAAGAGAAACTACGCTAAGCGTGAAGGCATCCGCCGACTGCAGCGTATAGCTCTGCACCACCTGCTCATTGCACGAAGTTACTGTCACGGTATAGGTACCCGCCGCCAGCCCCGTCAGCGACGGGCCCGAATAAGGCCCGCCCGGCCCGGTCCAATTGTAAGTGTAATTACCCGTCCAACCGGAAGCCGTAAGGCTAATCGCACCGCTATTGGGGCTCCCGCAGGTGAGCTCTGTCACATTGGCATTCACCACCAATGGGGTCGTTATCTCCAGATTAATATCGTGTGCGACTGCCGGCACGGTACCTGCCGAATTATTGGCCGTGGTCTGTGCCGGATCAAAAATGATGCTCGCATCTCCAACCATAGCACCCGGCTTGGCCACCAGATACAGCGTACCGATGGCCACGCTATCCGGCCAGGTGTAAGGGTCGGAATTTTCGGCCAGCCACAGCAAAGACAATTTACCTGCTGCAAAATTGAACAGCTTGATAAACGGATCATGAGGCAATACGACACTGGCATTACTCAGGCCTTCCAGTACAATCAGATTGGCGGTATCAATAGGCGCCTGTGCCTGGAAAGCCAACATGCTGTCCAGGTTATCCGTGAAAATATCAATGGCGATGGTATCACCCGGCAGGACACCTTGAGTGCATGTAGAGAAATCCCCAAATATATGGAACGTGTCCACAGGTCCCGCAGGTACCACGGTGAAAGAACCATTGTTGGTATCTACCGTCATGGGATAGTTGTATTCAGCGTGAATAGAGTCCTGAGCCAGGAGGGTAATCGGTTGGGAACCAAAAGTCAAAGGACTGACATCTCCGACATTACCCACCACAGAAAAGCACACATCGGCCAAGACCGAATAATCCGGTAAGGTCGTATTGCCGCTGCCTAATTCAAAGAACAGGTAACCCAAATTACCTATGGTTGTCTCTGTCACATTGAATCCCCCCAGGGGCCCGCTACCGTTGGGGTCATCAATGGATTGCGCGCTGGCAAAATGCACCACACTCGTATCCCAAGAGATGCTAAAGCCCACGTTGGTCATCTTGTTGAAGTTCTTGACCGTGACGGGCACACAGGTGACAGAGCCAGCCTGGCCCACGGTATCCGGCATATACAAGTGAAAGACCGTATCCGTACCACTACTGACCGTATTGACGCTAAAAGCGCCATCAGTAAAATTATTCCCTATCGCCCCACCGCTGTTTTCGACAACGATGGGCGCAGGTGTACTGCCAAATGCGACCGGCGTACTACTACCACCCGCACCGACCGCATCATAGCAAACGCTAAACAGCACCGTACCGGCAGGCAAATCATGGCCCGTGGTATCCGAAAAAGTAAAACCCAGTTTGCCGGCTCCCGCCTGGGAAACGTCAAAATTGCTCATCGTCAATCCCAGGGCGGCATTGAGTTGTGTGACATTGGTATAAGCGGCTATGGCAGAGTCCCAGCTCAGACTGAAATCCAGCTTGGTGATATCCGCAAAGCCGGAGTCCACTTTGACCTCCACACATTGGTTGGCCCCCGGGTCTGCCGACACCATCGTGGCACTGAGTGCCAACGGCGAAGTGCCACTGGCTGTAATCGTGGCCGTATCCACAGTGACCGTATAAGTACTTAATGTCGAGTTACTGATGACCACTTGGGTGTGATACAACTGGGTCGTGCCTGCTCCGACCAGCTTAAACCGCAATTGAAACAGCGGGCCGAAAAAGCTATGGTCTTCTAAGGCCAACCAATTAAATTTCAGGGAGGCCGCGTCCGGCTGATTGTACTGCCAGCCTCCTCCAACATTGAAGGTGTCGTTTACACTTTGCAGAGGAGGAATCAGTACCATCACGGTGCTGTCCCACTGGTAGTCCAGTTGGACAGCCGCGACACTGTCCATACCGGTTTGGTTGACTGTAATGGTCACCGTATCCCCTACATTCAGGGTCGTATCCAGCGGAGAAAAATTCAATGTCACCTGGCCGTGTGCCGTCAGGACAGATGAGCCGATCAACAGTGCAATGAGTAAGTTTCGAAGCATCTCTTTGGGTTTGGGATGAAAAAATCAGTCTTTGAGCCATAGTTTTGCCGTCCGCACCCCGGCGGGTGAATAGACAGAAAACAGGTATATGCCCGGGCCGGGAAAAACACCCCGGTCCAGATACAATGCATGACGCATATCCGTAGCATTGGGAATACGGCCCTGCCTGAGCTGCCGGCCTTGCCAGCCGGTGACTCGCCAGACACAGCCTGCACAGGAACCAGTCAGCCCAATATGAAAGCCGCTTGCAGATGGATTGGGCCAAATGGAGAGAAAGTTTTGCACCTTCGGTGCATCGGTTGTCGCCATCGGCTCGATCTGGACGGTCCCGTTGTTCGTTTGCACCGTCAGATCCACCGGCAAATTATTCACAACGCGGGAGGCGTTGATTTTCAAGGTAGCCGTACTGTCGAAATTGACGGGGGAACTGCCCGTACCGATGGCCTTGAAGTTTAGGCGGAAGAGTTCGCTACCGTTCGGGAGCGAATAATTTTCCACCTGTGGATGGAGCCATACGAACGTGAGCAGGCCCATGCCCACCGAGTCCGTCCCAAAATGTAAGCCGACATTTTGAGTGGGTAGGTTGAAGTCAGAATAATCCTGAAATTGGAGCACACCGGGATCCCAGCGCACCGCAAAGGAGATTGCGGCCACATCCGTGAAGTTGTTCACCGCGACACCCGATGCAAACTCCGCGCCGGGCTGGACAGTGGTACTGGGGATAGATAAGACGAGCTGCCCCCTTCCTAAATTGATTCCCAATAATACAAGAGCGAATGGTAGTAAAAGTCTTGCCATCCTCGGTCTTCGGTTTTGGTCAATAACTGCGCGAAAATACAAAGATTCCCATCTTTGTATTTCGCACTTGATGATACGCCCGGCGCACCGGACACACTCACAAAGCAGAAATGCAAGACCTTTTTATTGGGAAAACGGGAGCGAAAATGTTCATGGGTCTTATAATCTGCCTATCAAAGCATTGCTCTGACCCCACAAAGATAGACGCTACCCAACCGCCAAACATACCCCAAATTTGGTATTTTTCATAACAATCAAACTATATGCAAAACAATTTGCCGGATGGGCATAAACCATACTGACCTGATAATCAGAAAATTATGCGTGATATTTTTCCTGATAATTGTCCATAACAAGGCTTTTCCGGCTGAAATTCAGCGCACAACGTCTTATAAAGGTGCTGCATACAAAAACAGTAACTGTTCAGTTACCAAAAACATTCGCCGGCTCCGCCGGCAAACTATACAAAAATTTGGCGCCTAATCCGTACCTTTGCGTCCGTTTTATAGTGACCGGCCGGGGTTGCACCGGCATAATCCATACACTATGTACCCACGCCCTAAATCACTGGACCTGCCCACCGTAGATCGCGATATTCTCGAATTTTGGGAACGCAACGATATATTCCGTAAAAGCATTGAGCAGCGTCCCGAAGACCGGCGGTACGTTTTTTACGAGGGCCCGCCGTCCGCCAACGGTATGCCCGGCATCCATCACGTCATGGCACGTACCGTCAAGGACATCTACTGCCGCTTTCACACGCTGAAAGGCGAGCGCGTGCTCCGCAAGGGCGGATGGGACACACACGGCCTGCCTGTCGAATTGAGTGTGGAGAAAGAACTGGGCATCACCAAGGAAGACATCGGCAAGAAAATCTCCATCGCCGACTACAACCGGCATTGCCGGGAAACGGTGCTGCGCTATAAGGACGTATGGGATGACTTGACCGTAAAAATGGGTTATTGGGTGGATCTGGACAATCCCTACATCACCTTCAAAAACGAGTACATCGAGTCGGTATGGTATCTGCTGAAAAAACTCTATGACAAAGGCCTGCTCTATAAAGGATACACCATCCAACCCTATTCGCCGGCGGCCGGTACCGGGCTGAGTACCCACGAACTCAATCAGCCCGGATGCTATCGCGACGTCACCGATACCACCATCGTCGCCCAGTTTAAGGCCATCCACAACGAGCGCTCCCGGCATCTGTTTGACTTGATTGACGACGAAGAATTGTTCTTCCTCGCCTGGACAACCACACCTTGGACACTGCCGTCCAATACCGCGCTGACCGTGGGAGCCGACATTGACTACGTCATTGTCAAAACCTATAATCCTTATACCAAAAAGCCGGTACACCTCATCTTGGCTGAGGAACTTTTGCCCAGGTGGTTTAAGCCCGAACAAGCCGAGCGGCCCCTGGAAGACTACCAGCCGGGCGACAAGCTCATCCCCTACAAAATCGTGGGCCGCGTCAAGGGGAAGGACTTGGAAGGCATTGATTACGAACAACTTATGCCCTACGTCCAGCCGACAGACGGCATCGCCTTCAAGGTGGTCACCGGCGACTTTGTCACCACCGAAGACGGCACGGGCATCGTCCACACGGCGCCCGCCTTCGGCGCGGATGACATGCGCATGGCCAAAAAATACGGGCTGGGCACGCTGACCCTCGTGGACAAACAGGGCAAGTTCGTGGATGCCGTCACCGATTTTGCCGGCCGCTACGTCAAAAACTATAAGGACGATCCGGACTACCAGTCCGTGGATGTGGACATCGCCGTCAAACTCAAAAAAGAGAACAAGGCCTTCCACATCCAAAAACACAAACACAACTACCCGCACTGCTGGCGCACCGACAAGCCCATCCTCTACTACCCGCTGGACAGTTGGTTTGTCAAAGTGACAGCCAACAAAGACCGCATGGTCGCGCTCAACAAGACCATCAACTGGAAGCCCCAATCCACCGGGGAAGGACGCTTCGGCAACTGGCTGGAAAACATCCAGGACTGGAATTTGTCCCGTTCCCGCTTTTGGGGCACCCCGCTGCCCATCTGGCGCACCGAAGACGGCAAAGAGGAGATCTGTATCGGCTCCGTGGACGAATTGGGCCGGGAAATCGAAAAGGCCAACAAAGCACTGAATCTGCAGCAGCAAGTCCCCGAAGACCTGCATCGCCCTTACATTGATGAAGTCACTCTCGTCTCCCCAAGCGGCAAGGCCATGAAGCGCGAGCCGGATCTTATTGACGTCTGGTTTGATTCCGGCGCCATGCCTTATGCCCAATGGCATTATCCGTTTGAAAACCGGGCGGTTTTCAAACAAAATTTCCCCGCCGACTTCATCGCCGAAGGGGTGGACCAGACCCGTGGCTGGTTTTATTCGCTGCACGCCATTGCCGTCAATGTGATGGACTCGGTCGCTTTCAAAAATGTCGTCTCCAACGGCCTGGTACTTGACAAAAACGGGCGAAAAATGTCCAAGCGACTGGGCAATACCGTGGATCCGTTTGAGACCATCCGCACCCACGGGGCCGATGCGGTGCGCTGGTACATGACCCACAATGCCAATCCCTGGGACAATCTCCGCTTTGACATCAAAAATGTCGAAGAGACCAAGCGCAAGTTTTTCGGGACGCTGTTCAATACGTACGCCTTCTTTGCCCTGTACGCCAATATTGACAATTTTAAATACGAAGAGCCGGAAGTGGACTTCGACAAGCGCACCGAGCTGGACAGATGGATTATCTCGCTGCTCCACAGCCTCACTGCGGAGGTAAAAGCGGATTATGAAAATTATGAAGCCACGGCAGCCACACGCAAAATCCAGGACTTTGTTATTGAGAATTTGTCCAACTGGTACGTGCGCTTATCGCGCCGGCGTTTTTGGAAGGGCAGCTATTCGGAAGACAAAATCGCGGCCTATCAAACGCTCTATACTTGTATGAGTACCATTGCCAAACTCATGTCACCGGTGGCCCCCTTCTTCTCTGACTGGCTATACAAAAGTCTAAATGACGAAACCGGAAAAGAAGTGGCGGAATCCGTCCATCTGGCCGACTTCCCGGAAGCGGATAACTCGCTGATAGACAAGGCATTGGAGCAGCGAATGGAATATGCACAGCGCATCACTTCGCTGGCACTCTCGCTGCGCAAAAAAGAAAAAATCCGCGTCCGCCAGCCACTTCAAAAAATATTGGTCCCCGTCCTGGACAGGGAATTTAAAAACCAGGTGGATGCCGTCAAAGACTTGATCCTGGCGGAGATCAACGTAAAGGAGCTGGAGTATTTATACGATGACTCCGGTTTTATAAAGAAAAAAGCCAAGCCCAATTTCAAAACGCTCGGCAAGCGGCTGGGCAAAGACATGAAGGCGGCCGCAACCATCATTACCAATATGTCGTCCGAAGAAATAAATAATTTTGAAAAAACCGGCCACTTCGCATTAAAAATAGAAAATAACACCTACGAACTGGGGCGCGAGGATATCGAAATCATTCCCGAAGACATTGACGGCTGGCTGGTAGCCTCGGACGGTCGCCTGACGGTCGCCCTGGACATTTCGCTGACCGGCGAGCTCATCCGCGAGGGACTGGCGCGTGAGTTGGTCAACCGGATCCAAAACTTGCGGAAAGACCAAAACTTTGACGTGCAGGACCGGATAAAAATATTTATTTCGCCCGATGAACAGATCGCCGCTGTCCTGCAAAGTTTTGATGGATTTATTCGTCAGGAGACCCTGGCCGAAGCCATTATCTCCCAAGACAACGATGGTCCGGAAGTCGAGCTTCCCGGCGGCATAAAGGTAAAGATTCAGGTAGCGCGTGTTTGAGAGAAGCCGCCCTGCTCACCGGACCAGGCTCACATCACCGGCATACATCCGGATCGTCCCATCCGCCAGTTGTACACGCATCACGTACACGTACACGCCTTCCGGCGCCATGCGTCCGGAAGCGCTGACGCCGTCCCAACCGGCGGAACCGGTCAGATTTTCGTCCTTCCATAGCAGTGAGCCCCAGCGGTCGTAGATCTCCAGACGCACGATTTCCACAACCGCATCACCATAGGCGGTAAACACATCGTTGCGGCCGTCGCCGTTGGGTGAAAAGGCATTAGGGATATACAATTGGGCATCTTCGCCGCGCCGCACCTGTACCACTACGGTATCATCCACCGGACAACCGGCAGCGTTCAGGGCCGAAAAATAGACGAGTGCGGATGCCTCCGGCGCCACTTGAATGGAGAAGCAAGTATCACAGGCGACCGGTACAGCTGACGACCAATGCGGCATGGAAAAAACCAGGCTGTCCACCGCCAGTGTCACGAAATCACCGGGCGCAATGCCCACCGTGTCCGGCAAGTGGGTAGAGACCGCCGTCGTATCCGGATCCACCATCGTTACTGTCAGATGAGTGCACGAATCCTGCGTCTGGTACACACCCGGGGCAGATACGGCAGTTCCATCCGGCAGCAAGACTGTTTGGCCGGGGCATAAAATGGTGTGCACCGTGTCGGTGAGCAAGTTTAGTACGGTCAGCTGAAAAGTGACGATGCTGTCACAGCCGGCGGCCGTCTGCAAGGTATCGGCCACGATCGTATCCGTGTATAATGCAACGCCGCCCCACTCCACTGTATCGCCGGGGCAGATGGTGTCAGATAACTGCACAAGGGTTCCGGAAGGAGTAAAGACCAACCATGCCGAGTCTTCATTATTGGTCTCGTCCGACTCCGCCACGGCATCCGGCGCATCCGCCTTGCCGTAAATGGCATCAAAATTCAGTGCTGCTGTAAACTGAATGGTCTCGACAATCGAATCGCCGGGCGGCAGGTCAGACGAAAGCACATAAGTAAACAAGACGGCGCCTGCGGCGTTGCCCGCTTTGAAAACCAATTGTGTGCCCGCCGGCAGGCTGCCTATTCCGGCGTTTTGCAGCGTAAAGGACAGTACGATCTCCTCCGTACCGCAGACATTATTGGCGGTGTCAATGCGGAGCACCGCATCCGGCAGCGGTTCTTCGTGATAGCGCACGACCATCGTATTCCACAGAATCAGATCGCCGCCGGTGCTCAATGTGACGTTTATGGAATTGTCCCCGGCACTCACAAACGGAGAAACGTCGTACACATCCAGGTCCATGTTGTAATTGTCGCTTGTCATTCCGCTGCCATTGAACACCTGTCCGTCCGGGTTGAGCGCATTGCTCAGTGCGCTACCGTTTACCGTGATATGTTCATAGGTAGTCGCGTACGAATCGCCTTCCCAGACTTGCACGCCGACCCGGGTATTTGCCGGGGATGATATCAAGATATTATCCACGTCCAGGGAGCGGGAGTCATCGCGAAACGGGTCCAGGCCTTCGTACACTTCGACCGTTGAGTAAGGCAAGCTGCTCTCTTCATATACGACCAGGATGCTCCATCCGCTATACACCGCATTGAGTTGGCAATGCGCAAAATCATTGGCGGCATCCAGCTGGCTGAGCGTATAGCTGCCCGGGCCGGCGGCGGCCACCACTTGCGTCACATCATAGGCGGCAGCAAAAAAGGGCAGGAGCACATAGGTGGTCACATAGGTTCTTTGCGCGCTGATGGCCATATCCGGGAAATTCGGCCCGGTCAGGTGTACATCGAAGTCTCCGCTACCCGAGCCGGCCCAGTACAAGATCGCTTTCTTGACAGCAGCAGTGGCCGGATATTGCAAATTGATGGTAGAGGAGGAGACATTGTTCGATGCACAATCAAATCCCG
>Ga0256832_1000516_pt1 | contig 25079 bp, 20 predicted proteins | sample 134614metaG_FD_190534 | JGI IMG/M metagenome (GOLD analysis project Ga0256832, IMG submission 190534) | Hydrothermal vent microbial communities from Lau Basin, Pacific Ocean - 134-614 | ecosystem: Environmental > Aquatic > Marine > Hydrothermal vents | place: Pacific Ocean: Lau Basin | collected... | reverse complement strand
GCATCGCCGGCGCGCGCTTCTCGGTATTGCATGGCCCGATCGCGGCCCTGCAACGCGCCTTGACGCAGTTTATGCTCGACACCCATACCCGCGAGCACGGCTATAGCGAGACCTATGTCCCATACCTGGTCAACGCCGACAGCCTGTATGGCACCGGGCAGTTGCCGAAGTTCGAGGAAGACCTGTTCAAGCTCGCCGGGGACATGCCGTATTACCTGATCCCCACAGCCGAGGTGCCGGTCACCAATCTCGCGCGGGATGCGATCCTGGATGCCGAGTCGCTGCCACTGCGGCGCGTCGCCCACACGCCCTGTTTTCGCAGCGAGGCCGGCTCTCACGGGCGGGATACCCGCGGCCTGATCCGTCAGCATCAGTTCGAGAAGGTCGAGTTGGTGCAGTTCGTGCGCCCGGAGGCATCGGACGCCGCGCTGGAGGAGCTGACCGGCCATGCCGAGGCCATCCTGCAAAAGCTCGAACTGCCATACCGTGTCGTGACCCTGTGCAGCGGCGATCTCGGCTTCTCGTCGAGCAAGACCTATGATCTCGAGGTATGGCTGCCCAGTCAGCGGAAGTATCGTGAGATCTCCTCGTGCAGCAATTTCCGTGATTTTCAGGCGCGCCGCATGCAGGCGCGTTGGAGAAATCCGGAAAGCGGCAAACCCGAGCTGCTGCATACGCTGAACGGCTCCGGGCTCGCGGTGGGACGCTCGCTGGTCGCGGTGATGGAGAATCATCAACTCGCCGATGGTCGTATCCGGGTGCCGGAGGTGCTGCGGCCCTATCTCGGCGGCATGGAGTTCATCGCTTGACCTCGTTCGCCGCCCAGCGGTTTTGCATGGATCATCCTGTGCCGCCGGGATATGGTGTAGAATTTTCGTGGACGCAAGGATACCCGCCGGGGGTGTCCCGCCACGGTTCGAGTGTCCGCGTGGTTTTTCCAAATAAAATCATTCTCCACGCCGGTTGGTTTTCAAAAGAAAGGGGGGGTATAGATGAAACGTTCACTGGGCTCGATTCTGCTCATATTTCTTGCTGGCGTGGTTTTCGCCGGTCTCTTCAACGTTGGCCTGTCGGCCACCAACACCACGGAGTTTTGCACGTCCTGTCATACCATGCAGACCAATCTGCGTGAATACCAGGAAACCGTGCACTACAAGAACCGCAGTGGGGTGATCGCCGGTTGTTCCGACTGCCATGTGCCCAAGCCCTTCATCCCGAAGATGATCGCCAAGGTCATGGCGGCGAAGGATGTCTATCACGAGATCATGGGCACGATCAGCACGCCGGAGAAATATCAGGCGCATCGTTGGGAGATGGCCAACCGGGTGTGGGACAAGATGCGCGCCACCGACTCGCGCGAGTGCCGCAGTTGCCACAAGATCTCGCATATGGATCTTGCCGAGCAGGATCGCAGCGCGCGCAAGAAGCATTCGCGCATGATCGAGAAGGGGCAGGTCTGCATCGACTGTCACGATGGCATCGCTCACGAGTTGCCGGACGAGCCGGACGATGAAGCGGATGACGAGACGGAAGAGGCGGAATGACTATGGGGATACTGCATCGGTTCATTCGTATCGGTGGCTTGATGTGGGTCGTGGTGCTGGCATCGGGTCTTACCGGGCAGGGCTTGGCGGCATCGTCGCCGGAACTGGAGAAGGAGTTGCGCATCGCGGTGATCGACAACGATCCGGACGCGGTCGAGCAACTGCTGAACAAGGGCGTCGATGTCAACGCAACCAATGAATTCGGTAAATCGCCATTGATGCTCGCGGTGGAAGACGGCGATCTGGTGATCGCCAGCATGCTGATCGCGAATGGCGCGGATATCAATCAGAAGGCACGTGATGGCTCCACGCCGCTGATCTTCGCCGCCGAGAACGATCAGCCGGAGCTGTCGGCGATGCTGCTGGAACGGGGCGCTGATCTCAAGGCGCGCAACCGCAAAGGCTGGGATGCGCTCACGATCGCCTGCCGCTACGGCCTTTCCGACATGGTCGACCAGCTGCTGTTCAAAGGCGCCGATCCCAACCGCAAGGACGCCCAGGGCATGACGCCGCTGATGCTGGCCGCCGAGTACGGCCATGACAAAACCATGAAGTTGCTGCTGAAGGCCGGCGCCGATATCGAGGCGCGGGACGAGCAAGGCCGCACCGCGCTGATCCACGCGGCCGATCTGGGTCAGGTCGAAGCCATCGATACCCTGCTGAAGGCTGGGGCGGACATCGAGGCGAAGGCCAAGGATGGCGCGACGGCGCTGTTCTGGGCCGCCAGTGGCGGTCACGAGGGCGCGACCCGGGCGTTACTGAAAGCGGGGGCCGAGGTCAACGCGCGCGATCAGAACGGCTCCACGCCGTTGATGGAAGCCGTGGCGCGCAACGATGGCGATGTCGTCCGGGCTTTGTTGCGCTATGGCGCCGATCCAGACCTGCGCGACAAGCAGGGTCAATCCGCGCGGGATATCGCACGGATCAACCGTCGTCGCAGCCATTCCATCACCGATCTGCTGGACAGTACGCGGCGGCGGAAAGCCGCCGATGGCGATCGATCCACCAGATAAGCGCCGCTACCTCGGTGGTCGAAAAAAGCCCGGGGGAAATCCTCCGGGCTTTCGACATTTGGGGATGCGAAGGCAACGGCCGGATGCCCGGCGTCACGGAAGAGACGGGTGCCAGCTCCGTCGGTAATAAGGGAAATCGGGATTGGTCCAACCGGGAGGGGCCAGCTTTTCTTTCGGCGGCTTCAATTTCGAGGTGTAGGTCAGTACATCGACCTGGTCGCGCAGCCGGAAGCCCTTGATCTGTTCCACCATGTCCGGATCGGCGTTGCGCCGCATTCCATGGCGGATATGCTCGAATTGGCGGAACAGGTACTGGTAGTGTTGTCCGTACAACAGCGGGATATGCTTGTCGCTGTCGCCTTCCCCGTTGGCGCCATGGCAGTCGGTGCAGTTGTCGTTATACAGCTGTTTACCGCGGTCCAGGTCGAAGCTCGGGCCTTCTCCATTGTGGCGCGTCATCGGCAGTTGGGCGATATAGCCAGCCACATCGGCGATCGCCTGTGGTCCGGGTAGCGCCCGTGTCGAGGTGAAGGCGCGCATGATCGGGTTGCTGCGGTTCCCGGCGCGGATGTCCGCGAGCTGCTTGATGATGACACTGCGCAATTGACCGGCAATCTGCGGATAGGCGCCATCGCGCGTGCCCCAGGCCTCCGGGCCGTGGCAGGTGACGCATACGCGGTACAATTTGCGCCCGTTCTCCAGGTTCGGCGTCAGTTGGATCGCTTCCTCGAACTCCTTGGTGACGGGCGAACCCTTGCCCTGGTGTTGACTGGCGTCCGTGGGCAAGGCGGCGAGAACGGACAGGCCGACGATGCCGAACGCCGACGCCAAGGGGCGGGGTCCATGCGGGCGCGGGAAGCTTGTTCGAATCGAATCAATGTTCATGACGTGTCCAGTGATTCTGGATGGTGGGCGGGACGGCTGGCGGCGGAACGCCGCCAGCCAACGGACGGTTTACTTCTGCGCGGCGAAGAAGTGAGCGACCGCGATCCGGTCTTTCTCCTTCAGTTTCTTGAACTTCTTGCGCATCTTCTTCGGCATCGGCCGCGTCTTGTTCGCGAAGTGCTCCATCGAGTTCAACAGATACTTCAGCGGTTGACCGCCTGGGATGCCGGCATCATCCTCGGGATCCATGCCATTGTCACCGTGACATTTCTTGCATTTCCGCTTCCAGATCTTCTTGCCTTTCTTGACCAGTTTCGGATCGGTGTGGTTGTTGAAGGCGACATAGGGCTTTTTCGCATAGTATTCCGCGATGGCCTCGATCTCGGCGTCGCTGAGCTTCTTCGCGACCTTGTTCATGTCCGAGGTCTTGCCGTCGTGCTTGTATTCCTCGCCTTTGCGTTTTCCGGATTTGAAGGCTTCCATCGTGTCCTTCAAATAGGCCGCCGAGGCGCCGGCGATGGTCGGCACGACTTCGTCCTTGGTAACGCCGTTCTTGCCATGACATTCGTCACAGGACTTGGCGATCTCGCCAACCGAGGCGGCGGACAGCGGCAGGCTGGCGCCGAGCAACAGGGTCGAGCCGATGATGCTGGTGGTGAGTTTGGATAGCTTCACTTGAGTTACTCCTGAGGTCGATAGGTTTTCGTTATTTCGACGATGGTCGACATTACATGGATGGTTCCGTCCATCGAAACCAGACGCGCGAGCGCCGGTCGATGCTCGATTCGGGAACGGGTTGTCTCGTAATGACGTGTCGCTACAAGCGGGTCGCCAGGAGGCGAGGCCATGGCCTCTTCCCATATCCCGCATGCGATCGATTATTTTTCTGTGCGCTTTCCAGCATACCCGCAGCGCCGGCGGAAAGCAAAAGGCCGCTGCCACCCGATGGGGCAGGATACAAGTATCAGTATTTTCTGATTTTTTAAAGAATCCATGTCCCGCTTGCCGGGACATTCCTCATCTGGTAAAAGTTCCCCGAGGATGCGTATTACAAGAATCCAGCCGTGGCCAATGCGCCTTCGGATACAATGATTCGGATTCATTCTTTTTGTATTTACTCGATTCAAACAGATACCCAGTCAAGGGGGACACCAGATGGGAAACAAACCGCTAGCGCTTACCGCGCTGTCGGTAGCCTTGGGACTGATCGCTGGCTGCGCGGCCAACAGTTCCACCACATCGAAAGCCGCTCCGGCGGATTCCGGTGAAAAGGCTGCCGCCACCGCCAAGATCTCACCGAACAAGCCCAAGAACGATTACAACATCACGGTAAACTACGAGCTGGGCATGCACTGTACCGGCTTCGATTTCACCTATTGCTGCGTTCTGCCGCCGTACAACTCGGTACAGAGCCAGGTCATCAAGACCGCGACGGGGCCGAAGAAGTACCCCGAGCTGCTCGAGGCGGATGAAGAGGATCACAGCGTGGTCGTCGATGATGATGCTGGCAAGCGTTTCAAGCTCAGCTATGGTTTCGTCGACAACACCTATTCGGAAGGTTCGAAGCTGGCCTACTGGAACGTCCCCTATGACGTCGATGGCGATGGCAAGTATGAAAAGAACGAAAACGTGGCCAACGCCTACTGGACGCATCTGTACGTCTACGAGGGTCTGAAGGGCGCCAACCCGAAGGGAACCTCGAAGGACAGCGAGAAGCTGTTCGTCGGCTTGCAGATCCCAGTTCCGTTGGACAACGGCCCGGCCGGCGCGGCGGTCCCAAGCCCGATGAAGGGTGGGCACCTCCACTACAGCGGCGAGAAGGGCACGATCGTCTATACCAAGTCTCCGGTGCTCGACAACGTGCCGATCGTGCTCACCAACCCGGGCATCTGGGACGCGCTCGGTCTGCCACTGACGCCGTTCGACGATTCCCTGGTGCGCACCAACCCGCTGACCCTGACCGAGGACTTGGTGCGGCCCTTCCAGGAGACCTTCGTCTCGCTGGTCGATGCCGACAGCGGCAAGCCGGTGATCGACAGTCACAGCGGCAAGCCGATCACCTTTGTCGGCACCAGTCCGATCGACGTGCCGAACTGCTCGCGCTGCCATTCCAACGAGACCGCGAACGGCAAGAAGTACACCCTGTACAAGCAGGAGCGCGCGTTCTGGAAGGGGCTTGGCGCTTCCGACTGGATCGCCGATCAGAAGGCGACCTCGCTCTCGGTACTCGAGATGCACGATGACAAGGTGGGTACGGATTTCCTGAAGAACTATGATCCGAACACCCGCGACGTCAGCAACCGCATCGGTCGCGACCCGGTTCTGTGCCAGAAATGTCATGCCGACAATGTCATCGGCGTACTGATGTCGGCGAAGCACAAGAACAAGAAGGGCAAGGAGATCATCGTGCCGCCGCTGACCCAGGTGCTGCATACCACTCACCTGACCCACGCGCCGCTGGTCGATTCCCATAACCGCACCGGCGCCTGTCAGGCTTGTCACCCGTCGCACCGTCAGGACGGCAGCCTCGATGGCATGCTGATCACGATGGACGGCAAGAACGCCTTTGCCGACGGCGACAACCGGGACGCCAAGGGTTGTTTCGCGAATCGTGACGTGCACTCCAACCGCAACAAGGACAAGGATGGCGTCGAAACCAAGGAATACCTGAACTCGATCGGCAAATGGTTGCAGGAGAACGTCACCCAGATCGGCAACGGTAAGCATGGCAAGGGCATGTGGTGCACGAACTGTCACACCCAGCTGTCCCGCGAACTGTACCAGCGTGACAACCTGACCAATGCCTTCAAGCAGGAAGGCGAGACCATCCGCAACAAGTCGCTGGATGAAATCGCCCGGGCGATCGGCGTATCGCGCAAGGTGCTGGAAGAGCGTTACCTCGATCCGAAGATCGTCTTCAAGGCGGACGGCAAGGTCGATACCGAACGTTCCGGCGCGCTCGATTTCTGGCGCAAGGATCGCTTGGTTCCGGATATCGCCGTGATCGCGCTGAAGGGCAACGGTCCGCTGGTACACAAGGACGAGGACGGTGACATCAATGTCACCATCCTGTCGGCGAACCCGGCGGTCGATGTCGCCAGCCTGGATCTGCCGGATGGCGCCACCGGCGCAGCCGCCGTGCCCTACGACGCGGCATCGCATGGCCGTGATTATTGGTTGGCCGCGGGTGAGCCGCACTGCGCCAACTGCCATGCCGCGCCGTTCGTCGAAGGCCAGGGTGGGGTCGCGTTCCCGATCAACCAGCCGGGCAAATACAGCCTGATGCGTTATTCCAAGGGTCACGCCGGCTTGGCCTGCCAGGCCTGCCACCAGTCGATCCACGGTCTGTATCCGGTCACGCCGGAGGTGGATACCACCACCTACGCCCAGGCGGCGATGTACAACCCGGATGGTTCGCATGGCCCGTTCAAGTGTGCGGCCTGCCACGAGACCAACGACGATGGCGTGCCGCTGCTGGTCAAGCCGGACGACGAAGACTACTTCTGGAAGGGTAAGTCGATCCAGCACGACTACGAAGCGGCCGTTGCCTGGATGCATGGCACCGCGCCGGACGAGGGCGGCGCAATCCCCGAGGAATAAGGGGCAGTCGGGCCAGGGATGGCCGCTCGACGAAGGGATCAGGGGGGCTTGCCCCCCTGATCTTTTTTGAGTTCGAGCCTCGATGCAAGCCGTTCGAATCGAGACGGTTTGCCTGGATGCTCGGCCGCTCCGGCCCGAATGGCCGGTGAGCACCGTCCCGGAGTCAACCCACAGGATACCGATCGAAGCCTAATGAAACCGAAACATCTCGTCCGACAGATCGTACTGACCACTTTATTGTTCTATTCGCTGGCCTCGGCGGCAAATGTCGAAGACCAGACGCTGGCGACCATCGGGCCGCTGCGGGTCACCTCGCTGGACCTGGAACGCGCCGTGGCTTCCTCTCCATTCGCGACCCAGTTCGTCACCATGGACGAGGCGGCCCAGGCTTCCTTGCGCGGTGACCTGTTGAAGCGCCTGGTGTTTTCGCGTCTGTTCCAGCTCGAGGCGGATCGTCTCGGCCTCGATGACGATCCAGCATTGCAACGCGATCTGGCCCGTTTTCGCGAAGGCCTGTTGTATCGGGAATACCTGAACCATTTGCGCGGTCTGATCCGCATTCCCAAGGATGAACTGGCGGAGATGACGAAAGACTACGAGGAAAATCCCGATGCGCTGGCCGCGGCCAAGGCCGCGTACGTCTCCAGTCGCTACAAGGCGTTGAAGCTCGAAACCCTGCGCCGCCTGCGCGACCGCTGGCACGTTCAGCTTTTCCCCGAGCGGCTGAAGCTGGACGCGCCCGACGATACCGTATTGATGCAGGGTGACGATGGCTTGCGCATCACCCTCCGTGACGTGGTCTACGACGATCAGGGTCGGCGTGGAACCCATGCCCAATGGGTGGAGGATCAGCTCTACCAGAAGGCCGAGGTGATGCTGATGGCCAAGGCGGCGGCCGGGCAGGGGGTCGATGTCTCGGACAAGATGGCATCCTACAAGAAGGAGCGCCTGCCGGCCTTGTTGCTCGAACGCAAGATCGCCGAGTGGATCCCGAACCAGCAGGTGCTGCGCGATTACTACCGTGATCACCAAAGACTCGGGCGCATCGACACCCGGCTGCATGTCGGCATGTTGGTGGTGCGTACCCGTGGCGAGGCCGAAGCCTTGCGCAAGCGCATCCTCGATGGCGAAAGCCTGTTCAAGCTGGCCGGCAAGTACAGCATCGATCCCTATGGTCGTTCCCGCAACGGCGACATCGGCTGGGTGTCGGAAAGCAAGGCCCTGCCGCAGATTCGCGCGGCGTTGGCCAAGCTTGCCGACGACCAGGTCAGCGAAGTGGTCGAGACGCCGAAAGGCTTCCATCTGTTCACGATCCTCGGACGTCGGGAAGGCACTCAGAAGCGCTTTTCCGAGATTCCGGACCGGGTCCGACAGGCCTATATCGATGATCACCTGGCGAACTATATCGAAGAATTGAGCCAGCGCTACCAAGTGGTCTGGAATCTGTTGGCCGACCGAAAGGCCCGCTGACGATGGGGCGGGGAGCTATCGTTGGCCTCGGGTTGGCCGCGGCGTTCGTCGGTCTTGCGCTCGCCAATCTGCTGCATGGTGATCGGCCGGCTCCTGCGCCCGCGGAGCGCTCCGCGGCGGCGTCCGCCTCCGATCGTGTCGCTCGCTCCGCCGGGCGTACCGACAACGCCTGGGAGATGGCGCCGATCGAGTTGCCGGATCTCGATGGCAAGGTGCGTCGTCTGTCCGACTGGAAGGGCAAGGTCATTCTGCTGAACTTCTGGGCCAGCTGGTGTGGCCCCTGTCAGTTCGAGATCAAAGACTTTGTCCGCTACCAGCGTGAGTATGGCGAGCAGGGCCTGCAAATCGTCGGTGTCGGGCTCGACGAGGCGCGCAAGCTGCGCAACGTGCGGCGCTCGCTGGGGATGAACTACCCTTCTCTGGTGATTCCGGAATCGCGCGGCGCGGCTTTGATGCGGAAATGGGGCAACCACAGCGGCATCGTGCCCTATACCGTGGTCATCGCGCGTGACGGTCATCTGAAGTTCATCCAGCGCGGCCAGTTCAGCGACGAGGCCTTCCGACTGCATGTGCTGCCGCTGCTCTCGGCGCGGAGCTGAGTCGCCGCGCGTCCTTTCCGATGGACCCGTCGATGGGCGATGGTTTGTCCAGATCCGAGCGCGGTCTGATCTTGATCGTACTCATCGCCTGGCTGCTGCCGGGATTGCTTGGGCACGAGCCCTGGAAGCCGGACGAAGCCTATACCTTCGGGCTGGTCCGCCATGTCATCGACAGCGGTGACTGGGTGGTGCCGTCGCTCGCCGGCCGGCCCTTCATGGAGAAGCCGCCGCTGTATTTCGTTGCCGCGGCGCTGAACAGCCGTTCGTTCGATGCCTGGCTCAGCCCGCCGGATGCGGCGCGTTTGACCTCGGCCTGGTTCCTGGTCGCCATGCTCGGGTTCGTCGCTCTCGCGGCGCGACGCTTGTATGGCGCCGGTGCCGGTTGGTACGCGGCGCTGCTGCTGGTGGCCACCTTCGGCCTGTTGGTGCGCGCCCATCAGTTGTTGACCGATATTGCGATGCTTAGTGGCATTGCAATGGCGTTTCTCGGGCTTACCCTGTTGCGCGAGCGTTGGTTGGTGGGCGGGGTGGCGCTGGGTTGCGGGGCGGGCATCGCCTTTTTGAGCAAGGGGATGCTCGGGCCCGGGCTGATCGGTAGTGGCGCCCTGGTTCTGCTTGCGCACCCGGCGTGGCGGCGGCGCGAAGTGTTGTTCGGATATGCGATTGCGTCGCTCGTGGCGCTGCCGTGGCTGCTGATTTGGCCCTGGAAGCTGTATCAGCGCTCGCCGGAGCTGTTCGGGCGTTGGTTTTGGATCAACAATATCGGCCGTTTTACCGGCCGTGCCCATCTCGGCCCTCGTGCCACGCCACTGTTCTACCCACGCCTGCTGCTGTGGGCAGGCCTGCCGACGCTGCCGCTGGCGCTGTATGCGCTGGTGCGTGCCGGCTGGCGCGCAACATGGCTCGATACGCGCTTTTTTCTGCCCTTGAGCCAGTTCTTGGTGATGCTGTTGGTGTTGTCGCTGGCACACGATGCGCGCGCGCTGTATGCCTTGCCGTTGTATGTGCCCCTGGCGGTGCTCGCGGTACCCGGTCTGCGCGCGCTGTCAACGACCGCGGCTCGGCGGCTCGGCGCTGGAGCGAGTTTGTTCTTCGGCTTGTTGATCGGGCTGGTCTGGTTGGCCTGGGGTGTGGCGGTCGGTGAATGGCCTCCCGGGCTGTACCACTGGCTGTCGCAGCGCCACCCTGTCTGGGCGGCGGTCGCCGATTGGCGCTGGTTGGTCCCGGCGCTGGCGATGAGCGCGTTGTGGTTGTGGTTGGCGTCGCGACGCATGGGCAATGCGGCGTTGCATGTCGCGATGTCGCTGGCGGCGGGGGTCGCAACGGTCTGGCTGCTGGCGATGACGCTGTTGTTGCCGGTGATTGATGCCGGCAAAAGCTATCGTTCAATGTGCGAGTCGTTGGGACGGGCCTTGCCGGCACACTATCATTGTATCTCTGGGGTGTCGCTCGGAGAGCCGCAACGCGCGCTGTTCGAGTATTATCTCGGCTTGCATCCGCGCGCCTGTTCAGCGATGCGGCTCGATGAGCAGTGCGAACTGGTGTTGGTGCAGGAGCAGGATCTGCCGCCGGAAGCGCGGCATGCCGATTTCGGCCGGTTGCTGTGGCGCGGCCACCGTCCCGGTGACCGGCGCGAGCGTTATGCGCTGTATCGCCTCAGCGACGCTGGTTCCGCCAGCGAGTGACGATCTCGTCGAGGTCCAGTTCTTCCAGCCCACGGCGCCAGTGGGCGTGGAAATCGACATCGTTGCTGTTCGGCGGCGGATCGGGTGGCGCGAACTGCACACGGGTCGGTAATGGCGTGCTCTCGCCGAGCACCAACGCCTCGCCCCGGCCGAGCGAGCTGATGATCTCGGTCAGGTCGCGGGTGCTTTCCGGTACCAGTTGGCGGATGTAGTCCTGGTCGTCGGGGTTGGTGACGCGCAGGCAGATGTAGTTGCCGCACTGAGCCAACACGGTCTCGGAGAGCTCATGCGGACGCTGGCTGACCACCACCAGGCTGACGCCGTACTTGCGTCCTTCCTTGGCGATGCGTTCCATCGCGCGGCGTGTCCCTTCGAACTGGCCGTGTTGCTCGCGCGGGATGTAGGCATGGGCCTCCTCGCAGATCAGCGCGATCGGGAATTCGCGGTAGTGCGGGTTCCAGTAGTTGAGCTCGAAGGCGAGGCGCCCGATCTGCGCCGATACCGTCGGGCGCACGTCGAATGGAACCGGACTGAGGTCGATCACGGTGATCTGCGCGCGCTGCTCGCCGAGGCCGATGAAGTCGCGCAGCAGATCGGCCAGCGTCGATGAATCGGTCCTTCTCGAGGGTTTGAACAGGAAATCGTAGCGGGCGTCGTTGAGCTTGCTTTGCAGCTTCACCAGAAACTCGTCGAACTGGCCGTTCAGCGCGCCGCGCGCCTTGCCGAAGTCCAGGGTCTGCTCGTTGGCTTTCTTGAACGCCAGGAACAGCTGCGCAAGCGGGAAATAGACCGGTGAATCCACCGACAGGCGGCGAAGCCCGAGATGTTCGTTGGCCTTCTTGCGCAATGCGAAAACGGTTTCGCGCAAGAAGGCGATCTGAGTGGAGGCGCCGGCGTCGTTGCGATCGATGAGCAGATCGACCAGCTCGGAATAGGTCAGCAGCCAGTAGGGAATCTCCAGGTCACGCGCGCTGAGGTAGCGGTAGCGGCCTTCCTGAAAGGCCGAATGGCGCTGTCCATTCTCGTCGTGCCAGACATATTCCCCGTGCAAGTCGAGCAACACGATGTGGGCGTTCGGCATCTTCTCGATGGTGCGTTGCAACAGGCTCGTCACCGTCCAGGACTTACCCGAGCCGGATTGGCCGAGAATCGCCAGATGGCGGCCGAACAGGCGGCCGGGGTGCAGGTATACGGTTTGGTTCCTGCGCATCGGCAGGGTGCCGACCGGGAAATCCAGCGGCGCGTAGACATCGAACAGCGTGCGCAGTTCGTCTTCCTCCACCAGCCGCACCAGGGCGCCGGTGGTGGGATAGTGGGTGATGCCCGCGCTGAAACGACCGTCACGGCCGATCTGGCCGATCGGCATCAGTTCCAGGCGCGTGGTCAGGTATTTGTCGCTCTCGCGTCCCCGATCGCACATGCCGAGCACCGAGGCGAGCACTCGGTGACCATCGTGCTCGATGGTGACGAAGGATCCGAGCTGGCCGCGCGGGCCAGGATCGGATTTCGCCTGTTCGCGTTCAAAGACGGCGATCATGCGATCGCCGTGGACCTCCAGGATATGGCCGCATTGTACGTTGCGCGCGCTTGGGCCGGCATCAGGCACTGAATGTCTCTCCTCGCATGAGTCCCGGAAGGGGCGTATGACAACGGAGAACGGAACGCCGCCTGATTCCAAACCGGGACAGGGCATCGCGCCCGTCCGCCGGCGGATCGTCACGGCTGGGCCTGATTCACCTCATCGTCAGGCTTCCTCCCGTTGGGTGGGTTGCCAGGAATCGTGGATTCTTGCAACCATCCGGGAAGGCCCGTCCTCAAGGGAGAAGAGTATAGCTTCATTGCACGAAGAATGCCGTGAAGTAGAGCTCCTCGACGAGCTTTTTGCCGGTCAGCTCTTTCAGCGTCTTGCGCACCGCCTCCAGGGCCTGTTTGCGCAAGGCCTCCTTGCCGCTTGGGGTGCGCAACACCTCGCCATCCTGATCCGTCAGCAGCATCAATAGCGCGTGACGAAGCGCCGGGGCGTTGGCCTCGATATCCGTCAGCTTGTCGGGGCGTTCCGTCATCAACTGCACCTCCGCCTTGACGTATCGGTATTTGCCCTGCACGTTGGTGATCAATGCCGGCTCGAGTGCATAGTAGGCGATCTCGGGCTCCGCTTGTTCGCCGTCGCCAGCCAGGGCAAAGCCGGTCTGTAACAGGAGCAAGAGCATCGGAAGAATCGGTTTCATGGTAACGTTTCCCTTCAAAAACAATGAGAAAGCTGGGAAAATGCCTTTTTTATCGAAAGGTGTGGACATGCGAGATCTTCCCAGTGTTCAACCCCCGGCGTGGGGCGTTCGGCAATGAGTCATGGCCAAGTCATGTTCGACCTCGAGGGGCCGGAGCTCCGTATTGGGGAGCGCGAGCTGCTGCGTCACCCGGCGGCGGGCGGGATCATTCTGTTCTCGCGCAACTATGAATCCCCCGCGCAGATAGAGCGGCTGATCGCGGCGATACATGAATGTTCGCCCCATATCCTGGTGACGGTCGATCAGGAAGGCGGTCGGGTGCAGCGGTTTCGCGAGGGCTTTACCCGCCTGCCCCCCGTGGCGGCTTTGGGACGGCTCTACGACAGTGGTGCCGACCGAGCGTTGGCGATCACGCGCGCATTGGGCTGGTTGATGGCGGCGGAGCTGCGCGCGGTGGGTGTCGATTTCAGTTTTGCGCCGGTGCTCGATCTCGACTGCGGGGTCAGCAAGGTGATCGGGGATCGCGCCTTCCATGCGCGTCCCGAGATCGTCGCGCGTCTTGCCGGAGCCTGGATGAAGGGCATGCACGAGGCCGGAATGCCGGCGGTGGGCAAGCACTTTCCCGGCCATGGAGCGGTGGCGGCGGATTCGCACATTGCGCTGCCGGTCGATGAACGCGAGCCGGGGGAACTCTGGCCCCGGGATCTCTATCCGTTCCGCATGCTGATCGACAATGGGCTCGAGGCGATCATGCCGGCCCATGTGATCTATGCCCGCGCCGACCGCATGCCGGCGGGGTTTTCACGCTACTGGCTGCACGATGTGCTGCGTCGGCGTCTCGGCTTCATGGGCTGCATCTTCAGCGATGATTTGTCAATGAACGCCGCCGAGGTCGCCGGGACGCCGGTACAACGCGCCGAAGCCGCGCTCAATGCCGGCTGCGACATGGTATTGGTATGCAACGACCGCGACGCCGCGATCCAGGTGCTGGATGCCTTGGCGGAACGCGAGGATCCGGTCGCGCAGACCCGCATCGCGCGCATGCATGGGCGCGGACGCATCAGTCGTCGCTTCTTGTCGCGCGATCCGCGTTACCAGAGCGCGTTGGATGCCTTGCGCGGGCTCGACGAGGGCGATGGTTTTCAATTGGAGATGACGTGATGGCGGAAGACCCGCATAAGGCACGGGCGAACGCCGATTGTTTGTATGACGCGGCGGAGGTCGATGCCGCCATCGATCGCCTCGCCGCCGCCATCACGCGGGATCTCGCGCAAAGCGATCCAGTGGTGCTGGTGGTCATGAACGGCGGTCTGATTCCGGCCGGCCACTTGCTGACCCGTCTGGATTTTCCGCTGCGTCTCGATTACCTCCATGCCACGCGCTACCGCGAACGCACCCGCGGCGGCGGTCTCCACTGGCTGAAGCGGCCGACCCGCCCGCTGCGCGGGGAAACCGTATTGGTGATCGACGATATTCTCGACGAAGGCATCACCCTCGCCGAGATCGTCGCCGACTGCCGACGCGAGGCGCCGGAGCGCTTGCTGACCGCGGTGCTCTGTCACAAGCGGCATGATCGTCATAATGGTTTTCGGGCCGATTACGTCGGACTCGAGGTCGAAGACCGCTATGTCTTCGGTTACGGCATGGACTACAAGGGATACTGGCGCAACGCGCCCGGCATCTTCGCGCTTGCGGAGGATCGCACCGGGGAATGAGGCCGTTGTCCGATGTCGAAGGGATGGGTATGCGATCATGCCGGATACCGCGGCGTGAGAGAAACGACCATGCTGAATAGTTATGCTCGTCGCCGTGGATTACTCCTGACGCCGACAGTCTGCTAAAATGCCGCCCTTTGGCTGTTTCGTGCGATCCGCCGGTGGCGGAGCGCAGACCTGAATCACCTGTACGGAGTAATCAATGGCCTGGAATGAACCGGGTGGTGGTAAACGCGATCCCTGGGGCGGCAGCGGCGGCGACCAGGGTCCACCAGACCTCGATGAAGTGGTAAGAAACATCCAGAAGAAATTGGGTGGATTGTTCGGTGGCGGACGTCGTGGCGGCTCCTCGTCCGGGTCTTCCCTGCCGGGGAAGAACGGTGTGATCGCGATTGTCGTGGTGGCGTTGTTGCTGTGGCTGGCCAGCGGTTTCTACGTCGTCGAGCCGGCCGAGCGTGGCGTCGTGCTGCGTTTCGGCGCGTTCAAGTCGGTGGCCGGGCCGGGACTGAACTGGCGTTGGCCGACACCGATCGAGACCCACGAGATCGTCAACGTCGACGAGTTCTCCTCGTTCCGGCGCAAGGCGCAGATGCTGACGAAGGATGAAAACATCGTCGATGTCGAGCTCACCGTGCAGTCGCGCGTGCAGGATCCGGTGGACTACCTGTTTCAGGATGCCCACCCCAACGTCACCCTGCGCGCCGCGACCGAAACCGCGGTGCGCGAGGTGGTCGGCCGCAGCGAGCTGGATTTCATCATGACCGAAGGGCGTTCACGCATCGCCGCGGACATCAAGAAGCGGATCGCCGAGCTGATGAAGCGCTACCGTACCGGCCTGGAGGTTACCAGCGTCAATATGCAGCCGGCGAAGCCGCCGGAACAGGTCAAGGCCGCCTTCGACGACGCCATCAAGGCGCGCGAGGACAAGGAACGGCTCGAAAACGAAGCCGATGCCTACGCCAAGGAGATCGTGCCGAAGGCGCGCGGCGCGGCCGCGCGGCGGCGTGAGGACGCCAAAGCCTACAAGGCCCAGGTCATCGCCCGCGCCGAGGGTGAGACCGCGCGCTTCCTGTCGGTGCTGCAACAGTATGAGGCCGCGCCCGAGGTCACCCGCGAGCGGATGTACATCGATACCATCGAGGACGTCATGAAACGCAGCCGCAAGGTGCTGATGGATGCCGACGGGGGCGGCAATCTGACCCTGTTGCCGCTCGACAAGCTGATCGGCCGGTCCCGCGCCGCGCGGACGGGCGGCGCCCCGAGTTCGCCGTCGAGCGCGCCGATCAGCGCGCTGAGCACGCGTCGTCCCGCGCCGGTGCGGCGCCTCGACCGCGGCCGTGATGTCTCGCGTGAACGTAGCCGGAGCCTGCGCTGATGAACAATCGAACCCTGCTTGTCCTGATCCTGGTCACGATCGCCGTGGTGATCGGCCTGAACTCGGTTTTCGTCGTCTACCAGTGGGAACGGGCGATCAAACTGCGATTTGGTGAGATCGTGGGCTCGGACTATGAACCGGGCCTGCATTTCAAATGGCCGATGATCAACACCATCCGTAAGTTCGACGGGCGCCTGCGCACGCTGGACGCGCGCCCGGAACGCTTTTTGACGGTGGAAAAGAAAGACGTGATCGTTGATTCCTACGTCAAGTGGCGCATCGAGAACGTCGCCCAGTACTTCCGTTCCACCGGTGGCAGTGCCGACAAGACCTCGGCCCTGCTCGCCGAGCGCATCAACACGGCGTTGCGCAATGAGTTCGGCAAGCGCACCATCCAGGAGGCGGTCTCCGGCGAGCGGCAGGAGATCATGGACGAGCTCACCAAGCAGGCCGACCTGCAGGCGCGGGATCTCGGTGTCCAGGTGCTCGACGTGCGCGTCAAGCAGATCGATCTGCCGGAAGAGGTCAGCGAATCGGTATATGGGCGCATGAGCGCCGAGCGCGAGCGGGTGGCGCGGGATCTGCGCGCCAAGGGCGCCGAGGCGGCCGAGCGCATCCGCGCCGATGCCGACCGCCAGCGCACCGTGATCCTCGCCGAAGCCTACCGCGATGCCGAGAAACTACGCGGCGAGGGCGACGCCAAGGCGGCCGAGATCTATGCCAACGCATTCCAGAAAGACGAAGACTTCTACGCCTTCTGGCGCAGCCTGGGCGCCTACACCAACGCTTTGGGCGGTGACGGCGACGTGCTGGTGCTGAAGCCGGATTCGGAATTCTTCCGCTTCTTTAACCGCAAGAAATAAGGCGCTTTCCCGCCTCCACGTGTCGGAGGCGGGCTTTTCCGGGATCGCGATGTGGCATGAACTGTGGGTGGCGTTCGCGCTGATGTTGGTGATCGAAGGGGTATTGCCGTTTCTTTCGCCCGCTGCTTGGCGCGGGCTGATGAAAAACCTGCTCGAAGCCGACGACGCCGCCCTGCGCATCGGCGGTTTCGTGAGCATGATGGCGGGTCTCGGCCTGCTTTACCTGGTGAACTGAACGTAATGAAGAACAAGCGCTGGCTGTTGCCAGAGGGGATCGACGAACTGCTGCCACCGGTCAGCGAGCGTCTGGAAGAGGTGCGCCGCGAGCTGCTGGACTGCTTTCGCGGCTGGGGTTACCAGCTCACCATCCCGCCTTTCGTCGAATACCTCGATTCGCTGCGGGTCGGCGCCGGGCGCGCGCTCGACGAACAGACCCTGAAGCTCGTCGATCAGGTGTCGGGTCGCCTGCTCGGCGTGCGCAGCGACATGACTCCGCAGGTTGCGCGCATCGACGCCCACCAGCTTCGTCTGGAAGGTCCGGCGCGGCTGTGCTACCTCGGCACCGTGCTGCGCGCGCGCCAGAACGCCTTTGGCAGCTCGCGCTCGCCGATGCAGTTCGGCGCCGAGCTGTACGGCCATGCCGGCATCGAAAGCGATATCGAGATCGTCTCGCTGGCGATCGAGACCCTGCGCCTGGCCGGACTCGAGGAATTTTCGCTGGATCTCAGTCATGTCGGCGTGTTCACCGGTCTCAGCGATGACCTCGGCCTCGACCACGAGCTTTGCCATGCGCTGTTCGAAGCAATCCAGCGCAAGGCGATCCCGACCTTGCGCGAGCTGCTCGACGAGCTCCCGATCGGGGCCGCGCGCAAGGCGATGCTGCTGCGTCTGCCGGAACTCAACGGTGAGCGGGCTTTCGCCGATGCCGAGCTCGCGCTGGCCGATGCGCCGGAGCCGGTGCACCAGGCGATCGACTACCTCGCGCGCATGGCTCGCGCGATCGGCGAACGCTATCCCGAGCTGCCGTTGCACGTGGATCTCGCCGAGCTGCGCGGCTACGACTATCACACCGGCATCGTGTTCGCCGCGTTTGTGCCCGATCGCGGCGAAGAGGTCGCCCGCGGCGGTCGTTATGATGCGATCGGCGCGGCCTTCGGCCGTTCCCGCGCCGCGACCGGCTTCAGCGCCGATCTGAAAACCCTGCTGGACATCAGCGGTCGCCTGTATGCCGGCGAAGACGAGTCCCGCGTGATCCTCGCGCCCTGGCGCGAAGACGCGCGACTTCGCGCGCGCGTCGCCGCGTTGCGCGCCGCCGGCGAGGTTGTGTTGTGGGACCTGCCCGGAACGGAACTCGATCAGCACCGCGAAACGCACCGCTTGGTGGAAACCGGCGACGGCTGGGAAGTTCAATGAAGATTTCGGGTTAGAACGCGGGCGGGGCAGTTACGATTCCGTTTTGTATTTTGGAAGTGAGGCAATGGCTAAGAATGTAGTCGTCATAGGCACCCAATGGGGTGATGAAGGCAAGGGCAAGATCGTCGATCTGCTGACCGACAAGGCCGCCGCGGTGGTGCGTTTCCAGGGCGGGCACAATGCCGGCCATACCCTGGTCATCGACGGCCGCAAGACCGTATTGCACCTGATCCCCTCGGGCATCCTTCGGGATGGCGTGCGTTGCCTGATCGGCAACGGCGTGGTGCTGTCTCCCGAGGCGCTGCTGACGGAGCTCGACGAGCTGGAAGCCAGCGGCGTGCCGGCGGCCAGCCGCATCGGCATCAGTGAATCCTGCCCGCTGATCTTGCCGTACCATGTCGCGCTCGATCAAGCGCGCGAACGCGCGCGCGGCAAGAAAGCCATCGGCACCACCGGGCGCGGGATCGGCCCGGCCTACGAGGACAAGGTTTCGCGGCGCGGCATCCGTCTCGGCGAGATGCTCGACGAGGCCACCTTTCGCGAACGTCTGCGCGAGGTCATGGAATACCATAACTTCGCGTTGAAGCACTACTTTCAGTTCGAAACCGTGGACTATCAGCAGGTGCTCGATCAGGGCCTGGCCCAGGCCGAGCGCATCCGTCCGCTGGCCTGCGATGTGCCCGGAGAGCTGCACGCGATGCGCCGCGACGGCCGGAACGTGATGTTCGAGGGCGCTCAGGGCGCTCTGCTGGATATCGACCACGGCACCTATCCCTATGTCACCTCGTCGACCACCACCGCGGGTGGCGCGGCGGCCGGGTCCGGCGTCGGTCCGCGTGACCTGGACTATGTACTTGGCATCGTCAAGGCCTATACCACCCGCGTCGGCGCCGGGCCGTTTCCGACCGAGTTGTTCGACGAAGACGGCCGGCGTCTCGGCGAGCGCGGTCATGAGTTCGGCGCGACCACCGGCCGCCAGCGTCGTTGCGGCTGGCTCGATTGCGTCGCGCTGCGTCGTTCGCTGAACATCAATAGCGTCAGCGGCATCTGCATCACCAAGCTCGACGTGCTCGACGGCATGGAGCGGGTGCGGATCTGCGTGGCCTATGAACTCGATGGCGAACGGGTCGAGGTGCCGCCGGTCGGAGCCGACGGCTTCGAACGCTGCAAGCCGGTCTACATCGATCTGCCGGGGTGGTCCGAATCCACCGTTGGGATCGAGCGCTTCGACGACCTGCCGCCCAACGCGCGGGCCTACCTGCGCAAGATCGAGGCGCTGTGCGAAACCCCGATCGACATCATCTCGACCGGCCCGGACCGCGACGAAACCCTGGTATTGCGCCACCCGTTCGACTGAGGTCTCCAGCAGCGCGCCATCGCCGGCGCGTTCCGTCAGCGACGGAATACCTTCTTCAGCAGCTCGCTGGAGCGCGCCACCGGGTTGGTGCGGATCTGCTTCTCTTCGATGGCGATGTACTTGAACAGGCCATCGAGCGTTTTGTCGGTGACGTACTGGTCCAGATCCAGTGACGAGGCGCCGCCGCCGACCATTCCGCCCAGCGCGCCGCCCAACAGGCCGCCGCCGGAACCGCCGGTCAGGCCTTGCCCCTGTTTCAGCAGCTGCTTGTAGGCGCGGGTGGCGCCGGCTTGGTCGGTAGCCTGCTTGACGATCGGCAGAAACTGCTGTTCCAGTCGCTTGCCGGCATGTTCGCGGAAATAGCGGGTCGCGGCGTCGTCCGGTCCTTTCAGGATCTTCATCGCATCGTCGACGCTCATCTCGCGGATGGCGTCGCCGAGCACCTTCGCCGCCTTCGGCGTGGCCTGTTCGGCGGCGTGGTTCATCGACGAAACGAACCCGTCGACATAGCGTTTGCCGCCGACCTGGCTGGCGACCTGGGCGACGGTTTTCAGCGAGTCCGGCAGGCCGATGCGCACCAGTTCGTTGCCGAGAAAACCGTTGGGCTTGCCGAGCGTGGAGACCGCTTTCTCGACTCCATTGGCGAGCGCCTCCTTCAAGCCGGCGGCGACCTCGCTGCCGGGCAGGGCGCTGGAGGACCCGCCTCCGACGGCCTCGCCGATCGCGCCGCCGAGGCCGCCTTCGCCTCCATTGCCGCCGATCGCGCCTTGCAACAGATCCTGGAAGCCCGCTCGCGCCGGCAGCGAGAAGAGCGTGGCGGAGAACACCAGATAGAGAGGGATGCGAAGATTCATGCGGAACCCCTTGTTGATCGTTTCGGAAAATAGGCACTCGTCACCCATGGGTGACGAGTACCAGCTTACAGTATACGGCTTATTCCTCCACGGCTTCGACCCGGGCGGTCAGGCTGCCGCGCGCCAGCCGCGCGCGGATCGGGTCGCCCGGCTTCAGAGCGCCGGCATCGCGCAACACGCGGCCGCTTTCATCGCTGACGATGGCGTAGCCGCGTTGCAATGTCCCCAGTGGGCCGACCGTCTCCAAGGCACGGGCCAGGCTGGCCAGTCGCTGCCGCCGGCGCGCAAGATCGAGCGGCATGGCGCGCGCCAGTCGAGTTCGCAATCGTTCCCATTCGGCGCGCCGGCGCGCCACCCGCCGGGCCGGCGATTGCGTCAGCAGGCGTTGTCGCAACTGGGCCTGTAGTCGAGCGCGTTCGCGCAGGCGATGCTGGACCGCCCGCCGCATGCGCAGATTCAGCTCATCGAGGCGTTGCATCCCTTGGCGCAGACGGGCCTCCGGCTGGTGGCGCATCAGCCGTGTTTCGAGCAGGCGATGGGCATGGCGGGCCGTCGCAAGGCGTTGTTGCATGGCGCGGCGCAGGCGTCGTTCCCGGCGCGCCAGCTCGCTTCGCAGGGCGGCTTGTTCCGGGGTCGCCAGCTCGGCCGCGGCGGATGGCGTCGGCGCGCGCCGGTCGGCGACGAAATCGGCGATCGTGAAGTCGATCTCGTGGCCCACCGCCGAGATCAGCGGAATCTCCAGCGCATGGATCACGCGCGCCAACTGTTCATCATTGAACGCGGCCAGGTCCTCCAGCGAACCGCCGCCGCGTGTCAGTATCAGCAGGTCGCACTCCTTGCGCCGTGCCGCGGTGTGTAGGGCCTGGATGAGCTGACGCGGCGCGTCGGCGCCCTGCACCGTGCTGGGGTAGACGATCAGGCGCGCCAGCGGCCAGCGCCGTCGCAACACATCGATCACATCGCGCAGCGCGGCGCCGCTCGGCGAGGTGACCACGCCGATGCAATCGGGGTAGGGGGGCAGGGGCCGTTTGTGTTCCGCCGCAAACAGCCCTTCGGCGTCGAGACGCCGTTTGAGCTCGTCGAAGGCGCGGCGCAGGGCGCCTTCGCCCGCCGCTTCCAGTCGCTCGACGATCAGCTGAAACTCGCCGCGCCCCTCATACAGGCTGATGCGCGCGCGCAGCAACACCTGATCGCCGTTGGCCGGCGGATGGCGCAGGTTCATCCGTCGGTTGCGGAACAAGGCGCAACGCACCTGGGCATGGGCGTCTTTCAACGAGAAGTAGAGATGCCCGGAGGCCGGCCGCGCGAGATTCGAGATCTCGCCCTCGATCCAGATCGGCGGGAAGCTGTTGTCGAGCACCGCGCGCACCTCGCTGTTGAGGCGGCTGACGCTGTAGATATCGCGTTCGCTTGGCATGACGGATGGTTTGGCGCGGTGGTATCACTGTCGGAGGATCATACCTTGCCGGCGATGGCGCCGAAAGGATTCGGTGACGATGAGCCGCAACAACGCTTCAGGCCGCGAACCGAACGCCGCGGTCGACTCGGATTGCCCGGTATCCTATAATGGCCGGTTTTCGAACCGGCCGGGAAACAATACGCATGCGATTCTCTCAGGAAGCCCTTACCTTCGATGATGTTCTGCTGGTCCCCGCGTACTCCAACGTTCTGCCGAAGAACGTCGATCTGGGTACCCGGCTGACGCGCGAGATCTCGCTGAAGATTCCGTTGATCTCGGCGGCGATGGATACCGTCACCGAGGCGCGCATGGCGATCGCGCTGGCGTTGGAGGGCGGTCTCGGGATCATCCACAAGAACATGACGCCGAGCGAGCAGGCGGCCGAGGTGCTGAAGGTCAAGAAGTATGAGAGCGGGGTGATCCATGATCCGATTACGGTATCGCCCGATGCCACCATTGCCGAGGTTCTGGAGCTGACCCATCGTCACCAGATCTCCGGCGTGCCGGTGGTCGATGGTAACGAGTTGGTCGGCATTGTCACCAGCCGCGATCTGCGTTTCGAGACACGCATGGACGAGCCGGTGACGGTGGCGATGACGCCGAAGCAGAAGCTGGTCACGGTGCGCGAGGGCGCGCCGCGCAGCGAGGTGGTCAAGCTGCTGCACGAACACCGCATCGAGAAGGTGTTGGTGGTGAACGACGATTTCGAGTTGCGCGGCCTGATTACCGTGAAGGATATCCAGAAGGCCAAGGACTATCCCCAGGCCTGCCGTGACAGTCGCGAGCGCCTGCGCGCCGGCGCGGCGGTCGGGGTCGGCGAGGGCACCGACGAACGCGTCGAGGCGCTGGTCGCGGCCGGGGTCGACGTGATCGTCGTCGATACCGCGCACGGTCATTCGCAGGGCGTGCTCGATCGCGTCGCCTGGGTGAAGAAACGCTTCCCGGACGTGCAGGTGATCGGCGGCAACATTGCTACGGCCGCCGCCGCGAAGGCGCTGGTCGAGGCTGGCGCGGACGCGGTCAAGGTCGGCATCGGGCCGGGCTCGATCTGCACCACGCGCATCGTCGCCGGGGTCGGCGTGCCACAGGTCACCGCGGTGGCCAATGTCGCCGAGGCGCTGAAGGACAGCGGCGTGCCGCTGATCGCCGATGGCGGGCTGCGCTACTCCGGCGATATCGCCAAGGTCATCGCCGCCGGCGCGCATTCGGTGATGATCGGCGGCCTGTTCGCCGGCACCGAGGAATCCCCGGGCGAGGTCGAGCTCTACCAGGGGCGCTCCTACAAATCGTATCGCGGCATGGGCTCGCTCGGCGCGATGTCCGGCAAGCAGGGCTCCAGCGACCGCTATTTTCAGGAAGACGTCAAGGAAACCGACAAGCTGGTGCCGGAGGGCATTGAGGGTCGCGTGCCATACAAGGGTCCGCTGCTGAACATCGTCAACCAGTTGATCGGCGGCCTGCGCGCGAGCATGGGCTACACAGGTTGCGCGACCATCGAGGAGATGCGCACCAAGCCGGAGTTCGTGCGCGTGACCAACGCCGGCATGCGCGAATCCCACGTTCATGACGTGACCATCACCAAGGAAGCGCCGAACTACCGGCAGAGCTGAGCCATGGACGATATCCACGATTCCCGCGTCATTATCGTCGACTTCGGCTCCCAGTACACCCAGCTGATCGCGCGCAAGGTGCGCGAGATCGGCGTCTACTGCGAGATCTGGCCCTGGGACAACTGCGAGGAGGCGATCCGCGAGCAGCACCCGAAGGGCCTCATCCTGTCGGGCGGCCCCGAGACCGTCACCGGCGGCGATGACGCGCCGCGCGCGCCGGCGATCGTCTTCGAACTCGGCGTGCCGGTGCTCGGCATCTGTTATGGCATGCAGACCATGGCCGCGCAGCTCGGCGGTCGGGTCGAATCCTCCGACAAGCACGAGTACGGCTATGCCCAGGTGCGCGCGCGCGGCCATTCCCGCCTGCTGCGCGACATCGAGGATCACGCCACCGAGGAGGGTTGGGGCCTGCTCGACGTGTGGATGAGCCACGGCGATCGCGTCGTCGAACCGCCGCCGGGCTTCAAGATCATCGCCAGCACCGACAACGCCCCGATCGCCGGCATCGCCGACGAACAGCGCGGCTTCTATGGCCTGCAATTCCATCCCGAGGTCACCCACACCCGCCAGGGCAAGCGCATCCTCGAACGCTTCCTGGTCACCATCTGCGGTTGCGAAACCCTGTGGGACTCCAGCCACATCATCGACGACGCCATCGCCCGCCTTCGCCGACAGATCGGCGACGGCAAGGTTCTGCTCGGGCTCTCCGGCGGCGTCGATTCCTCGGTCGTCGCCGCGCTGTTGCATCGCGCCATCGGCGACCAGCTGACCTGCGTGTTCGTCGACAACGGCCTGCTACGCTTGCACGAAGGCGACCAGGTCATGGCCACCTTCGCCCGCCACATGGGCGTCAACGTCATCCGCGTCGATGCCGAGCAGCGCTTCCTCGACGCGCTGAAAGGCGAGGCCGACCCGGAGAAGAAGCGCAAGATCATCGGCAAGCTGTTCATCGAGCTCTTCGAGGAAGAGGCCGCCAAGCTCAACGACGTGGATTTCCTCGCCCAGGGCACCATCTACCCCGACGTGATCGAATCGGCCGGCGCCAAGTCCGGCAAGGCGCACGTCATCAAATCGCACCACAACGTCGGCGGCCTGCCCGAGCACATGAAGCTCGAACTGGTCGAGCCGCTGCGCGAACTGTTCAAGGACGAGGTGCGCAAGATCGGCGTCGAGCTCGGCCTGCCGTCCGAGATGGTCTACCGCCACCCGTTCCCGGGGCCGGGACTGGGCGTGCGCATCCTCGGCGAGGTCAAGAAAGCCTACGCCGACATCCTGCGCCAGGCCGACCACATCTTCATCGAGGAACTGCGCAAGCATGACCTCTACGATCAGGTCAGCCAGGCCTTCGCGGTGTTCCTGCCGGTGCGCTCGGTCGGCGTCGTCGGCGACGCACGCCAGTACGAGTACGT
>Ga0256832_1000515_pt1 | contig 25105 bp, 21 predicted proteins | sample 134614metaG_FD_190534 | JGI IMG/M metagenome (GOLD analysis project Ga0256832, IMG submission 190534) | Hydrothermal vent microbial communities from Lau Basin, Pacific Ocean - 134-614 | ecosystem: Environmental > Aquatic > Marine > Hydrothermal vents | place: Pacific Ocean: Lau Basin | collected... | reverse complement strand
AAGCGCCCCGGGGAGCTCGTCTATCTCCTCGGCCTTACTTGCGACGAGCTGGGAGGCTCGGAATACTTCGCCCACCTGGGGTTTGTGGGAAGCAGGGTCCCCCAGGTGAACCCGAAGGAGGCCAGGGAGCGCTACTTAAGGCTTAGGGAGGCCATCTACTACGGGCTCGTCTCCGCGGCGCACGACTGCTCTGACGGGGGTCTTGCGGTGGCTCTCGCGGAGATGGCCTTTGCCGGGGGCTTGGGGATGGTGGTTGACCTTTCGGCGGTGCCTTACGAGGGGGAGAGGCGGGTGGATTACGTGCTCTTCTCCGAGAGTCCGAGCCGGATCATCGTGACCGTACCCCGCGAGAAACAACGCGAGTTTGAAAAGCTTTTCTCCGGTACGGTCTACGCCCTGATCGGCGAGGTGGTGGCCGAGCCGGTGCTCACCGTGCGCAACGGCCACGGCGAGACCCTGATCGAGGAAAATATCTTCGAGCTTAAAAAGGTATGGAAAAAGCCCATTTCATGGTGAAGGGAGGCGTAGAGAGAAGCCTATTAATTTTTATTTTCGGTCTTTTTTTTCTTTTAGGTTGGGCCGAAAATTTAAATTGCGCCCTTTTTGCGGAAGATCTCCATCGTCGAGCCCTTAATCTGGCCCGTGCGGGCAAAGCGGAACAGTCCTTGCCCCTTTTTAAAAAAGCCCTTTCTTTAGATCCTGATAACTTAAACCTTGCCGCTGATTTCATCATTGCGCTTTCCTGGGCGGGGCATTACAAAGAGGCCCTCCAACTTTATGCACGGTATTTCAAAGATTATATGCCCCCTCCTTACGTCTTTCGTGAGCTGGGGCGGGCCGCCTATGCTTTGGGGCAATACGAAAAGGCACTTAAATTTTACCGGGAGGCATATAAGTACCGCTTTTGTGATCAAGAAGTTATTAAGGGGCTCTTTTTTAGCTTTTGTAAGCTTAAACGCTACGAAAAGGCGCGTAATCTCCTTCCCCATCCCTGTCTTTCTCCTGAGACGAGGCTCTTTTTACGGTTTTTTTTAGCTATTTCTTTGCGGGACCTGGAAGAAGCCTATGAACTCTGGCTTGAGGCCTTAAACGAAGGTATAGCCACAAGAGATTGGGAAAACCTCCTTTTTGGAGCCTTAAAAACCACCTCCTACCGAGAGATGATTAGACTTTTTACCCTTTTTACGGCTCCTAAGGACCGTTTTTTGGTCTTAGCGGTAAGAGGGCAGTTTGAAGAAGCCCTAAGATATATCCAAGGAGAAGATACTTCTAACTGGCCACTTTCCTATCAGGCCTGGATAGGCTGGTGCTATTTTAAGTTAGGGCGCTTAACAGAAGCCAAACAGTCCTTTCAGAAAGTTCTTGAAAGAAATCCGCGTCATTTTTTTGCCCGTTTAGGCCAAACATATGTCCTTTCCGCTTTGAAAGAGTTTCAGGAGGCCGAAAGGATCTTAAAAAGTTTGGAAAAAGATTATCCTCACAGTATCGATGTACTCTTTGTGAAGGCCTTTTTCTTCGAGAAGCAAAAGAAATTTTTAAAAGCGATCTTGATTTACGAGGAAATTTTAAAACGAAAGCCGCAGGATCCCCTAGCCTTCAGGCTGATGGTAAGGAATTATTCTGATCTCGGGTTCCCCTCTGTGGCCTTAGAAAAGTGGAAAAGAGATGATCCTTTCGCCTGGGATCTAACCTTAGATGAGGCCAGAGAATTTTTTTGGTGGGGGCTTTATTCTGAAGCAGAAAAACTCTTAAAAGAGGTCTTAAAGAAAGATCCTGATAACCAGCGGGCTCTATTTGATCTTACCGTGCTTTTGGCAGAAGAAGAGAAATACCGGGAGTGTTTAAAACAATACCAGGTTTTGATAGACAAAGATTTAAAAATACCACCTTGGGTAGAACAGGCCCGCGCCAAATCCCTTTTAGCCTTAGGAAAGAGTAAAGAAGCCCTCAACCTCTTTCAAAAGATTGTAAAAAAACACCCTACTTTTGAGGCCTACATGGGGCTTTACTATAGCCTGGTTGAAGAACGTCGCTGGAAGGAGGCCGAAGAGGTCCTCGAAATTCTCTCATCAAGATCGATGGAGAAAAGGTCGAAGGAGGGGAGGGCGGAAAGGAAGCGCGAGGTGGAAACGGGGCAATCTGCCGCACCTGATTGGCGGAGGTTTAGACTTGCGGTAGAAAAAGGATGGCTTTTTGCGTATCAGGATCGCCTTCAAGAAGCCCAAACCTATTTAGAAAAACTCAAATCCCAAGCCCCGGCTGCCAACGAAGTAAGGGCGGCCTTAGGGCACGTATATCTTTGGCGTGGGTGGCCAAGAAGGGCGTATATAGAGCTAGGGATTGCCCACACCCGTGATCCAGATGATATCACTATCCAAACGGGTCTAGCTTATGTGTTAAATGAAAGGGGTCAGAAGGAGAAAGCAAGAGAAATCGCAAGAAAATTAAGGGAAAAACATCCAGAAAACCCACATGTGAAACATTTATACCAAAATCTCCTCCTTGAGGAACGTCCAGAATTTTTTATAAACTTCACTCTTAATGCAGATGACGATGGTGCAGATGAATGGTCTTGGTTTGCACAAGGGAGCCAAAACCTAAGCTTATATACCCGATTATACGCCTATTTCCTTTGGAAAAAGAGCGCATTGGATAGAGAAGATCTGGACGATAGTTATAAGCGCTTAGGTTTGGGGTTTTCTCGGGATGGAGGGGATTGGGATTTTGGGGCTGAAATTTCTGGAGATGTGAGAGGAAAGGATAAGATTGGCCTAAAGGGTTGGGTTTCCTATGCCTTTGATGATCAATGGCATTTTTCTGTGAGTTATAATTCTTTTTCAACAGATGTTCCTCTACGGGCGCGGGACGATAATATTTCTGTGTCAGATTTAAGTGTACTTTTGACTTATCGAGAAAGTGAATGGCAACAATTTTCTATCATTACCAATTTCCGAGATTTTAGTGATAATAATGAACGTTATAGTATCCTAGGCCTTTACGAACACGGTCTTTTTATCAAAGGTAATTTTTTAGATAAATCTCAACTAGAGGTTTATTATTCTCATGGAACAAAAGATGATGTTGTTTATTTTAATCCCAAAAACGATTTGAGTGTTTCTATAACTAATATTTTACAATATACACATTATCGCTATTATGACCGTTTTTTGATACATCGTTTAGTTACAAGTATCGGTTTGTACGCACAAGAATCTTATACTACCAAACCTATTGCTCGTATTCGTTTAGAGGAAGAATGTGCTTTATCTAAAACTAAATCTTTTTTTTGGAGCGCGGAGATTGCGCGACATGTATATGATGGAGAGGCTGTTACCTCAATAAATTTCAATATTTTCTTCAAAGTGAGGTTCTAAGATGCTAGGGAGGGCACTTGGAATCTATATTCTTTTTTTCTTCATCATTTCTTGTCAAACAACTTGGGGGCTTGATCAAAAGGTTCGGATCATTTGTTATCATGAGCTTACGGGAGATTCTTCAAAGATTATCAACCCCCGCAAATATCTTATCTTAGATCAGAAGATTTTTGTTCAACAGTTAGAATACTTACGCACCCATGGTTTTCATTTTGTAAGTGTGGAAGATATTATCCAGGCTAAAGAAGGGAAAAAAAAGCTTCCTTCTAAACCTGTTCTTCTCACTTTTGACGATGCCTATCAAAGTTTTTATGATTTTGCCTATCCCATTCTCAAACGTCTCCACATACCAGCTGTTTTGGCGGTAGTAGGAAGATGGATCGAAGAAGGTCCTCCCCCTGCGGTGCGCTATCCCCTTATGTCGTGGGATGAGATTGCCCAGGTAGCCAAAGACGGTTTGGTAGAGATAGCTTCTCACTCTTATGATCTTCATCGCAACCTTATTTTTACCCCCCAAGAAGATATGTATGCGGCGGTTGCGGTAAGACGTTACTTTTTATTGGAGAAACGTTATGAGACACGTGAGGAATATTTAGAACGTATCCGGAGAGATTTCCAAAAAGTTGCTGAGGTCTTTCAAAAACGTTTGGGATTTTGTCCACGGGTTATGGTTTGGCCTTATGGTACTTACACTAAAGATGCTTTAGATATAGCGCGTTCTTTTGGATACGTGATGACATTTGGTTTGGAAGAGGGGTTGAATACTTTAGAGGACTTTAGAGCGGCTTATCGTTATATGCCTCCTAATAACATGGTTGATTTCATCCGCTTCGTAGAAAAAGGCCTTCTTCCTTCCTATCCCTTACGGGCGGTACAAGTAGATCTTGATCTTATTTATGATCCCAATCCTGCGCAAACTGAGCGTAATCTCAAGTCTTTGCTTAAGCGTTTGGAATATTTAGGGGTTAATACGGTTTTTCTACAAGCCTTTAGGGATATAGACGGGAATTGTGTGGCAGAAGCGGCTTATTTTCCCAACCGAGTCCTCCCTGTAAAAGCAGATCTTTTTGCGCACGTAGCTCATCAACTTAGGATCAGGAAAATAAAGGTCTTTGCTTGGATGCCAACCCTGGCTATCAAACTTCCAGATACGTCTCTAAATAACTCTCTCAAGTTAAAGCGTAGTTTTCGTCAGAAACTTTCGCCATATCGTCCAGAGGTATGGGAACTTTTAGGAAAATTATATGAAGATTTTTCTACATATTCCTTTACTTATGGTGTTCTATTTGAGGATGATGCCTCTTTAACACTAGATGAAGTTGATTCCCTCCCCGAGAATGCCCCTACTAGGGCTCAAATATTATTTGATCTTTTAACTTTTTTACAAAATAAAATAAAAGAAAAGCGTCCCCTTATAAAAGTGGCAAGGAATATATTTGCGCCGGTTTTGATCAGTAAAGAAGCTCAAAATTATTTCGGACAAGACTACGAAGAATATCTTCGGAGATATGATTATACTGTAGTGATGACTTATCCCCGTATGGAAAAAGTTGATAATTGGAAGAAGTGGTTTCAGGAATTGGTCTACGCGGCTGAAAAGCATGGTGGTATAAATAAAACGGTATTTAAACTACAAGCTTATGATTGGCGTAAACGTATTTGTGTTCCTGCTAATGAACTTTTTAATCAATTTAGATGGATTCATGCTTTAGGAGCTATCAATTTGGCTTACTATCCTGATAATATGTACAATAATTGTCCAGATAAAGATTTTATCCATTTAATTTTATCAACTAAACGATACCCGTTTTTTGTGGAATTAACAAAATGATAGATTTATACTTCTTATTAAGTATAATTAGTGGTTTTGTTTTTCTTTATCCCCTTCTTATGAGTTTTGTTTGGATGGTAGGAGGATTAATATTTTTTCTTCGTAGAGAACGGCAAAAAGAGCCTCCTCCCTTAAAAAATCTCCCCTTTTTTTCTATTATTTTGCCCTGTTATAATGAAGAATATTGTATTGAACATACTATTCATTGCTTAATGAATATAGATTATCCTAATTTTGAGGTAATTGTTGTTAATGATGGCAGTACGGATAATACACGTTGGATTTTAGAATATCTTATAGATATCTATCCGCGTTTGAGAGTGGTAAATTTTGTCCAAAATCAAGGTAAGGCTACAGCTTTAAATTACGGCATTTTGGTCTCGCGTGGAGAATATCTCTTATGCCTTGATGCCGACGGCCTTCTAGATCGTCAAGCCCTACGTTGGTTGGCCTGGCATTTTGTTAATTTCCCTCGTGTGGGTGCGGTAACAGGTAATCCACGGGTTATTAACCGTAGCTCTCTTTTGAGTAAGATCCAGATCGGCGAATTTGCCACCATTATTGGCCTTATCAAACGCACCCAACGTCTTTTAGGTAAGGTGCTTACGGTCTCCGGGGTGATGGCAGCGTTTCGTAAAAAGGCCCTTCTTTCGGTGGGGCTTTTTGATCCCACCATGGCTACGGAAGATATAGATATTACTTGGAAACTCCAAAAAAACTTTTGGGATATCCGTTATGAACCCCGGGCCCTTTCTTGGATATACGTCCCGGAAACTTTGAAGGGGCTTTGGCGCCAACGGGTCCGGTGGGCCCAAGGTGGAGTAGAAGTAGTACTCAAACATTGGGATATTTGGAAAGATTGGCGCCAAAGACGTTTGTGGCCCATTTATATCGAATATCTTACCGATATCTTTTGGGCTTATGGCCTTTTCATCTTGGCGATTCTGAGTCTTTTGGAATTTTTGGGAGTGATAAAGGGGATACCTTTCTTTCCGGCTCCTATTCCTCCCCGTTGGACAGGGGCCATCCTCGGGGCTACCTGTGTCTTACAATTCTTTTTGAGTTTGATCTTGGAACGTCGTTACGAAAAATATTTTTTTAGGTATTACTTCTGGGTAATTTGGTATCCGTTTTGTTATTGGTTTTTGAGTGCTGTAACCATGGTCTATGCGGTGCCCAAAGTCCTCTTTAAGAGGCGTAAGAGGGCCAGATGGAAAAGTCCAGACCGAGGCCTAGGAGAATTGAAAAATGTCTAGGGACAAAGGCTTTCCGGTAAAGAATGGTAAACTATGTGAGATTGAAATTATCGATGATCCTACGCTAAAGGGGTTTGGCCGTCAGGTAACAGAAGGCTTCTTCAAGACGGTCTTTTGGTTATTCTGGATCTACCTGATGCTTCCCTTTTTGTGTTTGATTCTCTGGTTTATAGGGATAAAAATCTTTTATATCAAAGTTATTCTTGCTTCTGGATATAAAGAACTTTTCTTCTTAATCAAAAAGGCAGGTCTTATTACTTTGGTCTTCGCCGTTATATTTCTCACCTGGGGTTACTACAATTACTTATGGTTTGGGAGGCGTAACCGCCGGCGTTTTTCCCCGGCGGCTACGGTAGAAGATGTGGCTCATACCTTTCAACTTCATCCAGAAGAGGTGGTAAATCTCCACCAGGCACGTATTATCACTTTTTTGTTTGATGAAGAAGAAATAGAACCCAAAATGCTTACCTATTACTATCTTGCCGAAGACGAACACCGTGCCGAAAATAAATAGACTATAAGCCCTACCAAACCAAAACCTACGAGAAACATCGTCTTTGGTTCTGGAACGGGATAAGTATCATATTCTACAACAAAGACTGCTTTGGGTGTATTGGTGGTGTCATTCCAAGTTCCATATTGAGGGGAACCATCTCGCGCAATGATATTAAACATCATAAGGTAATCTTCACCATTGTCTTCTATATAAGACCAATCACCACCTCTATTCTGATCGTTTGGTTCATAATAGTCAGGATTACTATACCGAGCCCAGTTAGTATATGTCCACGGTTCTCCTGTTACCCAATACCAGCCTGCATCTGGGGTAGGAGCACCATCTTCCTGGCGCCCGCCCAACCAAATCCATTCGTCTGAACTTTCGAGGAGGGAGTAAACAAAATCGTTTTCTTCCGCCGAGGTTATAGTGGCTAGATAACCCCCTAAAGAGAGGGCGTAACTTTGCGCCTCATCCCAGGTTACGCCACTGTCCGGGAGATAAGGGTTTTCCCACGTCCGGATCACCTCGTACCAATGGCCGTTACCGCTAGTCCATTGTATGGGTGCAGCCCATAAATTTGTACTCATGACCCATAAAAATACCCCGAAGGCAACATATAAGACCTTTTTATACATCTCTCTCCTCCTTTCCTTTAAATCTACCTTAAAATAAGATATAGGAGCATAAGCGGCTTTTGGAAAGCCTTAATAAAAGAAAAAGTATAGAGAAGGTATTTGCCATTTTTACAAAGGATAAAGAGAAAAAATATGCAGATTATCTTGCATACAAAAGAGCAGAGTATATATTGCCAGACATGAAAAAAGTACTAGGCTTGCTGATCCTCTTTTTCCTTTTTGCTCCTTTGGTCCAAGGGCAAGAATTACGCCTTGAGGTCACCGGAGCAGAGCTTATCAAAATTCCGGTGGCCATTCCCGATTTCCAAGGTCCTCCAGGGGTTTCTTCAAGGCTTGCTCAAGTAGCCAGGAGAGACTTGGAATTACAAATGGTCTTTCAGGTCTTGGGTACAGGGCTCAACCCCAAAGAATCACGTCTTTTTTCTTCTTTAGGGGTAAATTATTTGATTTTGGGGAAGGTTTTTCCTGCAGGTTCCCATCTACGCCTGGAGTTTTACCTCGAAGACTTCATCAAAAGAGAGGACCTCCTTTCTAGAGGCTACCAGGGCCCTCTGGCTTCGGGGCGTTATATGGTCCACCGTTTCATGGATGAAGCGGTCAAGAAAATGCTGGGTGTTCGGGGGGTGGCCTGGAGCAGGGTGGCCTTTGTCCGTCGCCAGCAAGGAAAAGACGCCCTCATCGTACAAGATTTCGACGGTTATAGGGCCGTGGAGGTGGCCAAAGAAAGGCTAATCCTTTATCCAAGGCTTTCGCCTGACGGCCGATATATAGCCTTTGTCTCTTATCAGAATCGCCGGCCAGAGATTCATCTTCTCAACTTGGCCACGGGAAACAGGCGCGTTATCTCAAGCTATCCGGGCCTGAATTCGGCTCCGGTATGGCACCCCTCTCAAGATAAGTTGGTGGTTACCTTAAGTAAGGATGGGTCTCTTGACCTTTATCTCCTCGATCTTTCGGGCCGTATCCTCCGGCGTCTAACCAAGGGAGAAGGGGTCAATACCGGGGGGAGTTTTTCTCCCGATGGGTCGGAGTTAGCTTTTGTCTCTGATAGAGGAGGTTCTCCCCAAATCTATATTTTGAATCTGCGCACAGGAGGTGTCCGCCGCCTTACCTTCCGGGGGCATTACAACGCCTGGCCTAGTTGGTCTCCTACGGGAGACCGAATCGTTTACGCAGGTTTGGTAGGGGGGAGCTTTGAGCTTTTTACTATTGATCCAAAAGGTGGGGAACCTGTTCAAATTACGGAAGGTGGTTCGTTTGAGGCCCCTTGTTTTTCACCTAACGGGCGCTTGATTTTGGCCCAAGGGAAGGGGGGGCTTTATTTAGTCCTGGCTAACGGGGCTTCAAAGAAGAAATATCTTGCGGGAGAGAAACTCCTTTTCCCCTCCTGGTCTCCCTTAAAGTAGGGCAATTAAGCGCCTCGGCCAAGGTGTTCAAACGGGGAGAAGGGAAGCTTCTTACGAGTAGGCAAGCTTGCGTGTGTTTTCCTGCTTTGACGTAGGCTAAGGCCAGATTGTAGACGATATCCGGGTCTTTCTTCTTTTTTAAAGCCTGAGTAAGCACGTTTATGGCTTGAGTATATCGGCCGTTTAAAAGGTATATGCCCCCTAAATTGTTGAGCACATTGGCTTCTGGATGTCTCTCTTTATAGCGTTCGAGTAATTTTGCGGCCCTGTCATAGTCTCCCTTTTGGCGGGCTTCTTCGGCTAAAAGGAGCCACCGGCGGTCGGAAAAAAAGGGGTTTTCTGGAACAGAGAAGGGGACTTTTGGGGCAGAAGGGGCCTCACGAAGATTTATGGGATGGACTTCTTTTCTGGGGGCAAGACGAGAAGCCGGCAAAGGATCTAAAGAATCTTTCTTGCTTGGGGGTGTCTTCGCCACGGAGAGACGTTTTTTTTCAGGCTGGGGGGCGAGTTGAGCTTTGCTCTTCGCGACGACAGGGCTTTTTAGGCGCTGAGGAGGAAAAGCTTTCTGCCTCTTGAGAACCTCTCTTTTCTTGGGAGGCGTGTTTTGGGGTCCTTTTTCCGTAGCAGAAGTTTTCTTGACTTCAGAAGAGGAAGGGAGCTTGGCCTCAAGACGGAAAGAAGATTTGTTTTTTTCTTTATTTTGAAGGCCGGTCTCTAAGGATCCCGTGGTGAGGCCTTTGGTTTTAAGGGTCCCTTCTGGAAGAGGTTTTCGGGGAACAGGCACCTCTAAACGAACTTCTTTTATCCCTTCTCGGTAATTCTTAAACCAAGAGTGAAATCTCTTTTGACCCGAATAAACCAATACGACCCCTAAGAGGACCAGGATTCCTAATCCCACAGGCCAAAGGATTTTGAAGTTGTTTGAGGGTTCCTCTGCGGCCTTAGAAGAAAGAGCGCCCCCGAAAGGGGGAGCCTCGGTTTCAGAACGGAGCTCTAGACGTTTTAAGGCTTCAAAAAGCTTACTCATATCAGTTGAACCCGTAACAAGATAACCATTTCCACCTTGTGGTATGTTTTTGTATTACTACGGAAGAGGTGTCCTACACCTGGTAAATCACTGGCTAAAGGGACACGCTGTTCGTTATTTTGGTGGCGGTCCATAATCAACCCCGCAAGGATCACCAAGTCGTTAGGATGGACCCGAATCACCGTACTGGTCTCCCTAAGATTTACTTGAGGGAGGGTGACGGTCACATCTTCTCCTACTTTGACTTTGTGTAAGGCTTCCACCTCGCTTTTGATAGGGACAATATGGAGGGTGATTTCGTTGCGACCAGAAATGTAAGGGGTCACACCGAAGAGAAGACCATCGAATACGGCGCTAGTTTGTACGTCTGTTTCCACCACCGTGAGGTTGTCTCCACTGGAAAGCTCTCGGTCAATCTCTTTGATATAGCTAATGGAACGTCCTACGCTGATAAGGGCAGATTGTCCATGTAGGACACGCAACCGAGGGTTAGATATGGTTTTTACCTCTCCATAACGTTCAATAGCCCTTATAATCGCCTCGAAATAAGGGCTGGCTTTGAAATTTAATACAAAGGCGTCTGAATTTCCCCATAGAAAGCCGATGTTACTGGAGAGATATACTGTATCTTTAAGGTCGTTTTGGAGAAGGGCTTGCCATTGGATGCCCAATTCGTGTTCTTTAGAGAGACCCACTTCTAAGATCTTGGCTTCGATGAGTACCTGTCGTCCATAGCGTTTCTCGAGATCTTCTACATATCTTGTTACCCGCAAGATGTTGGGGACACGGTCCCGCACCCATAACGTTCCCGTAAGGGGATTGAGACTGAAACGTCCTTCTTCGGAAAGTAGACTTTTGAGATTTTCTTTGAGGTTTTGGTAAACGTCTCCTTTTTGGCGAGGGGTCTCTCCACTAAGTTCATAGTTACCTTTGAGGGTGCTGATTATCTCTTGGCCTTCTCCTTGGCCGGAGAGCCCTTGACTTCCGTTTTCTCCCCCTAAGACGTCTCCTCCCAGGTTAAATTTGGTTCCCCGAAGGGTGAAAAGAAAGCTTAAGTCAAAGATCTTTTCCTGATACGCTTCTACATATAAGACGCCGTGTTTGACCTCATAGCCCAGCTCAAGGGAACTTAGGATGGATTCTAAGATTTCTTTCAGACTCATTTCTTGAAACTCGGCGGTGATGCGTCCTTTTTCGGGAGGAATGACTTTGTCTACTTCGTGTTTGATAATGAGGTTTAGTCCTGCTTCGTGGGCTATGAGGCGGAGAATATTGCGGAAGTCTTCATCCTTTACCGAGAGGTCGAGATAGTGTTGTTCTAAAGGAGAGATGGATTTAAAGGCCGGTTTGAGGTCTGGTAAACTCTGGGGTCTTGGGGCTGGAGGTGCTGGAAAAGGCTTAGGCTTGCTGGGCGCCTGAGAAGTAGCGCACCCTGCTACGCCTAGCAATAAGACAAACAATACTTTATAAAGATATCTTTTCACCCACATGAAGGAGTACCTCTTTTTCTGGAAGCTTGATCTTGACCCATTTAGGTCCGATAGCGATGATCCTCCCTTTTGGGAGAGCGTCACCAATTTGATATATTTTTCCGTTTATTAGACAGGATTTTTTTTCTTTGGAGATCAAAATGCTTGTTAAATGGAGATAAATAGATGAGTGTTTTTTAATTTTAGGTAAGTTATTGTTGTTAGACCTTTTTATTATAAAAGGGTTTGATAATAACTTCTCTGTTGAAGGATGTTTTTCTTCAAAGCTTAATCCTCGATAATTTAATAGAGTTTGATATTCTGAAAACATTTCCTGTTCCTGGTAATACGTATTACTTTTAAATAATTTGAATGAAATACAAATAACTATCATAATAGAAATAATTATAGGGCTCCAAATAGTTATCAATATGAATAAATTTTCTTTTCGTGACACTTTGGTTTCTCTTTTTAAAAGATGTCTTTTTCACCCGAGATAAATAATCTCGGCATACAATTTTTTTCTATCTCTTTATCCTGTTTTTTCTCTTCACATTTTTGTAATTTGGCTTCTTTTAAAAAGAAGAAACCATTTTTTATATATATACTTTCTATTTTAGATAGTGTTTTTTCCAAGGGATCTATATTGATAATTTGTTTGATTTCTACTTTGCGATGAGCTTGAAAATTATGGAATCTCTTTTTAAGAGCTTGATATTTAGAAAATATTTTCAAGATTTCTTTGTAAGTTCTCTGTTTTTCTTTTAAGATTTCTTGTTCTTTTTTAAAAGATAGAAAATTTTTATATGAAGAAATTGCAAGAAAAGAGCTAATAATAAAAGATATACAGATAATAGAAATAGCCAAAATATCCTTTTTATATATTTTCAGTATATTTTGCATTTATGAGCCTCCGGGAGGTGGGCAGGCACGACCTTTTAATTCTGAAATGGTGATATATTCGACTATATCGTCGTAGGTTTCGATACGGGTTCCATCACCAGGATAATCATCTACTTCTACATGGGGTTTATATATATTTATGGTGCCGTTATTAGTAATTTTTGTTTGTATGTTTTTATTTTCTCCTCCGCTGATAATTACTACGGCTACGTTAGATATAATTGAATTTCCTGCCCTAGAGATAGTTGTACTTCCTGAACATCTTTTATCTTGACACCCTTCTTTTATGCTTAATCCAGTAGTAGTAGTGCTACATAAATCGCTTAGATTGACTTTTATGTATTGGAGAGGTTTACCAAAGGCATCGGAAGCCCTTGCTCCGGCCTGACCCAAATTATCAGGTAGGTTTTGGGTCGAAATCACATAACCTATAATCGAAAACCTGGCGGAGACGATGATATTTCTTGTTTGGGATACTTTCTGTTGTTTAAGAAGGGGTTTTAGGAGACTTAATCCTATCCCTAAGAAAAACCCCATGACCACCATGACGATGGCCATCTCCACGAGGGTGAAGGCCTTAATCTTTTTTACTTTGAGGTTTGAATTCGAATTCAAAGAAGCCCTCCCCTGTTTGTTCTGAGTAGGTTAATCGGCTTTTTTGGAGAAAATTATTAGTGCTTAACCTTTGGGAAAAACGAGAGAATTCTTCTTGTGCTGTTTCAAAGGGGGCCTGGAGGCGTATGCGTAGGTGGCCTACAAGCCCTACACCTTCCGGCCCTTCCCGCTGGAAGTCAAAATCTATTACCTGGGCCTTAGGGGGGAGATTTTGGGCCAACCACACCAGAAAGAAATCGAGCCGGGGTTCTTGAGAAAAACGTTGGTATATTTCCCAGAATTTACCGAACCTTTCGGCCACCGGAGGAGGAAAGACCTTTTGGAGTTGAGAGGTCTTTTCGCGCAACCCTTCTTCCAGGTGGGCCACCTCCCTTTGGAGATGGCGATTTTCTTGAGAGAAGTGATACCAACCTCCAAGATTGAATAAGGAGAGCACGAGGAGGATACCGGCGGAGATACGGGCCCAGTTGAGATTTTTAAGCCAAGCACCATGAAGGGGAGGGGTAAGATCAAAATCTTGGGGGCAAAAAAGGCCCCCAAAAAAGGCGGGTTCTTCTAAGATGGTATCCTTCGGGACCCCTGAGAAACGGCTCTCGTCGAGTTCAACAAATTCCAAATGTTGGACCGAGGGCAAAAGGTCTCTTTTCTTCCCGAGGGGTAATATCTTGCGAATTTCTTTTTTGAGCCCCCGTTGGGCATAGTCTAAAGCGGAAAGGATCGCTTCCTCAACTATGTTAGGCGAGAGTTCGGCAAATTCATCGGCCTCAAAAAAGCGCAAGTACTGGATTTTTTGGTCTTCCACGATCACCAGCCAAAGCCCCTGGGGTTGGGCTTCAGCAACAAGTAGAGGTCCTCGTGAGCTCAAGTTCCCTAGCGCGGCCAAGGCGATGGCGTAATGGTGTAGGCCTACTAAACGGGCCTCGTTTTGGAGTAATTCCTCCAAAATGTTCTTGATTCCTGAAAGGTGGCAAGCCAAGAAACTTACCAAAACGTGAGGGGGGTTTTCTTCTTCGATCTTGAAGGCTATCCGGAGCCCTTCGTCCACCAAGCCGAAATTGCGCAGATGTTCCCTAATTTGGAGCTCAAGCACTTCAGGAGGGCCCTTGACTAAAGTTTCCCGGCTGAAATACGCTTGAGGATCATCAAAGATTAAGATCACGCGCTCTCCCCGGAGGGTTTTGGGCGCGATCTCCCCTTGCCAAGAAGAGACAAAATGTTTCCCCTTGGCCTTAAATACATAACCTTCAAGGCCTTTTTTGCCTTTTTTTAGCACCCAAGTTTTGCGCATAAGATCCCGTAGTGGATAAAGGAAGAAGTTATTTTCCGGAAAAGCCGGTCTTTAAAAGACAGGGACGGACGTTCAAACAAGGGTCCGAAAGTCTCTGCGGCCTCGAGGATCAGTACCGGAGAGATAAACCTTTCCCCTTTAGAAGCCGCGAGGAGAAGGACGCGGTCCATAACCTTGTTGATCAATCTGGGTAAGCCTTGGGTGAATTCAAAAAGGAATTTTTCACAGCCGGGATGGAGATAGACCAAGGCCCCTCCGGCCTTGAATAAACGGAAGTTTACGTAAGCCAAGATCTCTTGCGGTTTAAGAGGGGTGACTGTTTCCCAGATACTTATCCTTTGGGCCAATTGGGAAAGGGTGGGCGAGGTGAGCTTTTTAAGCAGAGGAGGTTGGCCGGCCAAAATAATCTGTAAAAGTTTTCGATCGTCCACTTCTAAATTAGAGAGGAGGCGGAGTTCTTCCAGGCTTTCTTCAGGTAAGTTTTGGGCTTCGTCAATGATGACCACGAGTTTTTTCCCTTCTGTGGCCTTGGCGAGCAGATAATCTTTAAAGGTACGGAGAAGCCATTCCTTGCTGGAGCTCGGATCATAGGGCAGGCCCAGGTCGTCTAAGATAGCTTCGATGAGTTCCTTGGGGTAAAGGGTAGGTGTGAGGATGACGGCGCTTTCCACCTGGGGAGAGAGAGCCTTGAGAAGGAGCCTTAACAACATGGTCTTACCTGTCCCCGGTTCTCCGGTAAGGACCAGAAAACCCTCTCCAGATTTTAGGCCGTAACGTAAGACTTCAAGGATGGCCTTGTGGGCCTCGGAAGGAAAAAAATACCGGGTGTCAGGGGTAAGCCTGAAAGGTTCATCTTTCAAGCCAAAAAAACGCAAATAATTTTTGGTCATCATTGATAAGCCCCCAAATTCCCAATGAGGTCGTATATAGGGCCCAAAAGGGCCAAGGCCAGGGCTAGAAAGAGGAGCCCGGCCAAGATGATCAATATGGGTTCGATCACTTTGCTTAAGGTATTCACAAACGCCTCCAAGGCCTGGTAATAATAATCGGCTAAATAACGAAATTGTTCGATCAGGCGCCCGCTTTCTTCTCCCACCCTGATCATTCTCAGCTCAAGGGGGTTGAAAAGCCTTATTTCTTCAAAGGCCGTGGCCAAGGGAAAGCCCTCGAGGAGGGCCTCTTTGAGCCGTCCTATGGTCTGGCGTAAAAAAGGGTTTTGATGTGCTTCTCCGATAATTTCGAAACAGCGGATGGCATCAAGCCCTGCTTCAAAAAGGAGCGCCAGATATTCGTAGAAAAAGGCCATCATAGAAAGGCGGCGGGCCGGGCCGATTAAGGGTATCTGGAGCAAGAGCTTTTCGAGGAAGAGGCGCGTGGGGGACCACCGCCAAAGGGCGTAAGCAACAGCGAGACTTACCAAACCCCAGAGGAGAAACACGGCCCAATAGGTCTTGGAAAATTTCACGCTTTCTAACAAAAGACGGGTGGCCCAAGGGAGATTGGTGCCGAATTCCTTAAAAAGCTCAAGGATTTTGGGGAAGACGAAAAAGATCCAGAAAAGTAAAGCACCCCCCATGGAAACGAGTACAAAAAGGGGATAGAGAAGGGCCCGTTTGGTATTAGAGACGATTTCTTCCACACGGAGGAGATGATCTGCCGCCCGTTCCAAGGTTTCGTCTAGGCGCCCGGTCTCTTCCCCTACATGGATAAGGGCTAGGATAATGGGGGCGAACAACTTTTCGTCTTTGCGGAGTCCTTCAGAAAGGGAGCGTCCTTCGGTGAGGTTACGGATGAGTCTACCGATAGAGATTTTTAAGGCCTTGTGCTTGGTGGTTTTTTTGAGATCTCCCAAGGCTTGAATAAGGGGTATGCCAGCACGAATAAGCAGGGCAAGGTTGCGACAAAATTCAGCCAGTTCCCGGCGCGAAGGTCCCCGCCTCCAGATTTCTTTCCAATACTTATGGCGGTATTTAATGAGGATAAGTCCCTGGCTTTGTAGAAAGAGGAAGAGTTCACGCAGGTCTTGGAATTCCCCTTCTTCTTGGAAGAGGCGTCCGTTCTCGGGATCAAAGGCCTGGTATACGTAAACCGGCATCAGCCAATCACCCGGTGGATTTCTTCGATGGTGGTTACCCCTTTGAGGACCCTTTTTTTGGCGGCCTCTTGAAGGGGGATAAACCCTTCTTGCTTAGCCGCTTCCACTAAGGAGAGGGGGTCTACCCCTTCGGCGATTAAGCTGCGTAGGTGCTCGGATAAAGAAAGGATTTCTGCGACTACAGATCGTCCTAAGTAGCCTGTACCTCGACATTGATGGCAGCCTGTACCGTGCCAATAGGTATGGTCGAGGGGGAGGTTATAACGTCTGAGGAGCTCCTCTGGGGGTGAATACGCTTCGCGACAATAGGGGCATATCTGTCGTACTAACCGCTGGGCAAGGAGACCGAGGAGGCCGGTGGCTAACATGGAATCAGAGAGACCTAAATCTTTGAGACGCGGGATACTAGAAGCCGCGTCGTTGGCGTGAAGGGTAGAGAGGAGGAGGTGCCCGGTTAAGGCGGCCCTCAACGCCATGGTGGCGGTTTCTTCGTCCCGGATTTCGCCCACAAGGATGACGTCTGGGTCTTGACGTAGAAAATGCCTGATGGCGGAGGCAAAGTTATAGCCGATTTCTTCGTTGATTTGGGTTTGGTGAATAAGGGGAAAATGATACTCAATGGGATCCTCGGCGGTAAGGACGTTCTTATGTAAGAGGTCGATTTTACGCAAGGCGGAATAAAGGGTTGTGGTCTTTCCGCTCCCGGTAGGTCCGGTCACCAAGATGATCCCGTGGGGCTTGAGAAAAAGGCCTTCTAGAATACGGATTTCTTCTTCTTCAAAGCCCAAAGAGGCTAAGTGGAGGACGGTAGCTTTGACCGGAAGGATACGGACGACCAAATTTTCTCCATGAGGAGATTTTACCGTGGAAATACGTAAGTCGTATTCTTCCCCTAAAAATTCGAATCTCAGTCTTCCGTCCTGGGGAAGCCTTTGTTCGGCAATGTCCATGCCTGCGCGTACCTTCACGGCGCTTACAATGCGGTGGTGTATGCGCTGAGGAAAGACAAATTGAAGTTCTAAGAGGCCGTCGATACGGAAAAAGACGCGGCTGGTCTTTTCCGAAGGAGAAAGATGTAGGTCTGTAGCCCTTTTAGTAATGGCCAAAATCAAGATGTTGCGCCAGATTTCTTCTATAGGGACTTCGTAACGGGGATTGTTTTTAAGCCGTTCTAAATAGCCTTCGAGTTCCTTTTCCGGGGGGTTTTCTAAAAAGTAATAGTACCATTCGACTACACGTTTGATTTCCGTGCGGGGGGCCACGCAGATCTTAGGTTTTAATTTGGAAAGTCTGTTCAGCCCGTCAAGGGACACCGCGTCAAAAGGGTCGGCCACCGCTACCAATAAGCTGTCGTTTTCGATCTTGATGGGTAAAATGAGCCTTTCCCGGGCAAAATTGGCCGGTATTTGCAAGAGGGCTTGGGCTTCCGGCATGAGACCACGTAAATTAAGAAAGGGATAACCTGCCTGTTCTGCGATGACCTGGGCCACTTCATAATCTGTGACCATGCCCAGACGAATAAGGGTTTCTCCTAGACGTTCTCCGCTAGCCTTTTGTTCTCTAAGGGCAAAACGAATGTGTTCTTCGGTCAAGAAACCCTTTTCTTGCAGGAGTTTCCCTATGGGTTTCATACTGGCCCAAACCCCCTATTTTTTATTCTTTCTCGGGACGAACGAGATTTTTCTAAAGGTTATTGAAGGATCTTCTTTATCCAGAAAGGATGCTTAGAGTTTAAGGTGTACAATTTCCTCTCTTCCTAAAGAAGCAGAAATCCGGCTTAAAGCGTACCAAAAAGATTTCTTTGCTAGAAATCCCCTTGGGAGGTGAGGAAGAGATGATGGACGCCCCTAAGTCGCGTCGCCTCCTTGAGGCTTACGATATCTTGGAAAGGAGTCTTTATCTCTTGCTCGTTTTCTCTTTGGTCTTGGCCACCGTTTTCATCTATTACGAGATTTTCACCTCTTGGCCTCTCTATTTAAAGACAGAAGGGCCTCTTGATTTCGTATTTTTTGTTTTGGATCGTTCCTTATTGGCCTTAATGCTTCTCGAAATCTTACACACGATAAAGATTTCCCTGGAAGGGCCTATAAAAATCGCCATTGAACCCTTTTTGATGATCGGCATCATCGCCTCTGTGCGGCGTATACTTATTATCTCGGTGGAAGTAGCCCATCCTCCGGCGGGGTGTGAAGTTTCTTCGGAGCTCTTTAGACAATATATGATCGAAAGCGCCCTTTTGGTGATCTTGATCCTTTCTTTTGTGATAGGAATTATCCTTCTGAGACGTTGTTTAGGCCATCGTGGTCCTAAAAAGGCTTCTTAAGGGCTAAAATGTCACAAAGATGTCATAAAGTTGTCTGCAGGTTGCCACAAGAAAGATTTAAATAGAGGATAAAAACACCTAAGGAGGGGAGCATGAAACGCATATTGTGGATTTTCTTGGCCGGTGTCTTGGCGGTGAGTACGGCCTGGGCAGGGGGAAAGATCACCCTCCTCGGGGCTGGGGCCACCTTTCCTTACCCCTTGTATCACAAATGGTTTGATATCTATCACAAAAAGACGGGCATTAAGGTGAATTATCAAGCCATTGGTTCTGGGGGAGGGATCCGGCAGTTATTGGCGCGTACCGTTGACTTTGGGGCTACCGATGCCCCGATGAGCGATAAAGAGCTTGCACGGGCCCCCGCTAAAATCGTCCATATTCCTACGGCCTTGGGGGCGGTAGCCATTGGTTATAACCTGCCAGGTGTACGCGAGCTCAAATTAGACCCGGAGATTCTGGTCTCCCTTTACTTGGGAAAGATAAAATATTGGGATGATCCCTTGATCAAAAAGATCAACCCTAAAGAAAAGATCCCGCACTTTCCCGTGATGGTGGCCTATAGGTCAGATGGCTCGGGTACGACGTACGTATTTACAGATTATTTGTGCAAGATTAGCGACGAATGGTGCCGCAAAGTAGGGCGGGGAAAGGCGGTCCGGTGGCCGGTAGGCATGGGAGGAAAAGGCAACGCCGGTGTAGCAGGCTTGATTAGACAGATCCCGGGCTGTATTGGCTATATAGAAATCGCCTACGCGGAGAAAAACCATATCCCTGTGGCGGCTTTGAAAAACAAGGCGGGTAAGTATATCAAACCTACCTTGGAGGCTATCTCGGCGGCGGCGGACATAGACATTCCGGACGACACCCGTTGTTCCATCACCAACACTTCGGCACCGAATGGTTACCCCCTCTCCGCCTTTACCTGGATTATTATTTATCAGGAGCAAGCCTACGGAAAACGCCCGCTGGAAAAGGCCCAGGCCTTGGTAGATCTGCTTTGGTGGTGCATCCACGACGCTCAAGAAATGAATAACAAATTGCTTTACGGACGTCTGCCCGAAATAGTCGTCAAAAAGGCCGAAAAGATCCTCCAAAGTGTCACTTATAAAGGTGAACCCCTTCTCCACCAAGAATAGACCAAAAATTAAACGTCGCGGGATACGAGACACATCCCGCGGCGTTTTCCTGCTTGACAGGATAGATCCTTCAGACTTTATGAGGGGCATGGTGGGGCGTAATACATTGTGCATGAGCATAGTGTTGGGGGTCTATCTCTTTTTGGTCTCCGGGGCCAGGGCCTTAACCCCCTTTGAAGAAAACAATATTTTCGTCTACGAGCGGGCCAAAAAAGCCGTGGTCCATATCGAATGTGTGAAGAGCCCTTCTTCCCCAAAGGCTAAGGCACCAGAAAGGGCTTTGGGCTCGGGGTTTTTTATTTCCCATGAAGGGCACGTGGTTACAAACTTCCATATCATCAAAAATGCCTATAACATCATAGCTATTGACTATTATGGTCATCGATACCCGGCGCGCGTCTTGGGCACAGATCCTCCCACCGATTTGGCGGTCCTCAAGGTTGAACCCAAGGGGAAGATAGCGAAGCTTTCCTTTGGTGAAAGCAACAAACTAAAGATCGGTCAAAAGGTATTGGCCATAGGGAATCCCTTTGGTTTGGACAACACCCTTACGGTAGGGGTGGTTAGCGCTTTAAACAGGAGCCTTCCCAGTGCTACCCTTGAGCTTTCCCACAATATTATCCAAACTGATGCGGCCATTAACCCGGGTAACTCTGGAGGGCCTCTTCTCAACTCTTCGGGTGAAGTAGTGGGCATTATCACCGCTATTCTCAAACCCGGGGCAGAAAATATAGGTTTTGCCATCCCTTCTGAGGTGGCCACCCGGATCATTCCCCAACTGATTAAGCAAGGCTTTGCCATCCGGCCTTTTGTGGGGATCCAAGGGATTGATCTCAATCCGCGTCTGGCCAATCTCTTCGGCCTCAAACAAGAAAAAGGCGTCCTCGTGCAGAGCGTTATTCCGGGTTCCCCTGCGGATAAAGCGGGGATAAAGGGTGGTAACCGGGTCATCATTATGGGGGAAGAGAAGGTTATTTTAGGAGGAGATATCATCATAGGGATCAACAATAAACCGGTGTCTCGGCTGTTAGATATCGTCCAGGAGCTGACGAGATGTCGGCCTGGAGAAAGGATCACGTTGACCATCCTGAGGGAAGGCAAAAGCTTTCAGATTCCTATAATTCTGGGGCACTTAACCCCTTTTTCACCTAAGTTATGAAACCTTATCTTTCCGTGGTTATTCCCGTTTACAACGAGTTGGACAATATCCCGCCCCTTTTAGAGGGGTTAGCAGAGGCCCTGGAAAAGTTAGAGAAGCCCTTTGAAGTGATCGTGGTGGACGATGGTTCTACAGACGGCACTACGGAGCTCTTACGCCGTCTGAAACCCTCTTATACCTGGCTCAAGGTCGTCATTTTGAGGCGCAATTTTGGCCAGAGTGCGGCCTTCACCGCAGGCTTGGATCAAGCTCAAGGCGAAGTGATTGTGACTATGGACGGGGATTTGCAAAATGATCCGCGGGATATTCCCAAGCTCTTAGAGAAGATCGAGCAGGGGTATGATCTGGTCTCTGGGTGGCGCAAAGAAAGGAAAGATCCTTTTTTGTCTCGCAGATTACCCTCCATCATAGCCAACGCCTTTATCTCCCGCCTCACCAAAGTAAGATTGCACGACTACGGTTGTTCCCTTAAGGCCTATCGTCGAGAGGTAATCGAGGGGCTTACTATTTATGGGGAATTGCACCGCTTCCTCCCGGTATTGGTGAGTATGGGAGGGGCTCGCATCGCCGAGGTGGTAGTAAGGCATTATCCCCGGCGCTTTGGAAGGAGTAAATACGGCCTTTCCCGGACCTACCGGGTGATCCTTGATCTCTTCCTCCTCCTTTTTTTTCGCAAGTTTGCCACCAAGCCGCTCCATGTCTTTGGCCTCACCGGGGGGCTCTTTTTAATTAGTGGTTTTTTCATTGAGCTCTATCTTTCCATCCTCAAACTCGTATTCCATCAAGATATTGGTCATCGTCCCCTGCTCATTTTGGGGGTCCTCCTTATTCTTACCGGGATAAACCTCCTCGGAACGGGCCTTTTGGCTGAACTCCTCGTACGTACTTACTATGAATCATCAGGAAGGCGGATTTATGCGGTAAGAGAGGTCCTTGAGTGAGGAAACGGCTCTTTTTCCTCTTTAAATGTCTCCTGAGTGGGGGCTTGTTGTTTTATCTTTTCCGAAAGGCAGATTTTCGTCTCCTCTGGGAGACTTTTTCTTCCGTGTCCTTCCCCTTTCTCCTCTGCGCCTTAGGGGTTCTTTTCTTGTTCCATGCGGCCAGCGCTTGGCGTTGGATGATGGTGGGAAAATACCTTTCTTTGCCCCAAAGCTTCGGCTTTTTTTTAAAGGTCTATCTCATCGGCGTTTACTTCAACACCTTTCTCCCCGGTATTTTGGGGGGGGATTTGGTCCGTGTCTTTTATCTGGTGCGGGAAGGGGCGGGGAAGTTGCTGGCTTCAGCCAGTATTGTTTATGACCGAGGCTTTGGGCTTTTGGCCGCCGTGTGTCTTTTGCTCCTTTTTTTACCGTTTGAAGGGGCCTTTCTCCCTTTGTCCCTGCGCCAGGCCCTTTATGGGTTAAGTGGCGGGATGCTCGTCGGAGTAGGGGTCCTGCTTTTGGCCTTAAGGCCTTTACAAAAGCGCATCTCACACGATCTTTTCCTGCTGATCGTCTCTGTAGCCCCTTTGAAAAGGTTCTTTACCCTTTTGCTTTTGGGTTTTTTAGTGCAAATCCTTTACGTAATCCACGTTGTCTTTTTGGCTTTCTCTCTGGGCGTAAAACTTTCTCCGGTGAAATTTTTTCTTATTGTGCCGGTGATCGGGGTCCTGGCTTCGCTTCCTATAAGTTTAGGGGGGTTGGGGATAAGGGAAGGTGCCTTTGTCTATTTCCTCGGCCTCCTGGGCTACCCTCGGGAGGTAGGGATTGCTTTGGGATTCTTGGTTTATGGTGTAAACCTTTTCTTAGGTTTGGTGGGGCTTTTGGTTTATTTACGTTCTCCTACACCTTCGAGAGAAGAATTACAGATGGTCAGATAACATGAAGATTATAACGGGATCCAAAGTTGATTGTAAGGGTTAGGGCCTTTTTAGAAAAGACAAAAGGGGTGGCTTAAAGGATGGACGCCCGAGACTTAGAGCAGAAGCTTTCTCGTCTTGAGGGGCGTGGGTATAAGGCGTACCAAGAGATACGTGGTCGATACCAATTCCCTTTCTTTCGTTTTTATATAGACAAGGTTCAACCAGATCCCTTTGCCCCGCCCAGTAGAGTGAGAATTGTGCTTCCGTATGATGTAGCAGGGCTTCCTAAGGATACCTACCACAACCCTTCGCGGAGGGTAGGGCTTGAAAATTATCTGGCCTCCAAGCTTCGGAAGGAGGCCCAGGCCCTTTCCAAACGCTTAGGCATGGGGAAAAGCGGTCTTATTTTAGTCCATGCTCCTGGCCAAGAAATCCTTTTAAGAAGTACGGTCTCGGTTTCCCAAAAAGGGGACGTTGAGGCCCGGTTCTTTGTGGGGTTGCCGGCGGCGGGGAGGAGGATCTTGGCCCGGGAGGCCAAAAGCTTGTTGTTGGAAGGGATGCCCCTTTTGGCCCGGGCCCTTTGTTTCAAAAACTTAGATCGTCGTCTTTTATACGCCTTTGTAGAAACGTGTGAAGACGCCGATTTTTTGCGCCAAACCCTGGCCTCTCAGCGCTTGGTGGCCTTTGTAGGGGAGGGAAGTATTTTACCCAGGGCCTCCGGAGTTGACCCGCGGCCTGCTTCCAAGGCCGTGCCCTTTCAAAGCCCTCCAGAGTTAACGGTGGAGATAGAGTTACCCAATCGTGGCCGGGTAAAAGGGATGGGGATACCGGAGGGAATAACCCTTATCGTAGGAGGAGGGTTTCACGGAAAATCAACCCTTTTGCAGGCCTTGGAATACGGCATTTATAACCATGTGCCAGGAGACGGGCGCGAGTTGGTGGTAAGTCGTTACGAAGGGGTAAAGATTAGGGCGGAAGACGGGCGAAGTATCTTTCAGGTAGACATCTCAGGCTTTATAACCAACTTGCCCTTTGGGCAGGATACCCATTGTTTTTCTACCCCTTGTGCTTCTGGTTCTACGAGCCAAGCCGCAAATATCATGGAGGCCTTGGAGGTAGGGGCGCGTGTCTTTTTCATCGACGAAGACACCTCAGCCACCAACTTTATGATCCGTGACGCGCGGATGCAGGCCCTTATCTCCAAGGAAAAAGAGCCTATCACCCCGTATCTAGACCGTGTGCGAGAGCTTTACGAAAGCTTGGGGGTTTCGTCTGTTTTGGTAATTGGCGGTTCGGGAGATTATCTGGAAGTGGCGGATACGGTGATCGCCATGGACCATTATCATCCCCACGAAGTGACCGAGGAGGCCCGTCTTGTGGTTCAAAAGTACCCCTCTTCTCGTCAAAGGGAAGTTAAAACGCCGTTGAACCTTCCCCAACCCAGGGGTTTCCAAAGGGCGAGATTCCCCCAAGATCGTAAAGGTCCACGGGCCAAAGGCCTTGCACATATCCTTTGGTCGCGCGAGTTGATAGACCTTTCTGCGGTAGAACAGCTTGTCTCGGCGGATCAGACACGGGCCCTGGCCTTGGGGTTAGAAAAGGCCAGGGCCTTGCTTGAGGAAGGCCTCCCTCTTCCCCAAGCGGTAGCAAGGATAGAAAAAGAGATCCAAGAGCAAGGACTGCTTTTTCTGTCTCCCCATCCACGTGGAGATCTGGCTTTCTTTCGTCGTTTTGAACTCGCCGCGGCCTTAAATCGCTTACGGAGCTTGGTTGAAAATTTGTAAAGCTTGTCTATGCTCTTGAGACGCCTTGAGTCACTCTGAAACGGGCTAAACGGAGGGCACATGTTTTTTCAAGAGGTCATCGAAACGCTAAACCGTTTTTGGGCGCAAAATGGTTGTTTGATTCTCCAACCTTACGATATGGAAGTGGGGGCGGGGACGTTTCATCCCGCTACCTTTTTGCGGGCCTTGGGGCAAGAGCCTTGGGCGGCGGCTTACGTGCAACCTTGCCGTCGGCCCACAGACGGCCGTTACGGAGAGAATCCCAACCGGCTCCAGCATTATTATCAGTATCAAGTAGTAATTAAGCCTTCGCCCGATAATATCCAAGATCTGTATCTACAAAGCCTAGAGGCCTTTGGGCTGGATCTCCGGGCCCATGATGTACGTTTTGTAGAGGACGATTGGGAATCCCCTACTTTGGGGGCCTGGGGTTTGGGTTGGGAGGTATGGCTCGATGGGATGGAG
>Ga0256832_1000514_pt1 | contig 25107 bp, 14 predicted proteins | sample 134614metaG_FD_190534 | JGI IMG/M metagenome (GOLD analysis project Ga0256832, IMG submission 190534) | Hydrothermal vent microbial communities from Lau Basin, Pacific Ocean - 134-614 | ecosystem: Environmental > Aquatic > Marine > Hydrothermal vents | place: Pacific Ocean: Lau Basin | collected... | reverse complement strand
AGACAAGAGGGCATGTCTGCCAATTTCATCACCCCACATTGTTGATATTATCATGTAGCAGTCACCGTCATACTGCGATACCGTTACACCGCTAAACCGTTACACCGCTAAACCGTTACACCGCTACATCGCTACACCGAAAAATTTGCTGTGGGAGAAGGATTCGAACCTTCACGAAGCGGTTAGCCACACTCCAGAAAAAACAAGGTCGGTGACCTCATCTTTTCTGAAAAGGGTTTATCCCTTATCTTCACCCCCGAGACAAGAGGGCATGTCTGCCAATTTCATCACCCCACAAGGTGGAAAGAGTATCACATTAGATTCCAACTTTTTGGAAGTGTTTGTCTCTTTCGATAACACAAAGATAAAGCCTTTTGGTCGTTATTTGCAAATTATTTAACAAATAGCTTGAAAATATAGTTTTTATCTAAATAATGATTATTTTTGTGTGTTTTATCTAATCTGGCTAATGAAATGGCACTTTGTTTTAAATTTTATCAAAAGTATTAAAAATATTCTTACTTTTGGTGGGCATAAAATCAATAGAAACGATTCTAAGAAGGATGCTCTTTAGAGAAAAAAGTCTCTTTTGGTCAAAATAATTCGCTTGGAGTCGTTGCAATCAATACAAAATACCATGAAATTACTCTACTGGCTTCTATTTTTATCTTTTCTCGCTCCGGCTTGCACGTGGTCTTCTAATGAAAAGGAGATAGGAGAAGATGTCTGTCATTGTGTGACGAACTTGGTTCATGTGAATGACCAAATTAAACAGGCTATGAATAATGGCACTCAAGGCGAAGTCATGAATCTTTTTATCAAAGCCGGTGAAGAACAAAAAAAATCTTTAAATTGCATCTTGGGTTTATCCAATACTTACGGGGAGATGAACGAAAAGCTTTATGATAAAGTGATGGAGCAACTCAATGATGAATGTCCCGATGCGGTTGAAGCATTTCAGAAGAGTGGATGGTATGAAAAACCGGAATAGGATAAAAAACAACCCCTTAGCACGGCTACTCTTGAAAAAAGAACCTTTTTCGTCAAAATGATTCGTACTGAGTAGCTCCAAATATCAAAACCAAACACCAAGAAAACAAAAGGTATGATGAAAACTTTTCTAACAGCATTATTGGTTTTCAGTGTCGCAAGTTTATGGGCACAAACCAACTATTACGTAAGTCCAACCGGAGATGACAGCCATACAGGTCTGAGTGAAGCACAAGCTTGGAAGACCATTACTCATGCGGTATCTGCTACCAGCCCGGTGAGTGCGGGAGATATCGTCAATGTCAAAGCCGGCGACTATGGTGCAGAGCATTTAGTATTTGAAAAAAGTGGGACGGACGGCTCTCCAATTACTTTTGAAGGATATAAAAATACTCCCGGTGATCAGCCCAATTTAAATTATAACTTCGGTGACCCCCTGGATGCGACAGTGATGCCCTTATTGGATGGAGTTAATAGAGCTACATCCGGAAGTGCCATGGAACTAGAATCTGTCAGCTATATCGTCATAAAAAACTTTCAAGTAAAGCATTATCAACAGGCGGTGTATTCGAGGGGGGCACATCATCTCTCTATTGAGAATGTGATTACACTGGAGTTAGGGGATGTTGACGCTAATTATGATGGGGGAGGATTTTCGCTTGCGGTTGATGGTGATGGCTTGGGTGGCTATAGCAATCAGTTGAAGAACTGTATTGTGACCAATGCCGCCGCTGAAGGTATTTCCATCGCCGGTAATGATAATATTATTGACAATTGTAAGATTTATTGCAATGATAATTCCACGGTAAATGCTTCTACCGATTATTATATTGTCGTTGCCGGAAATAATAATTATATTACCGGTTGCTATGTTGAAAGGATTGGGGACTTGGAGCATGCTGGAGCAGGCATCGGAGTGAAAGAAGATGCCGAAAATAATTTATTTGAAAATTGTGTAGCCAAAGACCTGAAAAATGGCGGTTTCTATGCCCGGTATCTAGGCGCCAAACACAATGAATTTCGCCATTGTCAAGCCATCGGAACCTTAGATGATGTCTTGGGCTTTTTGATTCGAGATGGTGCCAGTTATAATACATTCAATAGTTGTAGTTCTGAAAGTTGTACGGATGCAGTTGCTTTTATGGATACAGGGGAAAATGGCGGTGCACATTATTGTGGCCGGCACAATACGTTTAACAATTGTCTTTTTCAAAATGCGACAGTGGCTGCTATAAGGTTTGATAATTATGAAGTGGCATCTCCGGCAGATAGCAATCTGTTTGCTAATTGTGTCTTTAATCAAGGTACTACTTTTGCGACAACCAACCGGAAAAATAAGGATAACCGGATTTTGAATTGTATCATTAATGGGTATGCTAATTTAAGCTCCGGAACTGAATCGTTGGATATGGATTTCACCTATTGTGATTTTTATAATAGTTTTCCAACTCCTTCCGGAACCGGTAATATTTCTGCAGACCCAAAATTTGTGGATGCCGCAAATGGGGATTATCATCTTCAATCAACTAGTAGTTGCATAGATGCCGGTATCGCTACGGATGCACCCGGTACAGATTATGAAGGGACGGTGCGGCCTCAAGGCGCTGCGTATGATATAGGTGCTTACGAGCGGAGTAGTATCTTGCCGGTAGAGTGGACTGATTTTGATGTCTCTGCCATAAAAAACTGTCAAGGAGTACGGTTAAGATGGACTACAGAAACCGAAACCAATACCAAGTGGTTTGATGTCGAACGGAGCATGGATTTGGCGCATTGGCAACGCATCGCTCGGCTGCCGGCCAAAGGACAAAGTGCCGAAAGAGTACAGTATGAACTAGAAGACAAGACCGCACAGAAATCCCAAACTTGGTTTTATCGCTTTAAAGAAGTGGATCTGGATGGTCAAGTTTATATCTCTTCAATTAAAACCATTCGCTTAGCTTGCGCAAAAAAGGAAATCAATATCTTTCCCAATCCTTGTCATGGAGTCATGCATCTGACACCTGTAGCTAACGGCAATTATTTGATTCGTGATGCTCAAGGTAGATGCGTCAAACAAGGGGCTTTGGCATCGGATATTGATATTTTTGGGCTTCCAACCGGGGTTTATGCCGTACAAATCATAGTCGATGATCAGGTGTATGTAAAAAAACTTTTCGTTCGTGAATAATGGCATAGAACTCTTGCATTAAAACTCTGATATATGAAATCCATTAATCCATACAACCAACAAAGCTTAGCGGAGTATGAAGCTTTTTCTGACTGGAAAGTTCAGTCTATCATTGTAGCTTCCGCCAAAACCTATCGCACTTGGAAGACGACAGAACTCAATGACAGGGTTCTTCTAGTCAAACAATTGGCAGCCAACTTGCGCCAACAAAAAACAGCCTTGGCCGAAATGATGACGCTCGAAATGGGTAAAATCCAAAAAGAAGCCATAGCTGAAATTGAAAAATGTGCGTGGCTTTGTGAATATTACGCCGATCATGCTTTTGAATTTTTGGCCGCAAGGCACGTCCAAACCGAGATGTTTAAATCTTATGTGGCTTATCAGCCATTGGGTACAGTCTTGGCTGTGATGCCTTGGAATTTCCCGTTTTGGCAAGTTTTTCGGGCGGCCGTACCTGCTCTTTTGGCGGGCAATACGATGTTATTGAAGCACGCATCTAATGTATTTGGATCGGCTTTGTTGATTGAGCAATTGTTTATGGATTCGGGTTTTCCGAAAGGTGTTTTTTCGGTATTGCTGATTGGGGCAAAAAAGGTGGAGCAGGTATTGAAAGCCGACTCGGTGGTGGGGGTGGCTTTGACCGGGAGTGAGTTTGCGGGGGCGTCAGTGGCAGCCCTTGCGGGAAAAAATATCAAGCGGCAAGTTCTTGAATTAGGGGGAAGTGATGCATTTATTGTTATGGATGATGCAGATTTGGCGAAAGCGGCGGATGTGGCGGTGGCTTCCCGAATGCTGAATGCCGGACAATCTTGCATCGCATCCAAACGGTTTTTTGTCCATGAAAAAGTACAGGAATCCTTTATGGATGAAGTATTGAAGCGAATCCAAAAACTGAAATTGGACAACCCCCTTTCGGAAAATACCAATATAGGGCCGATGGCTAGGATGGATTTGGCCGACGAATTAAGTGAGCAGCTGAAAAAGGGCTTGGCTCAGGGAGCTAGTGTGGTGTACGGAGGGGAGCGAGACCGTTGTTTGTTTGAGCCTACCTTATTGTATTTGCCCACTGCCGATAATATCTTGGCTAAGGAAGAAACCTTTGGACCTCTAATGCCGGTGATGCCTTTTTCCACAGAAAAAGAAGCTATCCAAATGGCCAATAATTCCCGATTTGGACTGGGGGGCTCCGTCTGGACTCGGGACTTGAAGAAGGGGGAAGCGATGGCGTTGCAAATTGAAGCGGGTGCGGTATTTGTAAATGGCATGGTTCGCTCTGATCCTAGGCTGCCTTTTGGCGGAATCAAAGACTCGGGCTATGGACGTGAACTCTCTCAGGAAGGTATCTTGGAATTTGTGAATACGAAGACGGTGGTGGTAGAGCGGAATTAGTTTGTTGGCTTTTGCCTACGGCGTTCAATTTGCCCTTCGGACGCCTGCCTGCTGCAGGCAGGTTCAATATGTGCTTCGCACGTTCAATTGCCTACGGCGCCCGCCTGCGGCCGGCAGGTTCAAGGAGTAATCGGAGCGCCCCTTCTTATTTGGCATTCTGCAGTTGATATTCTGTTTTGTTTTTCCTATTTATTTTTTTTGAATTAGTCAAGATGATAAATATCAGTAGTCGGTCAAGCTAAAGTAGCGCTGATTTAGGCCTTTTATGCTTACATTTGGCGCAAAATTTTGAAATATGAAGAAAAGAAAGACATGGGCAGAGCCCTATAAAATTAAGATGGTTGAGCCCGTCTTCATGACGACGAAGGCACAACGCAAAAAGTACATCAAAGAAGCAGGATACAATACCTTTTTGCTTCGTTCTAAAGATGTTTATATTGATTTATTGACGGATAGTGGGACGTCGGCTATGAGTGATCGCCAATGGGCCGGACTCATGATGGGGGATGAAGCTTATGCCGGTAGTCGCAACTTCTATGAGCTGGAAGAAGCGGTACGGCATTACTATGGTTACAAGTATTTGGTACCCACTCACCAAGGCCGAGCTGCGGAGCATATTATCTCTCAGTTGATGATCAAAAAAGGAGATTACGTCCCCGGTAATATGTACTTCACCACGACTCGGTTGCACCAAGAGTTGGCCGGGGGGACTTTTGTAGATGTCATCGTTGATGAAGCCCACGATTCGGAGAGTACTTTTCCTTTTAAAGGGAATATTGACCTAAAAAAATTAAAGGCTTTAATCAAGAAAAAAGGCGCCGACAAAATCCCTTATGTGAGTATTGCCACAACCGTCAATATGGCCGGTGGACAACCCATTTCGATGGCCAATTTGAAAGCTGTGCGAAAGCTGACCAAAAAACACGGAATCCCAATCATTCACGATATGACACGGGTGGCGGAAAATGCCTTTATGATTCAGCAAAAGGAGAAAGGGTATAAAAAGAAGACGGTAGCGCAAATTGTGAAGGAGATTTGTGATTTAACGGATGGAGCAACGATGAGTGCCAAAAAAGATGCTTTGGTCAATATCGGTGGATTCCTAGCCTTGAATGACCCGGAAATCTTTGATAAGGCCCGGAATATGGTCGTCGTTTATGAAGGTTTGCATACTTATGGCGGTATGGCCGGCAGAGACATGCAAGCATTGGCTATTGGTATTGGAGAGTCGGTTTCTTGTGACCATATTCGCGCCAGAGTTGGGCAGGTACAATATCTTGGGGAAAAGTTATTGGAAGCCGGTATTCCAATTGTAAAACCTATCGGTACACATGGCATCTTCTTGGATGCTAAGGCCTTTTTGCCCCATCTAAGTCAAGATGAATTTCCGGCACAAACGTTGGCAGCGGAGTTGTATTTGGATTCCGGTATCCGAGCCATGGAGCGCGGTGTCGTCTCTGCAGGTCGAAATAAAAAGACCGGAAAGCATAATTATCCTAAATTAGAATTGGTGCGTTTGACCATTCCGCGTCGGGTCTATACCCAGGCGCACATGGATGTAATTGTTGATTCTGTCGCATCGGTTTATGCTAAACGGAATAAAATCAAGGGTCTAAAAATGGTTTATGAGCCGGATTATTTGCGGTTCTTCCAAGCTAGATTTGAAAAGTTGTAACTGTTTAGGTGCCCCAATTTTTAGGTAGAAAATAGGCATTTTTGTGGATGTTGACGTAGGGACGCACGGCCGTGCGTCCCTACGTGAGAAAATTTTAGCAAAAACAGGCGCAAAAAGGGCATTTTCTAACAAAAATTAGCGGGATGCTAAATAGTTACGAAAAATTATAATCTGTAGAACCAAATGAAGAAGCGTAGGCCGGCAACGGTCTGCGCTTTTTTTTAGTTCTTGTATCAGTGGTTTGAGCTGCCGAGTTAAATTCCGGAAACAGAGATTCATAAAAAAAGCCCCTAGTCTGCAAACTAGTGGCTTTTCACATTTTTTAATCATTTTTCAATCCTATGAAAGATTTGATAAGATTCATGCAAATAGTTTGCCAAAATGATTAGGAATAATTCTTCTGCCTAAAAAATAACGTAACTGTTTAGGTGCTCCTATTATGAGCTACCATGCTAACACAAGTCGTATATAAATAAAATTGTAACTGTTTAGGTGCTCCTATTTTAAGGCAAAAAATAGGCATTTTTGTGTATGTTGACGCAAGGCCGTGTGCCCCTACGTGAGAAAATTTTAGCAAAAACAGACGCAAAAAGGGTATTTGGGGTCAAAATAGTCCTACCTAAACAGTTACAAAATAACCAAAGCATTTGTTACCACGCCGGTTTTCAACTGTATCTTTAGAACATAATTTCCCGGCGCAAGGTGGCCGATGGCAATGTCCATATTTTGGGGATTGTCTATAGGATAGATACGCCCATCCGCCCCAATAATAACCATAGCCTTAATATCTTCGGAAGATTGTATATGGATAAAAGATGACGAAGGATTTGGAAATATTTTTACGGAAGTGGCAGAAAAAGCATCCTGGTTAGCCACTACTTCTTTAAGCATAATCGTATCTTCAACGGTACAACCATTAAAATCAGTCATTACAAAATGGAAGGTATCCGCCGGTAAGTTATTTAATTCAAAATCCGTTAAACCTTGATCCCATAGTATTTGGTAGGGTGATTGGCCGCCGGCGGGAGTCACTTTTATATGGCCGTTGGCTTGACCGGCATTGGGGTTGGTTTTGTCAATGGTCGTGGTTGGCAAGTCAAAGACAGTGATAGTAATTTCGTCGGAAGAAGTCGCACCGGATGGTTTGGTGACCGTCACTTTGTAGCTTCCACTTTCGGTAGGAAAAAACTCCCGGATGGGTTGTGTAGATTGATTTTCCCATAGGTAGGTGCAGTCGGAGCAATCTGCGACAGTGGCATCTAAGACCACCCTCTTGCCGGCACAGACTCCAAAATCATTGCCCAAAGAAACGGACAAGGTCTCCAAATCATGATATTTGGTTACCCAAATATCTTTTCGTCCGTGCGTTACCCACTCTCCATCCGGTGCATCGGTATCTCCGATTACGGCAATGATGCCATTGTTTTTTCGGACTCCGATGGCGACGCCATATTCATTGGTCGAACCTGTGGAAGTCGTTTCCCAAGCCTTATTGCCGTCGGCATCCAACTTGAGCGTCCAAGCATTTTTGTAGGCGGTGTGTGGATTGCCGGACAATTCTGTCTCCATGTATCCTGTTATCAAGAATCCATCGTCTATCAACATAGGGTAAACGGCCAGTCCGGCGTCGTAGCGTGGAAACCCATAGTTTTTTTGCCATACGACATCTCCTGCTTCTGTGATTTTGATGGCGAGCAAGTCTTGATTAAACCGGTCTAAAATATCCGGTGAAGTCAAGTCTGAAAGCCCAATCGAGCCCACCAAAACATAACCTCCACCCTTCACAGGACAAATGGCTTGCCCATAATCAAAAGTAGCCCCGCCATAGGTTTTAGACCATTCTAAATTGCCCCCGTGGTCTATTTTGATGACCCACATATCACTATGTCCCAAGTTGGCCACAACGCTTCCATCATGGGAGAAAGTAGTTCCAATAATAATAAAACCGCCATCAGGTGTTGCTGTAATATCTTTGGGATAGTCCGTTTTGCTTCCGCCATAGGTTTTTGTCCACTCTAAATTTCCTTCTGAATCTATTTTTTGCGCAAGCCAATCGCCTTGCCCGTAGGTGTAGGAAATAGGGCTATCCGCCGAAAAAGTCTCTCCCACAATTACGGCTCCACCATCGCCGGTAGAAACGAGAGATGCTGCTTGGTCTAAGCGGGAGCCACCCAAGCATTTTTGCCAAGATATGTTGCCATTTTTGTCGGTTTTGGTTACAAAAAAGTCACCATCTCCTTTATAGCTTGGTAGCTCTGAAGAGAAAGTAGTTCCCAAAACGAAAAATCCACCCGGAGTGGATTTGATTTTAGCCCCAATATCTTTTGAAAGGCCGCCATATTTTTTTCCCGAAAGGAACTGAAAAGAAGTGTCTGTGAATATCGTCCAAAGGTCAAAATTCTCACCATCCTGTTGCGCATTGCCCAAAAAGGCAAAGCCTGCCGGTGATGCAACAACGGATTGAGCTGTCTCAATTTTGGCTGAGCCAAAGGACTGAGCGAAGGATAGTTGGGTTAGGAAAATAAAAAATCCTAACAATATCATGTTTGTTTGTTGCATAATACGCTGTTCTAGGATGATATTTTGATAGTGAAACTTTTTGTAAAGCACGCAAAGTTACAGAATACTCGTTACTTTTGCTTACTCAAATCAAAATACCATGCATAAATTTTTATTTACTTTGTTATTGAGCTTTGGCGTCCTAGTGTCTGTATCAGCCCAAATTACGATTACTCCGGATCATAAAACAGCTAGTTATAACGTAGGTGAGACGATTGTTTTTAATATTCATTCGACGATAACGGGGCCGGCAACCTACGAAATCAGATATTCAGAGCAAACGAAGGTCTTGGAAAAAGGGAAACTAGATGTCGTTGCCAATCAAGATTATCAGATTACATTTGTACCACAAGAGCCTTGTTTTTTGATTTGTAAGGTTTATGTCTCGGGAAATGAAGGAATTGCCGGCGTCTCAGTGTCTCCCTTTGATATCATGCCTTTTGAAGATACGCCCGCAGACTTTGATGAGTTTTGGGCCAATCAAAAAGCCCAGCTTGCGCAAATACCTATTGACCCCCAGTTGACGCTATTCTCAGAGACCGGAGCGAGTACAACCTACAAAATTAGCCTAGCGAGTATCGATAATCGAAGAGTCTATGGCTATCTCTCGGTTCCTAAAGTGAATGAGCCCATGGCAGCGGTCTTGCAAGTGCCTGCCTATGGAAGTGCCCCGGGCAATGCTCAGCCGGTGCCTTGGATAGCTGAAAACTTAGGAGCCATTATCCTTAATATCTCCATTCACAATGCCCCACCGGATCAGCAAGACCCGAATGCCTACCAGCCTAATGACCCGAGCATTCGAGAGAAAAATTACTACCGGTATGCCTTTATGGCTGCTGTGCGGGCGATTGACTATATTTTTACCCGGCCTGATTTTGATGGCAAAGAATTGGCCGTTTATGGGATTAGTCAAGGCGGGGGCTTGGCGCTTTGTACGGCAGGCTTGGATCAAAGAGTGAAGTTGTTGGTGGATATTGTTCCGGCCTTATGTCGTCATGATGGGCAGCGCTATGGACGACCTAGCGGGCATCCCTTTTATATAGCGACATCCAGGTTTACGGTTGGCACCCCGGAGCATGAATATGCGACTACCGAAGCGACGAAGTATTATGATGCGGTCAATTTTGCCAAGCGTTTTACCGGCCCGTCCTTATCCATGTTCGGGTATTTAGACCAAACTTGCCCTGCAGAGACAGGCTTTACAGCAAATAATCAATTGCTCAACTCCAAGATGATTATCCATCAGCGAGATAAAGGGCACAACTCTTTCTTTTTAGGTCCTTATGATTTATATCGGTTTATTCGGGGGTACTTTACGGATTTGCATTCCAAGTATCCGCCTGCAGATTCATCCACTTGGTACGTGATGGATGCCGGTGGAGGACAAACTACTTCCGTAAATACTGATATTGATTTGGAAGCCAATTTGACACTTGATCAGCAAGCTACAACCAGCTTGCCCGTAGAATGGCAAAAAGTAAGTGGGCCGGGCGCAGTTCATTTTTCGACCCCTTATAAGTACTTGACCAAGGCTTCTTTTTCTAAGCCCGGCAGCTACTTGCTTCGGGTGGTCGCTACGGATAATGCTTTATTGGATTCGGATGGGGTTTGGATGCAAATCGTTGATTATGTCTGGATTCAGGTGAATTAGTTTTTTTTTTTGTTTTTTTTATGACAGAGTCTTTAAATATTTGGCGTCACTTTGTTAATTAGAATTTATTATCAACTCGGTCTGTCACGGGATTTGTCAAAGAATCATAAAATTTTGTGGTTTTACAGCAGAACACTTTTCAGAGTAGGCTCAACTTTTGAAAAGTAAGTAATAAAGGTTTTCCTATAAAAATTTGAGATTCAAAAAAAGAATTAGGCATTAGCTGTAACTTGTTAATAATCAATAACTTAGTGTATCCTTAGTGTCAACTTAGTGTACTCAGTGGTTAGGCATGACGCTTTTCCTTACCACTAAGATCTTTTTAGAATATACCAAGTTTACACTAAGAAGTATTACCCGGGCTTGAGTTGACTTCAAAAGCTAGAGTTTTATAGGAAAGCCCTTAGTCAGTAATGAAACAAACCATCTTTTTTTTTATTTTTGCTTATGCAAAAAACAAATACACGATTATTCTTTCTTTTTCTGGTTTGGGCTTTGGGGGCATTTCACTTATCAGCTCAGGACTGTTCCGGAGATGTGTTGGCTCGGAAGTATCAAGTCTATAAGAACCGGTTTTACCGGCATTTTATCGTTCAAGACCGTTCGGAAAGGGGATGTGTTCAGGATGGTATCGGCTTGGTTTTGTCGCAAGACTCTGCTGTAGTCCGATTTACCAAAGAAGGGTATGGCTTGCCGGCATCTAATTTTTGGATTGCGCCCAATGGGGATCAAGTCAATAGCCGAATACGCAAGGACTGTGATGAGTTTGGTATCTCTTGGATTAGCAAAGATAAGGGGGCTCGAGACAATCCCAATCACCGGTTTAATTGGGTTGATTTTGGCTCGGAGACGCTGACGCAAATGGGTTGGTGGCTGATTACTCTGTCCACGGAATATGAATTAAAGAGAAATGCCGGCGATACTTTAGGACAACAGCGGGCGCTCGAAGACTTGTTTTTGGGATTGCAGGCACTTCGACGGCTGGATATGCAGGCTCAATATATTTTGGATAAGACTTATGCTGACCGGAGTTTGGGAGGCCAGCAGCTTCTTTGTGAACGGGAGCTTGTCGATGCGACCAAGTTGGGTTGGTGGAATAATTGCCATCGCAATTGGGATGTCCGGGTGAAAAAAGGAGCCCGGTTTACACCGGATTATTCAGGCTATAATGGCTTTTTGATTCGGAGTGATGTGCCGCAGTCTTTAGTCGAATTATTGGACGATAGCACCGATGAATCTTGGAATGTGGATGCCATCGGTGGGGCTTTTGGCGCCTTGACTAGTGTGCCGCCTTCGGCCTGTCCGCCGGTGGATACACTTTGTTTTTTGGCCAAAGGGCAGTATTTTTTGAGTCATGATCAAATTATTAACTTGTTTTATGGCTTTCTTTTTGTCAAAAAATATATTCCGGCTTCCGCGAAAGTGGAGACTTGCTCGGGGGAGATTTTTTATCCGGTGGAAATGATGCAAAAAATCAGTGCCGGTATTTTATCTGCATTGAAAAATAGTCATGTAGCCTTGCCGGGAAGCAAGGAAAATTGTAGCCATACGGTCAAACTTTCGGAATGTGAAGGCGGCAATCTAGGGCCGACGATTTACGGACTCAAAAAAGTGAATGAAATCCTTCAAGGGAAAGCGGTCAAAACTAAACTTTGGCAGCGGTCTTTTTTTACGAGCATGTCCATTTTTAATGCCAGTTTCAATGCCGAATTTTATCTCAAGCTTTTTTGTGGGTATAAAGATTTTAGCACCTTAAAAAGAAGAAAACGCAGAAAGGTGATTCGTTTTTCCAAGCGGTTGCATCATGAGATTTTAATTTTAGGCAACGACCTGCTTTTTCCGAAAGGAGACAAAGTGGCCGAAGACCTAGGGGGGCAAGACCTCTTTTACAAAATGCTTTGTGAAGCCCCCTTGAGTGGGCCTTGTCATGCCGAAAAAGACTACAAAGCCTACTGGCCTTGGGGTGGGGGCGCTCGGTATTGGCCTCAAGGTTTTGAATGCGACAATGTGAAAGGTTGGGAAGGAGACCGGTGGCAAACTCACCTTTGGACAAAGGATGGGCGTCCCAAAGAATGGATACCGCCCCGGCGGGGTAATGGGCTGGATTATTTGGCGTTGTACAATCTGTACCGGTTGGCGTATGGTGCTTCAAAAAATTAGGCGGAAAGAGGAAGCTAAGCACCGGATTTTTTTGCACTTTCGTGTTTTATCTTGCATATCCTGAAATCTATCTACCGAAACTTGAGTAAAACAGCTATCTTTACGGCATGAATTTTCCAATCCATACATCTTGGCGGTATATTTTTTCCAAAAAAAGTACAAATGCGATTCATATCATTTCCGGGGTGACCGTTTTTGGGATTGCGGTGGGGACGGCGGCTTTGATATTGGTGTTGTCGGTATTTAATGGATTTGAAGACTTGCTGGGCGAATTGTTTGGTTACTTCAATCCGGAGATAAAGATTGAATTGAAAGAAGGAAAATTCTTTCAAGTAGATACCGCTAAGCTGGCGCAAATCAAAGCGATAAAAGGCATTAAAGAAGTATCGGTGACCATCGAAGAAGTGGCCTTTTTTGAGTATGACGGCAATCAAGATTTTGGAACAATCAAAGGTGTTGATGACAACTTTGCTCATATCAACCATATTGACTCGACCATTGTGGATGGAGACTACACGCTTCATCAAGACGGACAAAATTTCTTAGTTTTGGGTTACGGACTTGCGTCCAAACTGTCTCTGGCCGGTATAGACCCCTTTAAATCGGTTAATATTTACATGCCAGTCGATAAAAAGCGCTCTTCTATCGGCAAGCCTTTTCGTTCTCGATTTGCGGTACCTTCCGGAATCTTTCAGATTCAAGACGAAGTCGATATGCAATATGCCATCTCTAACTTAAATTTTGTCAGAGACTTACTTAAATTGCCCAACAAGGCCAGTGCGATAGAAATCGGGTTGGCCGACCAAGTCTATCCGTCGGCGGTTAAGCCGGCCTTGAAGCAAGTTTTGGGTGATGCCTTCACTTATAAAGACCGCTATCAGCAAAACGAAGCATTTTTTAAGATTATGAAGCTGGAGCGTTGGATGTTTTTTGCGATTATCAGTTTAGCGATGGTATTAGTGGCCTTCAATATGATTGGTAGTTTATGGATGACAGTTTTGGAGAAGAAAAGTGATGTTGCGGTACTTCGTTCGATTGGGTTGGAGGACAAGGGTGTGTTTAGTATATTCTTTTTTCAGGGTTTATTTTTATTGGCTATTGGTATTGCTTTAGGTTTTGTATTGGCATTGATTATTTATTATATCCACACGACTTACGGCATCCTATCTATTCCCGAAGGGTTTGCGGTGGATCGTTTCCCTATGACTTTACGTTGGGTTGATTTTCCGGTAGTTGCGGTGACAGTATTTATTATTGGGTCGATTGCGGCCTTTATCCCTGCCAGAAAGGCAATGGGCATATTGCCTACTGATCTCTAGGCGGATGGTAGTAGCCATGAACAAACCAAAATATCTTCCAAGCAAAAGCCCCAAGATTTTCAAAATTTACCAAAGACCCGAAGCCCCCGGCCCGGCTATCAAGCGATGAAGCCCAACAAAATGGAATTTTGGAAATCTCCCCCAAACACCACCAACCAACAAACAGAATATCGAATGCAGAACGCCGAATATCGAATAATGAAGTAAAAACCCAAACAAAAACCCATATCATCTCAACCTGCGAAGCACTCAACCACGAAGTCCGCAGGACAAGTCTCAACAAGAGAGCCGAAGGCGAACGTCTCAACTTTCTTCAATTAGCAAAGATTTTATCCAGAGCCAATGGCATACAGGGGAACATTTTGGCTCACCAATCACTCCGCTGCGCTCCGTGCTTAGCGATCCACGTTCGATGCGAATCTCAACAACGAAGTCCGAAGGACAAGCTCAACCAAGAAGCCAAAGACAATTAACGGTATAGTGGTATAGCGGTATAATGGTATAACGGGTAGGCGGCTAAAAAATCTTACAACTATATCAATTACAGAATCCAAAATATCAAATAATGAAGCAAAATCCAAAACAAATACCCACATCTCTCAACTAGCGAAGCTTGCGAGCGATTCAACTTCTTCAACTAGCGCAGCGAATCAACTTTCTCAACCACAAAAGTCAAGCATCCGGCAATAAGCCCAAGAACAACCCCCTACCAAAGCCAAAGATCAAAGCGCCACCGGCGCGCCCCAAAGACCAAAGACCCAAAATCCCCACAAAAACCCATATCATCTCAACCTGCGAAGCACTCAACAACGAAGTCCGCAGGACAAGTCCCAACAAGAGAGCCGAAGGCGACCGTCTCAACTTTTTCAACTAGCGTAGCTTGCGAGCGAATCAACTTCTTCAACTTCTTCAACCAGCGCAGCAAATCAACTACCAAACCTACTGCTCAATCTCCTCCAGTATCTTCAAGGTCTCAAAGACATAAGGGTCTTTCTTGATGTTTTTCAACCAATTCTCATTTTTTACAATATTAGAAGAATCTTTATTGATGGAAGGCAAGTCAACCGATAAATTGGTGACTTCAAAGTTAGGGATTTCGGTCATAATATTATCGAACTCCTTGGAGCGGGCTGCTTGTTTTTTCTCGAAAGCCCGGTAGGTATTAAACTCTAAGTCAATCACCGTGCTATCTCTGAATTTTTTATACAAGCGGGCATTTTGATCAATCTTGTCAAAAATGGGGTTGTCGGCAATTCGCTTTTGACTATGCTTGATTACCTCGTTTCTATTTTTGATGGTAAATGCTTTGTGGTATTTGGCCGGCTTAATTTGTGTCCAAGGCAATGGATGTTCCATTTCCCGTTCGCCTTTGTCCAAATACGCATAATCATCGGGGATAACAATGTCTGACGCAACGCCTTTGAGTTGGGTGGAGCCGCCGTTAATCCGATAAAATTTTTGGGTTGTCAGCTTAATATCTCCTAAAGGCTGCACGTCCTTAGGGGCGCCCCTGTCCAAAGACAAGAAACTTTGAACAGTGCCTTTACCGTAAGTCTGTTTGCTGCCCACGATAATGGCCCGGTCATAATCTTGAAGGGCGGCAGCTAATATCTCAGAAGCCGATGCACTAAAGGAGTTGACCATGACAACTAACGGGCCGTCATATTGGGTCTCGGGGTCATCATCTCTCAAAATTTGTGCTTTTCTGTAGCGGGGTTTGACCTGAACTATTGGGCCGTCAGGGATAAATAATCCGCCTATCGTGACGACGTCTCTCAAAGACCCGCCACCGTTGTTTCTCAAATCTATAGCGATACCATTGACGCCGGCTCTTTTTAATTTTTGTATTTCTGTGGCCATATCTACGGCACAACTCTTTCCGTTTTTACGGTTAAAGTCAACATAGAATTTAGGGAGTCTGATGTATCCGTATTTTTTGCCATCTTTTTCTTGAATAATCAATGACTTGGCAAAAGAATCTTCCATCACAACCAAGTCGCGGACAATTTTTATTTTCTCTGTAGAACCATCTTTCTTTTTGACATGCAAAATAACAACAGTTCCTTTTTTGCCGCGAATAATCTTGACGACATCATTAATATCCCATCCGGAGATGTCAACCGGTTCTTCTCCTTCTTGCTGAACCATTTGGATAATATCGTCGGCTTCCAATTGACCTTCTTTCCAAGCCGGCCCGCCAACGACCACGCTGGAGATGGTGGTTTCTTCCCCGTCAGATTGCAATCTTGCGCCAATACCCTCCAAAGAACCGGACATGTTGATGTCAAAATTTTCTTTGTCAATCGGCTTAAAATAGCCCGTGTGTGGATCAAACACATTCGTCATGACATTGAGGTACATGCTCAAGTTATCCGATCTTTTTCTTTTACGGATTCTTTTGTACCATCTTTTAAAATCCTTCAGCGTTTTTTTTCGGGCTTCCTTTTCTAAAGTTAGGATGTCTTTCTTTTCCTTTTGAGCTGTTTTGGGGGACGAGACGACTCCACCGGCTTCATCAATGCCGGCGATTTCGTTTGGGGTTTCTTTTTCTTGTTCTTCCAGCTTATCGGCCACTTGTGAAATGACTCTGTATTTTAGGAATTTGCGCCAGTACTCTTTTAGTTCCGTATCATTTTTGGCATAAGCCCTTTTTTCGGCATCACTCTCAAAAGTTTCTTCTTTACGTAAGTCAAAAGGCTTAGATAAAATATCTTCAAAATATTTTTCGGTCTTGTCCACAGCTCGTGAATAGAGCCTTTGAGATAAATTAAAAAACTCAAAATCACCCTCCATAGATTCGTCATCAATCAAATCCCGGTATCCTTTTAGGCTATCTAAATCGACTTGCGTCAAAAAACGCTTGCCTCCATCTAAGCGCTTTAGGTAAAGGTCATAGACATCTTCTGAGAAATGGTCATCAATTTCGACGGGTTTAAAGTGCAGTTGCTCCAAACGAGTTAGCATCGTCTGAATAAGGACTTTCTCTTTGTTTTTATCTACCGGTGGCTCAAAATATTGCTTAAATACAAATGAACCCAGCAATACCACTGCCACTAGGGAGAAAAGAAGATTACGCATTTTTTTTGATTTTTTCATTATTTACCGGCAAGCTAATCATTACATTAAAATAAAGCTGCATACAAAAATAGCCCTATTTTCTTAGATTTATGACGACAAAACGCCGATTTAGTCAATTAAGTTCGATTGGTGTTCCAGTAAAACCTATTATTTAAGTTATTTATTGCAAAAAATATACCGCTTACCCGTTTTTTTAGGCTCAGAATGAAGGGAAGGTGAAGGACAAGTCAAGTCGGCTCACTTATCGTTTCCTATCGGTGCTGTGGTTCAGTCTGAGCTTAGCTGTCCACCAACGAAGCCAAAGCCCCCCAAAAAACACCACAAACGAAAATCAACAATTTCCCTATCTTTGCTCCCAAAAAAAAGCATGATTACAGCATTGAGTGATGAGCATTTTATGAAATTGGCTTTGGCGGAAGCAGAAAAGGCGAGAATAGCCGGTGAAGTCCCGGTCGGAGCCATTGTCGTTTGTAATAACGTGGTGATTGCTCGTGCGCATAATCAAACGGAAATTCTGCATGATGTAACCGCACATGCAGAAATGCTTGCTTTGACGGCAGCGTCTAATTATCTCGGCGGCAAATATCTCAATGATTGTACGATGTATGTCACTTTAGAGCCTTGCCCCATGTGCGCCGGTGCTCTTAATTGGGCGCAAATAGGCAAAATAGTCTATGGAGCTCCCGACGACAAAAAAGGCTTTTTTAGGTTTGGTAAGGAGATACTCCATCCTAAGACTAAAGTAGAATTTGGTATCAAACAAGAAGCATGCAGTGAGTTGATGACCAAATTTTTTAAAAAGAAGCGATAAATGCCCAAAAGTCTTTGCTAGGCTTGCGCAAAAAAATGACCACCTTAGCCGGTACACCCGTAACTTTGACCAATGGATAGAAAAAAATCAGACGATATCAATGCCCATTTGCGCAAGCAAGATCATATTGATTTGGCTTTTCGGTCACAGGTGAATAGTGGTCTTTTGGATCAGCGATTTTATTATGAGCCGATGTTGGCCGCTCATCCTTCCAAAGATTTGGACATCGGGCTGACCTTTTTGGGAAAAAAGATGAAAGCTCCGATTTGGGTGTCCAGTATGACCGGTGGCGCACAATATGCAAAGACGATTAACCATAATTTAGCGAAAGCAGCTAAAGAATTTGGGTTGGGTATGGGACTGGGCTCTTGCCGCAATCTCCTTTATGATGATACTCATTTTGGGGATTTTGATTTACGTCGGATTATTGGTGATCAACCTTTTTATGCCAATTTGGGTATTGCTCAAATTGAACACCAAATCCAAGAAAAGTCTTTAGCCAAAATCCAAGAATTACTCAACAGATTGCAAGTGGATGGCTTAATCATTCATGTCAATCCTTTGCAGGAATGGATTCAGCCGGAAGGCGACCAAATCACTCAAAGACCCATAGATACGATTCAACGGTTTATTGATTACTTTCCGGATTTATCCTTGATAGTCAAGGAGGTAGGACAAGGTTTTGGCCCCCAAAGTATGGAGCAGCTTCTTCGATTGCCATTGGCAGCCATAGATTTTGGGGCAGCCGGTGGGACTAATTTTGCCAAGTTGGAGATGTTGCGTTCGAGTACGTTCTCGCAGCCGGTGTCCGAACCTTTGACCGCCATTGGCCATGATGCCGAGGAGATGGTTAGTTTTCTTCAATCCATCTTAGCGCAGCCGGATAGCCGTCCCCACTCGATGGAAGTCATCATATCGGGCGGGGTTCAAAACTTTTTGGATGGGTACTATCTGGTGTCCAAATCACCCCTAAAATCCGTATATGGTCAAGCCTCCGGCTTTTTGCGATATGCGCAAGGAGACTATCAGTCTCTGAGAGATTTTGTATCTTCGCAGATTCAGGGCTATCAATTAGCCACGGCTTTATTGACCCTAAAACCCTAAGTACCCAAAAAAGAAGTGTCGAAATGTCAAAAATAGTATCGGGTTTTTCTAAACTGACCAAGCAGGAAAAAATAAAATGGGTGAGTACTCTGGTGGATGATGCGTCCACTCAAGCGACTCTTGTCAATCAATTGGCTCCTCCCGAAAAAACTCAGAAAATATTTGACGGCCTTTCGGAAAATGTAATCAGCAATTATGTACTGCCTTTTTCGGTTGCCCCCAATTTTTTGATTAATGGCAAATCCTACTGTGTACCGATGGTGACAGAGGAGAGCTCGGTGGTTGCTGCGGCTGCTAGTGCGGCTAAGTTTTGGGCATTGCGCGGGGGGATTCAAGCAGAAGTCTTGAGTATGACCAAGCTGGGTCAAGTCCATTTTAGCTGGAACGGCCCTAAAGAAGATTTGCTCCATATCTGGGACGAGTTACTCGAATTGTTTCGGGTCGCCACCAAAGATCTAACTAAAAATATGCAAGCTCGGGGTGGGGGCATCCAAAAAATTGAGCTAAAAGATTTTACGGAAGTAGAACCGGAGTATTACCAAATTCTGGTCTCTTTTGATACGAAGGATTCTATGGGGGCTAACTTCATCAATTCTGTGTTGGAGCGTATGGCGGATTTGTTGGAAGATTTTGTTGGGAGTCATCCGCATCTGAAGGCCTATCAGTTGGAAGTCATCATGGCCATTTTGTCTAATTATACCCCGGAATGCATTGTTCGTGCATCCGTGGAATGTGATTTGACGGAAGATGAACTACCCGGCTGTGGGCATGAAGAGTCCCGGACTGTGGCACACAAAATACACAAAGCAGTACGAATCGCAGAGATAGACCCCCACCGGGCAGCGACTCACAATAAGGGAATCTTTAATGGGGTGGATGCGGTCATCATTGCCACCGGAAATGACTTTCGGGCGGTGGAAGCTTGTGGCCATGCCTATGCCGGTCGAAACGGACAATATACCAGCCTAAGTCATTGTGAATTGACGGATAACAAATTCAAATTTTGGATTGACTTACCCCTTGCGGTGGGGACGGTAGGCGGGTTGACGACCTTGCATCCTTTGGCCAAGTTGAGCTTGGAGCTTTTGGGGAAACCCAATGCCGAAGAATTGATGCAAATTGTCGCTGCAGCCGGTCTGATGCAAAACTATGCAGCCCTAAAATCCTTGGTTACCACCGGTATCCAGCATGGACACATGAAGATGCATTTATCCAATATTATCAATCACTTGGAAGCTTCTACTTTGGAGACGCAGGCCATTTTGGATCATTTTAAGGATAAGAAGGTGAGTTTTACCGGTGTGCGCGAATACCTAGCACAATTACGCCAAAAAACGATGGGATGAGTCCACACACCCACATTTTTGCGCATGGTAAACTCCTGTTGGCCGGAGAATATTTTGTCTTGGATGGAGCTACAGCCTTGGCCGTACCGACCCGATTGGGACAACATTTTGATATTCGGAATAGCCCCGATTGGCCTTCAGAAATCCTTTGGACTAGTTTTACACACGATGGCAAGGAATGGTTTCGTGCTCGATTAGCGGGTGATTTGGAGCTCTTGGACACCACATCGCCTGAGCTAGGCGAGCGTTTGCGCCGGATATTTTTAGAAGCCCAAAAACTGGGTGCTATTTTCCCGCAAGGGCATATTGCCGTGGTCTCTCGATTAGATTTTCCTAGAAATTGGGGCTTGGGAACGAGTGCTACGCTCATCCATTCGCTAGCGAAGTGGCTAAGGGTGGATGCCTATTCGCTTTTAGCAAAGACTTTTGGGGGCTCCGGCTATGATTTGGCTTGCGCCGAAAGTCAAACACCTATTTTTTATCAAGTGAAGGACTCAACACCGAATTGGCAACCGGTTTTATTTGCTCCGCCCTTTCGGGAAAAAATTGGCTTTATTCATTTGGGTCAAAAACAAAATAGCCGGGACGGGATTCGCACTTATCGACAAAAAGGGCACGTTGATGCCGGACGTTTACAAGAAATTAGTTTTTTGGCGAAAGCCTTATCTCATCAAGATACCGTCGAGGCCTTCATTCAAATTATTGAGCAACTGGAACAACACACCGGTGATTGGATTCAGCAAACACCTATCAAGCCCCGGCGTTTTGCCGATTTTGAAGGTGGGATAAAATCCTTAGGAGCTTGGGGCGGGGATTTTATTATGGCCGTTTCTCCAAACGGGCAATCCTATATCCGGCAATATTTTTTCCGAAAGGGGCTCGATACTTTTGTGACCTATGACGAGATGATTCTTCCTATCGACGGTGTCTGAAATAACCGGCGCATTACCACAATCTAGTTTTGGCAAATCTTGTGAATCTTTAACCCTTGAGTTTACTCCTAAAAGTATTCTGATGTAAAACTACCAAATTTTATTCTGTTTGGAGATTTTGTTCAATCGTTGAAGAACTTTCCAAAAGTTTCAAACTTTTGGAAAGTTCTTCACCAATTACCACATCCTAGGGGAAGAGTTCAAGTAGGTCTCAGCCATGCGGCGGTATTGCCCGGCGGTAAACCCACAGGCACAATCTTTAGGGTAATAGGACATGATATTGCCTACATCCGGTACGTAGTATTGACCATTGGCATCTTGTTTTTGGCTAATAAACAGACAATTTGGCATTTTGACATAGGCCGATATAGGTTCTCCGGCGACATAAGGGTCGGCCGGCGTATCACAGACTAAGTCTCCTTTGGTTGTGCAATTAGAGCCATCCACCAGTTCGGCACCATTTTCTTCAAAGGTATGTAGCAGGCCGAAAAAGTGCCCCATCTCATGGGGGATAGCGTCAAGGTCTTTGATGACAATTCCCGAAGTAGTCATCTTCGCTATCGCACCCAAACCGGCAAATCCGGCTTCGTCGCCACCTAGATTGCGGAGAAAGTACATATTAATGCGGTTGTCCGTGTGGTATTTGGCTTGTATTTCGTCCCATTTGGAGTCATCGGGTCCGCTTAGGCTGGCATATTGAAAATTATTAATGAATTTGAATTCACAGACCCTAAAAGATGCGCAAATTGGCTTGAAATAGGAGTTCAGGTCAACGATAGCATCTTTAATGGAGACGGAATCATGTTTGGCAGTTCCAAGAGAATCTTTAATAATGTAAGCGACAATCGAAAACTCCTTGTCCAAGCAAGGCAATGATTTATCGGCATGATGATATTGCTGAGCTTGCGCAAAAAAGGGAGCAAAACCGGCTAAAAGAATGAAAAGTATGGTCTTATACATCAGAAAATTGGTTTATTTTAGCTTCAAAGTTACAATTTTTAACGATAAAAGCAAAAATATGGTTAATATTGCACATATAATTTCTGAATAAATATCCTTTTGCACGGATTTTCGTAAAATCTAAAGGACAAAAACTTACGGCAAATGACCAAAATATTAAGACATTCATCCAGATTACTTATGCTCGTGCTAATTATTCTTAGCTCGTCAATAGCTAGGGCTCAATCCTCCAATGAGACGGAAGGTTGTGCGCCCTTAGTCGTTCAATTTACGGCACCCGGTTCCAGTTCATCTTATTATTGGGACTTTGACGATGGCGGTACTTCTCAAGTTGCTAATCCGGCACATACTTTTACGCAAGTAAAAAATCATACGGTAAAATTTAAAGAATCACAGAATGGGGCAGTCATAGGCACGATTGTTATTACCATTTATCCCAAACCCAAACCATCATTTACTTCAGACCCTAGTGGAGGGTGTGCTCCATTGCTGGTGAATTTTTCCAACACTTCCGAGGTGGCAGCAGGCATTACTGTAACTAATTATAGCTGGGTGTTTGGAGATGGCACCGGAGGTAATGGGAATGCTAATCCGACTCACAAATACATAAATACGGGGGAATATACCGTCGGTATGCAATTGCAGACGGACAAGGCCGGTTGTGATACGACCATTGCAATCGCTAATTATATCAAAACGACGAATCCACCGACTCCGAGTTTTGTCACGAATCCATCGCCTCCGGTAGCATGTGCCCCCCCACTAAATGTTAGCTTTACCAATACTACGGCTCCGGGGGCTTACACGTTTACTTGGGATTTTGGCGCAGGAGAGACCTATACCGGCACAAATCCTCCGGCAAAAAATTACACGACAACCGGCACTTTCCCGGTCAGTCTAATACTTTCTGATGACGTAGGCTGCACAAAGCAAACCGGTATTTCTGTAGGAATCGGGACACCGTCGCCCACTTTTACCCTACCCAACGATACGCTTTGTGTCGGGCAAATCTATAAGGCAACGAATACGTCTCCTGCTGGTACCTACCAATGGGAGTTTGGGCCGGATGCGACGCCTTCTACCTCTGTTCAGATTAGCCCCAATTTTAGATTTAATACAGGAGGCACCAAAACCATTAAGCTAACGGCTACATCTCCTGATGGACAGTGCACCGGAAGTACGACCATGACTGTTTTTGTTGAAGATGTAACAGCCTCTGTGACGGTTGATCCGACTTATAGTTGTTCGGAGCCGGTTACCCTAAAATATACAGGTACTTCTACAGCACCGGTTACTTGGGAATATTTGTTTGAAGATGGAACCACTTCTAATGACCAAAATCCGACCTACCTTTACGTCGATCAAGATACAACCACACATTCGTTGGAAGGATTTCACAAGGTTTTAACGAAAGTGACCATTACGACTGCTGCCGGATGCAAATCCACTTCCACGGTGGAGACAGACGTCAATACGCCGAATGCTTTATTTATACCGGATGTCGTTGACGGTTGTGCACCATTGACTGTAGAATTTAATGATACCAGCTACTCGAATGAGCCTATAGCTCATTGGATTTGGGATTTCGGAGATGGCAATACCTTGGATAATACGACGGCTGACGATCCTACGCATACTTATAATACACCTGGAGAATATCCGGTTCGGTTGATTATCATCAATGATGGAGGGTGTCGCGATACTTCTTATGTACAAACCATTTATGTAGGCGGCCCGATAGGGCTCGATTTTACTGTTGATAAGACAGATATTTGTCCGGGGGATGTCGTGCAATTTACCAATACAAGCAATGATGATAAAATTGATGACTACCACTATTATTCGGATGGAGACCGGCTCTCCCATTGCGGGAAAGAGGCCAATCCGTCTTGGACTTTCCATGATGTCGGTCAGCATGATGTCAAAATGGAAGTCATCTACAACGGCTGCCACTCAGAGTTGAACAAGGCCAATTTGATTACGGTTCACGGGCCGATAGCCAAAGCACAATATGAAATGGACTGTGCACAACCTTTTGAGTATCAGTTTAGTAATTTGATAGCAGATTCAGATAGTCTTTATTGGGACTTTGGGGATGGACAAGATACGGCTATTGTGGCGGGGTCGGTGACCCATACTTATGCTGCAACAGGAGACTATACTGTCATCCTAAAAGCAATAAATACCACATCCGGATGTCCGGAGTCGTTGGATACAATTGAAGTATTTGTACGGGATATAAAGGCTGACTTTACGATTCCGGCTCAAGTTTGTAAAGGGGTGGATTTGAAGTTAGATGCGTCTTCATCCAGAGATGTAAATGGGTTCTGTAATACGAATTATCAATGGAATTCGTCAGAACGACGGCCTATTACGGTTGGAGAGCCGAAGTTGCCTTTTGAATTTTCTTTTGGTCAAAGTGGAGACCAATGGGTGGAGTTGATTGTGGATGATGTCAATGGATGTAGAGATACGCTGAAACAATTCACCAGAGTTTTTGGGGCAGAAGCTACGGTTTTGCCGACCGATACTTTGATTTGTTTACCCAACGATGTTGCATTTACAACGACTTCGGCCGGGGATACCACCCTCGCCAGTTGGGAGTGGGACTTTGGAGATGGCTCGACCGGAACAGGAACTTCCATTACGCATACCTTCCATAAGCCGGGTAACTTCTTTTCTGTTACTTTTAAGGTGAAGGATGTGCTGGGTTGCGAAGGAACGGCGACCTCCACCATCAATGTTTATCAGCCGACCAGTACGATAGCGACCGTGCCGGTGCCGGCCAATATTTGTGCCGGAGAGACGGTTAGTTTTACGGCATCAGATTTTACTCAGCAAGGCTCGCATCTTGACTTTAGTTGGGACTTTGGGAATAGTACCACAGGAACAGGGTCAACGGGGATGGCAACCTACACCAGTGGGGGCTCCTATCCGGTTGTTCTTTCTTTTACGGAAGTCGC
>Ga0256832_1000513_pt1 | contig 25122 bp, 25 predicted proteins | sample 134614metaG_FD_190534 | JGI IMG/M metagenome (GOLD analysis project Ga0256832, IMG submission 190534) | Hydrothermal vent microbial communities from Lau Basin, Pacific Ocean - 134-614 | ecosystem: Environmental > Aquatic > Marine > Hydrothermal vents | place: Pacific Ocean: Lau Basin | collected... | reverse complement strand
ACAGAGAAGTAGAAAAAAAAAAAAAAAAAAAAAATAAAATATCAAAAGAGATAGGAAAACTTTTTAAAGAAGGAAAAAGAGAAGAAGCTGAAAAAGCAAAAAAAGAAGTTCACGCAAAAAATAAAAAAATTGAACAGTTAGAAAAAGATTTAAAAGAAGTAGAAAAAAGATTTAGAGATATCCTGTTAAGAATTCCTAATCTTCCTGCTGAAGATGTTCCTTACGGAAAAGATGAAGAAGATAATGTAGAAATAAGAAAATGGGGAGAACCTAAAGTTTTTGATTTTGAGCCCCTTCCCCATTACGAAATCGGTGAAAAGTTAGGCATCCTTGATTTTGAAAGAGGAGCAAAACTCGCAGGTTCAAGATTTACGGTTATGTTTAAAGAAGCGGCAAGACTCGAAAGAGCTCTAATCAATTTTATGTTGGACATACATACAAAAGAGCACGGATATACGGAGGTCTGGTCTCCTGTTTTAGTAAAGCCAGAGAATCTTTTAGGAACAGGCCAACTGCCTAAGTTCGAAGAAGATCTTTATAAAATAGAAGATGAAGACCTTTACTTATTACCAACAGCAGAAGTATCCCTAACAAATCTCCATAGAGATGAAATTCTAAAATCTGAAGAACTTCCAAAGTATTATACGGCTTATACACCATGCTTCAGAAGAGAAGCAGGTTCACATGGTAGAGATGTTAGAGGAATTTTAAGACAACATCAGTTTGATAAAGTGGAACTTGTTAAAATAACTAAACCAGAAAATTCTTATGACGAACTTGAAAAATTAGTTCAAGAAGCTGAAAAAATCCTTCAACTTCTGGAAATACCTTACAGAGTAATGCTTTTATGCACGGGGGATATGGGTTTTTCAGCGGCAAAAACATATGATATAGAAGTCTGGGTTCCTTCACAAAATAGATATAGAGAAATATCTTCCTGTTCCAATACAGAAGCATTTCAAGCAAGACGGGCAAAGATAAGATACAAAACAAAAGAAGGCAAAACAGAGTATGTTCATACATTAAACGGCTCAGGGCTTGCAGTAGGTAGAACATTATTAGCCATAATGGAAAATTATCAAAGAGAGGATGGAACATTTGATATACCGCAAGTTCTGAAAAAATATATGTAGGAGAGGGTATTATGATTAAAATTGATTACACAAATGTTATGGCAGAGGTAATAGGGGAAAGGGATGGGATTTTAAGGGAAGAACTCCTTTCTTTTAGACATTTTGTTTCGGAAACCCATCAAAGAATCCAAAAAGAAAAAGAAAGAAAATTTTATTTTGCAAAACTTCCCTATCAAGATCCAACACCTATTTTAGAAACTGCACAGCACATAAGGGAAAATTTTGATTATTTTGTTTTAATAGGAATAGGTGGTTCATCATTAGGAAGTATCATGCTCCACGAGGCTTTAAATGGATTTAATTATAACAATAAAAAGGTTCCAAAATTTTATGTTTTAGATAATGTTGATCCAGAAAAATTTGAAGCAGTAATGGAAAATATAGAAATTGAGAAAACCTGCTTTAATATTGTCACAAAATCTGGTTCAACAGTGGAAACAATAGCGAACTTTTCCATAGTTTATGACACATTGAAAGAAAGGTTAGGCGATAAATACAAAGAACATCTGATATTCACAACAGACCCAGAAAAAGGATTTTTAAGAAAATTAGCAAATGAAGAAGGAATCAAAGCCTTAGATATACCTCCTCTTGTAGGTGGAAGATTTTCTGTTTTAACTCCAGTAGGACTGTTACCGGCAGCAGTTGTAGGAATAAACATAAAAGATTTATTAGAAGGTGCGAAAAAAATGGATCTTATATGTTCAATTGAAGAACATATAGAACATAACCCCGCATACCTTATAGCTTTAACCCATTACATTGCCAATATGAGAAGAGGAAAAAATATAGCAGTTATGATGCCGTATGCAGAAAGACTTTCATCTTTTGTTGACTGGTATAAACAGTTATGGGCAGAAAGTTTAGGTAAAGATGGATTGGGGCAAACACCTGCAAAAGCAATTGGAACCATAGATCAGCATTCTCAAATTCAGCTTTATAGAGAAGGCCCTCGGGATAAAATAATAACATTCATTCAAGTAAATAACTTTAAGCACGACTTTAAAATTCCTGACGACATCCCAGAAGATATTCACTATCTCTCTGGACATACATTAAAAGATATTTTAAATAAAGAACTTTTAGGTACCAAAGCGGCACTTATAAAAAGCAAAGTTCCAAATATAACAATTACATTAGACGAAATTAATGAATATAACATCGGAATGATGATATACCTTTACGAACTGGCAACAGGCTTTTCAGGATATCTTTATAAAATAAATCCATTTGATCAACCGGCAGTGGAAGAAGGTAAAAACTTCACATACGCATTGATGGGAAGAAAAGGATACGAAGCAAAGTTAGAAGAGTTTAAAGAGCTTTACAAAGAAAAGTATAAAATAGAAATTCAGTAAGGTTGGTATTTAAGCCAACCTTACACATCTACATAATAAATATCTTTTAAAGTTCTACCCTCTTCAGCCCAATCAAGACCATATCCAACAACAAATTTATCAGGAATAACAAAACCTGTATAATCAGCATCAAAATCAACTTCTCTTCGTTCTTTTTTATCTAATAAGACACAGGTTTTTAAACTTTCAGGTTCTCTTAAAGAAAGTGCCTCAGTTAAAGCCTTTAATGTTTTTCCAGTATCAATAATATCATCAACAATGATCACATTCTTCCCTTTTATATCACTTCCTAAATCTTTAACAAAGATAACCTCACCGAAACTTTCCATTTCAGTATGGTAAGAAGATACCTGCATAAAATCCACAAACACTTTACCTTCAAGCTCCCTGACAAGGTCAGCAAGAAAGATAAAAGAACCTTTTAATATTCCAACTACTAATATCTCTTTCCCTTGATAGTCTTCATTTATCTGTTTTGCCAGTTCTTTCACTTTTTGTCTGATATCTTCAGCAGAAATTAAAAGTTTTAAAGGTTTACCTTTTATCTCCATATATCAATCTCCAGAATCTAAATATAATTCAAGCAATAGTGCATCTGAACCATCTTTATAATAATTTTTTCTAATGCTATAATCAACAAAACCTAATTTTCTATAAAAATTTATGGCTTTTTCATTCTTACTGGATACTTCCAAAAAAATTCTTGTTATTCCTCTTTCCTTTAAATATTTTATGATTTGTTTTAAAAAATATTCTCCTAAACCTTTCCTTTGGAACTCTTTTTTTATAGCTATCATAACAAGATCAGCCTCATCTGCCACAACCTGCATTTCAAGAAAACCAATAATTTCACCATCTAAAACCAGAACCTTTTTAATAAAATTATTTGAAACCAGAGTCAAACTTTTTTTATCCCAAGGATGGATAAAATTTTGGGAAAGGATATTATACACCTCCTCCACATCTTCTATCTTATAGTCCCGAATCTCTAATTTCATCTCTTCTCACCTTTTTAAAAAAAATTAATTCTCTTTTCTTTTTCCAGCTTAATTTCCTCTCTATCTTTATCGATATACTATTATATTCTTCAAATGTTGTAAATTCTAAAGTCTTAGGTTTCTGGTAAACAAAAGCTTCATCCCCTTTATGCAATATTAACTGGCTATCCTCATCAATTTTGTTATCGTCCTTATAAAACTCAACAGTTACATAAAATTTAGGTTTTCCTTGATCTGCAGTAGGTAGGTTGTGGGGCACAGTTTTGTTTGTAATTGTTACTAAAATGGTTGATTCATCCTCCTTTGATATTTTTATTTCTAAATCTTTTTCACTGGCTTTTAAAACAGGAAAAGAATGGTTATGTAGATCCTTTTTAGAATGGAATAGGTCAAAAGGAAACTTCTGAATGATCTTATCTTTTTTCGAAGGCATATGGCAGGACTGACAGCTATTCTCAGAACCTGTTTTTTTCCATTCTTTATATGTTTCCTGATGGCATCCCGAACATATCTCGGACTTTGTATAGGTTAAATCCTGCTTAGATGGATGAGGTGGAGAAAACACCTTATAAGGCCCGTGCATTGATTTTGTCTCATCTTTAAAATGACAGGAAGCACAATTTATCCCATCTTCCCTGTGAAAATTTCTTAGTTCTGGTTTTTCACCAACTTTTATTTCATAAGGGGCGTGGCAAGATAAACATTTAACCTTTGAATAGTTTTGCGAACTTCTTTTAAAAGTTTCACTGTTCCATGAATGAAAATGCCTTGAATCTTTCCATTGGTCGTATATCTTTTTATGACAATCTGCACATCTTTTAGCTTTTGGTCTTTTTAATAAATCTTCTTCTAGAAACGGATTAAAGTTATTACAGGCAGTTATCATAACCGTAGCAATCAATATAAGAATGATTCTCATTTTCAAACTCCCGAAAAGTGGTTTAATATTAATATAATTATTTATTGAAAAAAATGGGAAAGGAGATATTTATGGACATATTAGAAAAAGCAAAAAAGTTTTATATTGGTGAAATAAATGATCACATCATGTATAAAACTCTGGCAGATGAAGAGAAAGATCAGTATTTAAAAGAAAATCTGTATAAAATTTCGGAAATGGAGCTAAACCATGCCCAGTTCTGGAAATCATTTATTGAGAAAAGAGGGGGCAAAGTTCCAGAAGTCAAACCTAATAAATTTAAAATTTCAGTGATCAAGCTAATTAGAAAGGTTTTCAATCCTGTTGTTATTGTTTCTTTTTTAGAATTGGGAGAAGCAGGTGGAGCTAAGGAATATTTTGAATTTTTAAGAACAGAAAATTTAGAGCCTGAGGAATATGAATCTTTAAAAAATATAATCTTGGATGAATTAGAGCATGAAACATTTTTTGAAAAAGAAGCAGAGAATTTCGGTATCTCAAACATCAGAGATTTTGTTTTAGGTATGAACGATGGTCTTGTTGAGATTTTAGGGGCTGTTACAGGATTATCAGCAGTTTATCTTACAAATCCAATGGTTGTAGGCGTAAGTGGATTGATAGTTGGGATTGCAGGTTCATTATCAATGGGAATAGGAGCTTACATATCTGTTCGTTCTCAGCGACAGGTAAATGAGGCATTAAAAGAAAAAATGGAAATTCTTTTTAGTATAGCTCCAGAAAGGGCAGTGGAGGAATTTGAACTAAAATTGGAAGAATCAGGAATCCCTGATGAAGTGGCCAAAGAAATAGCTCAAAAGTTAGGTTACAATCAGGAAGCTCTGAAAAAACTTTTAATAAAAGAAACTGATGAAGATGAGATTAAATCAGGATTATTTACAGGATTTGCGTATTTATTTGGTGTTATGTTCCCTGTTTTGCCTTACTTCTTTGCACCAACTTCTTTAGTAGCTCTTCCATTTTCAATCTTATTTGCAGGTTTAGCACTTGCAACCGTGGCAACTGTTATATCAGTTCTATCTGGCATTTCTATTAAGAAAAAAGTTATGGAAATGGTCTTTTCAGCATTTGGAGCGGCAGGTATATCATTTATTTTTGGTAAAATAATGCAAACACTATTCGGAATAGATATATAAAGGGAGGGACAATATGCCTTACAGTATGACAGGTTTTGCTTACGTTTCAAAAAGTTTTGACCAGTATGAGATTTCGGTAAGAATGAAGTCTGTAAACAATAAAGGTCTTGATATTAGTGTGAAAGGCCCGAGGGATGTAATACCTTTCATAGAGTTAGATGTTAGAAAATTAATTCAAACATATTTTGACAGAGGAAGTTTCCAGGTATTTATAGATCTCAAATACACTTCACCTGCAATAACTCTACAACTTGATAAGCTAAAAGATGCTGTATTAACAATAAAAAATGTTATGAAAGATATAAATCTTTCAGTTTCAGATGATAAAGTTTATGATCTTGCCTCGGATCTTGCCAAAGAATCGGAGGAACAGATACTAGACGAGGAAATGAAAACTAATATACTTGAAGTTCTAAAATTAGCAGCAGAAGAGCTAAAGGAAGAAAGGAAAAAAGAAGGAGAAAAGCTCGTTAAAGATATAGAAGAAAAGCTAAAAATCATAGAACAGTATGTGGAAATTATCGATAAGAAAAAAGATGAAATCATTGAAAAAGCGAAACAACGTATAACAGAAAAAGTTAAAGAGCTTTTAGGTGAAGAATATTCAGAAAGAGCCTTTATAGAAGCCACCTTATTGGCAGATAAAATGGATATAACAGAAGAAATAGTCCGTCTAAAATCTCACATTCAAAGATTCAAAGAACTACTGAAATCTGACAAACCTGTAGGTAGAAAGATGGACTTTTTATGTCAGGAGATGCATAGAGAGATAAACACATTAGGAAATAAAATGCCAGATTTCAGCGAATATACTGTTGAAATGAAAACAACTTTAGAAAAGATCAGGCAGCAAGTTCAAAATTTAGAATAAAAAAAGCAGGGAAATTACCCTGCATTGTAAGAAAGGAGAAATAGTATGGCAAAGTAACTATTAAGCTACTTTACCAAGAACGTCAGGGCATTCCTTACGCTTAACATCAAGGGACTTGATGACTTCAGATGCAGTTTTTAAGTCAAATGCATCTTCGGCAATTAACGTTTTTACAAACTCTGCATTTAATTTATGTCCACCTTTAAACGAATAAACATCACCGATTATTGGATAACCTAAAAGATATAAGTCACCTATTAAATCAAGAACTTTATGTCTTACAGGCTCATCTTCATATCTTAATCCATCTGGATTAAGAACCGTTTCAGTTTTTGAATCAAAAACAACGGCATTTTCTAAAGAACCACCTTTTGCAAGACCTTTGCTTTTTAAATATTCAACTTCTTCAAGGAAACAGTATGTTCTTGCAGCAGATACTCCTAAGAAAGCATCTCTCTTTTCAGCTTCATAAGTGAAAAATTTATTTCCGATTATGTTATTTGGATAGTCAGCTTGGAATGTAGCTCTAAAGGTATGATAAGGTCTTCCTTCTATAAACTTATCACCGTTTTCAACTCTAACATAACTGTTTAAAACCGCATAAACTTTTTCTTCTTTTAAAGAATATATGCCAGCTTTTTTGATAGCTTCGATGAAAGGTTTTGCACTTCCATCTAATATAGGAACTTCTTCGTTATCAATTTCTATATATAGATTATCTATGCCAGTTAGGTATAAAGCAGCCATAAGATGTTCAACTGTCCTAACTATTTCACCATCGTTGTATAACGATGTTGAAAACTCAAAGCTATGTGCATATCCAATTTTCGCAGGAATTATCACACCATTTTTTATAAAATTTATTCCATCATTAGCTCTTGCAGGTAATAACTTTAATGTTACAGGTAATCCGGAGTGTAATCCTATTCCTTTTATCTGAACTGGTTTTTGTATCGTTCTTTGAAATTGGCAAACCATTTTTAATTCCTCCGTTAAAATTTCCGACTTCACTACTCTTTAATGCAAACTACGTGCCAATTTTTAAAAATCAAGATTAGAATAAAAAATTAAGGAATATCAATGCTTTTATAAATAATTATAAAAATTAGAATATGTGTATTTTTACAAATTTTGCATTTTTGCAAATAATATTTTTGCAAATTTACAAAAATCGGAAGTTTCTAAAAAAGCAAAATATTTATGTTATATTGTTATCATTAATTCATAGGAGAAAATTATGAAAAAATTACTGATTGGATTGTGCCTCACAGGCCTAACATCACTGTCTTTTGCATTTGATGAAGCAGATTGTAAACTGTTTTATATTATCACTAAAAACTGTTATTTAGAGTCTGCACAATCAAAACTAAAAGATACAAAAGAATGTTCAAAAATAAAAGATGATGCAGAAAAAGCTATGACAGAAGTTTTTTTGAAAAAAGGAATTTCTAAAAAGGAAATTAAAGAAGGAATGCCAGGACTTTTAGGATTCTGCCAGTTAGGATGTGAGTTAATGGTGAATCAGAGAAAATTACCTTCAGAAGTAGTTTTTGTAGATTTTTGCAAAAGAGATTTTAAGTAAGAGGTAGTTTTTATTAATGATAGATACAAAGTTTCTGAACGAAAAGGCAACAAAGTTTAAAACAGCATTAAAAAAAATAAAGCAGATATTAGATAAAGGTGAAGAGGAATTTTTATCTTTCCCGATGTATCCTGACAGAGCAAAGTATTATGCGATTATTGCTTATGATGAACTTGAACAAATAGCCTGTCATCTTATAAAAAATATCACAAGGGAAAAGCTAAAAGAGAAATGTTTAGAAAGATTAGCAGAAGAAAGAATATTCAGCGATAAAACATCAAGAATTTTTGAAGATTTTATAAACTTTAAGAATACAATAATGAATGGAAATTTTTCTTATTCAGAAAAAGAACTGTATGCTGTTCTGAAAAACATAGTTGATTATTTATACGAAAATTTCATTCCTGAGCTTGCAAAAATAGTAAATGAACTTAAGAAAAAAGAGCCAAAATTAGCAATACCTGTAAATGTTTCAAAACTGAACAAACAGGCTTCTGCAATAAAATCTTCTTTAAAAAAGATAGAAGTTTTTTTACAACACGATTTAGAAGAATTTAAAAATACACCGTTGGCAATAGACCGTTCAAAATATTTTCTTTTAGTAGCCCTTGATAGTGCATTATGGATATGCAGGCATACTGCAAGAGCAGCAAAACTTCCCCGTTCTAAAAACTGCTTTGAAAATCTTGCAAAACATCAGATAATCTCTGAAGAAACGGCGAAAGAATTAGAAAAACTTAATAGTATAAGAGAACAATTGGTTGATCCAACTGCTGATATTGATTTAGAGTTTCTGTATGAAATTTTGAAGAAATCTCCTGAAAATTTTAACAATTTCATAACTGAAATATCAAAATCTATTTTAGGAAAAAAGGAGCAAAAAAGTGATAAACAAAAATAATTTTTTTGTTAAATCACACGGACTTGGAAATGATTATATTGTGATGGATTCGGAAAAAATAGATTTTAATTTGGATGAAAAAAGTATAAAAACTATCTGTGATATACATTACGGAATAGGCTCAGATGGTATTCTTCTAAAAGTTCCATCAGAAAAGGCAGATTTTGGATTAAGGATATTTAATCCAGACGGATCAGAAGCTGAAAAAAGCGGTAACGGTTTAAGAATATTTTGCAAATTTTTATATGATTACGGTTTTGCAAAATCAAAACAGTTCAGCGTAGAAACAAAAGGTGGAATAGTAAAAGCAGTAATTGAGAAGGAAGAAAACGGCAGGGCAAAAGTAATAACAGTTGATATGGGAAAAGCTATTTTTGAACCGAAGAAAATTCCCGTAAACATAGATAAAGATGAATGTATAGGAGAAAGACTAAAAGCCGGTGATAAAGAGTTTGAAATAAACTGCGTTTCAGTTGGAAATCCTCACTGCGTCATTTTAGTTGACGAACTACCGTCAGAAGAGGAAGTAAAAAAATACGGAAGCCTAATTGAAAATCATGCAATGTTTCCAAATAGAATAAACGTTCAGTTTGTAAAGCCTATATCTAAAAATTCTGCAGAAATCAGAATATGGGAAAGAGGAGCAGGATATACACTTGCTTCAGGAAGTTCTTCTTCTGCAGTTGCTTCTGTTTTAGTAAAAAGAGGGATAACTGATAAAGATGTAACAATTATAATGCCTGGTGGAACGTTAAAAATATCAATTCCTGATAACTGGGACATAAAGATGACAGGAGAAGTTCAGGAAATTTGCTCTGGAATATTAAGTGAGGAACTTACACAGCAGTTCAGATAAAAATCAATTTTTTCCTTTAAAAAGTTCCTCATCTTCTTTAATATTGTTCTTCACAATGTCGGAATTTTTCTCTTCTATATGTTCCTGACTTTTATAAACATAATAAAACGTCCAGATATATCCTATAAAAGCAAGCGTGTGGAAAACAACCTGAAAAGGAGTTAAAAGACCTTCGTCAAGAACAAGACTCATAACTTCTGAAACGATGGCACTGAGAAACACAAAGAAAAAAGTAATACCATATAAAAGAGTCACTTTCCGATTTAAAGCATAATCTTCTTGCATAAAATAACTCCTTTAAATCCATCCCTTTCTTTTAAATATAACCAAAGGTATAACTGCCGACAAGACCATAAGAATCAGAGCAAGAGGGTAACCATAATGCCACTTAAGTTCAGGCATAAATTCAAAGTTCATTCCGTAAATACTTGCTATCAATGTGGGAGGTAAAAATGCAACAGACATTATGGTAAATATCTTAATTACTTGATTCTGTTCAATATTTAGTAGTCCTAAGAATGTATTTTGAAGATATCCTAAACGCTCGAAATTAAATGTTGTGTAATCAATAAGAGATTTTATATCTTTAAGCATTATTCTTATCTCTTCTCTCAAATCTTTGGGGATTTTGTAACTTTTCAACAACGAGGATAAAACTCTCTGTTTATCAATAAGGTTTTCTCTTAAAGTCATATTAAGATCTTCATAATATGAAATAGATTCTATTATCTGTTCTGTTATATCTATTCCTGTAAATATTATTCTTCCAAGTTTAGAAATCTCTTTTGCTATAAATTCCAATGTATCAGCATCAGCATCAATTCTAATTTCGAGGATCCCACCTAAAATATAAAATCCATCATCATAGGCTTTCGGATTTGAAAGAAGCTTTTTTGTAAATTCTCTAAATGTGTTAAGTTCTCTATATCGAACTGTAACTAAGAAATGTTTTTTTATTATAAAGGTAACTGTTTCGTTGTAAGCACCGTCTTTATCCTTTATGAAAAAATATGTATTTATCGTTATACTTTCTTCATCTTCCCAGTACCTTGAACTTATCTCTATTTCTTCTGTTTGTTTTTTAGAAGGAAATCTTACTTCAAAATTATTAGAAACCCATTTTATTTCAGATTGTTCAGGAGAAACCAGATCAATCCAGATTATCTGATTTTCACGAATATTTTGCGATTTCAGAATAGAATCTTTTGTTTGAGTTAGGTCACCTATCTCAAAGATACGTATATTGTTGTTTTCTTTTATAAAAATTTTAATCATAGGAAAATTATAATAAAAATTGAAATTTTATTCATTACTTTTTATTGATCTCAAAAAACAGTTAATTTTGAATTTATATACCATACAAAATTTATATATGAATTTACAATATAATTGACATTATATTGCAAGAGAAAGTTTGAGGAAAATTTAATATAATTTTTTGTCTAAAATTTATTTAAAGTCGGAAAGGATAATTAACCGTTTTTTTTATGAAAATTTTTAAGAATAATCTAGAATTTCTAGAGATAATCTGGAGTCATTTAGTTCGGAATTTTGGTAGATTTAAAAATAATGAAGAAAAGGAAGGAAATTATCCTTCCTTTTTAATTAGTCTGGTATTATTTTAATTAAACATTCTTCAGGATTAACCTGATCTCCTTCTCTTACATAAACTTCTGCAACTTTTCCATCTATTGGTGAATGTATTTCATTTTCCATTTTCATAGCTTCAACAACAAGGAGAACATCTCCTTTCTTCACTTTATCGCCTTCGCTAACTTTAAGTGATACAACTTTTCCAGGCATTGGAGAGCTGATATCTCCAACATCAACAGCTTTAGGTCTTTTTCCTTTAGCTGCTGAAGGCACAGCTGATTCGATGTGCTCACCTACTTCAACTTCTCTGATTGGCTGGACTATTGCTTCTTCTAAAGCCCCATCAACTCTTATAAAGTAAGGTTTACCTGACTCTCCAGGAGTTCCAACTCCTGCAATCTGAATATGATACTGTTCACCATGAAGAGTTATATTAAACTCAATAGGTGCAGTAACTGCACATTCTTCTTCACCACTTAACTCTTCAATTTCAGGTGGTAACGCTTCACCTTTTTCAAATTTTTCTCTCCATTCAAAAAACTCTTTAGCTACTTGAGGGAATAAGCAGTAAGAAAGAACATCTTCTTCATTTCTTGCTCCAACTTTTTTAGCATCTTCTGTACATTTATCAAGCTCAGGTTCTAACAAGTCAGCAGGTCTAACCTGAATTGGCTGTTCATCACCGATAATTTTCTTAATAATTTCAGGTTTAATTGGAGCAGGTGGTCTTCCGTATAATCCTTTAACATAGTCTTTTGTTTCTTTAGTTACAACTTTATATCTTTCACCTTGCAACACGTTAAGCAATGCCTGTGTTCCTACCAACTGACTTGTAGGTGTTACAAGTGGAGGATATCCAAGATCTTCTCTAACTCTTGCAACTTCCACTTTAACTTCGTCTAATTTATCTAATGCATCATTTTCTTTTAACTGGTTAACAAAGTTAGACATCATACCACCAGGGATTTGGTGTATGAGGACTTCACTATCAGGCCATTTTTCAGCCGTGTCATATTTTTTGTATTTCTTCCTTACTTCTTTCATATACTCTGCCACTTCATGAACTATATTCAGATCGATTTTGACATCATATCCAAACTCTTTTAGAACATGAACCATTGTTTCATTTGCAGGGTGAGCTGTAAGCCACGACATAGTTGAAACATCTGTGTCAATAATATCTGCTCCTGCTTCAACACCTTTAAGGTATGTCATTTCTGCCATTGCAGCAGTTGTTTGGGCATGGATATGAACAGGAAGTTTTATCTCTTCTTTTAATCTTGTTACAAGTTCATAAGCAACTTTAGGAGAAAGTATTCCTGCTTGATCTTTAATACTGATAATGTCAGTTCCCATATCTTTAAGCTGCCTTGCAACATTAAGATAATAATCAACTGTATGAACCGGGCTTATAGTGTAAGATAAAACCCCTTTAACAATCTTTCCTTCTTCTTTTGCCACGCTAATTGCAACTTCCATATTTCTGACATCGTTTAAAGCATCAAAAATTCTGAAAACATCAATTCCGTTATCTGCTGCTTTTCTTACGAAAGCTTCCACAACATCATCAGGATAGTTTCTATATCCAACAACATTCTGACCTCTTAACAACATTTCCAATTTTGTATTTGGAGCAACCTCTCTTATCTTCTTTAATCTTTCCCACGGGTCTTCTTTCAAGAATCTCAGACATACATCAAAAGTAGCACCACCCCAGACTTCAAGAGACCAGAAACCTGCCTTATCCAACTTTTCTGCTGCAGGTAACAAATCCTCTGTTCTAACTCTGGTAGCCAATAAACTCTGGTGTCCATCTCTTAATGTTACATCTGTAAATTCCACCGTCCTTTTTTCCATATAAATCTCCTGAATTTACGATTTGATAATTTTGTAAATAAATATATTATACAATATTTTACTAAGCTGTTAAGGAAGGCTCTTAAAATGAATAAAATATTAATCTACGGAAAAGGTAAAACAGGAAACTCTCTAAAAAAATTAGCAAAAAAACACAACATCGATTATGAAATTTATGATGACTCTGACTTTAATCCTGAAATCAATATTTCAAAATTCGATAAGATAGTAGTATCTCCTGGAATTCCTTATTATCATCAAATTTATAATATTGCTGAAAAAAATAATATTGAGATTATCGGAGAAATAGAATTTGCATACCAATTTTATAACGGAAAGATTATCAGTATTACAGGAACAGATGGGAAATCTACTACAACAAAGATTATTTATGAAATACTAAAAACAAAATATAAAAAGACTTACATAGGAGGAAATTACGGAATACCTTTTTCAGAGATAGTGGCTGAAAAAAATCCTGAGATTGTTGTTCTTGAGCTTTCTTCTTTCCAAACCTATTCAATAAAAGATTTTAAGCCGAACATCGGAATTCTCTTAAATTTTGCTCAGGATCATCTAAACTGGCATAGAACAATGAAACATTATCTAAATTCTAAATATAAAATGTTTAAAAACCAGACTGAAAATGACATAGCGATACTGAATTTTGATGATGGAAATGCAAAAAACAGTCCTACAAAAAGTAAAAAGTATTTCTTCTCATTAAATAAACTTCCTGAAGATATAAAGGGAATTTATCTAAAAAATAGAGACATTGTCCTGAAAATAGATAAAGAAATTCCTGTTACAAATGTTGATCACTTACCGTTAAAAGGAGAACACAATATCCAGAATGTAATGGTCGGTATATTGGTGGGATTTTTAAATGATGTTCCTATGGGAAATATCCTAAACACCATAAAGTCATTTAAAGGTCTTCCCTATAGATTTGAGTATAAAGGAAAAATAAAAGGTATTCATTTTTATAATGACTCTAAGGCCACAACCGTTCAGGCTGTGGAAAAAGCGGTGAAAAGCAGTGGAGAAAACTCAATAGTGTTGATAGGTGGAATCAATAAAGGTGGAGATTTTTCCAGATTGGTTCCCATTCTTAAAGAAAATGCAAAGAAAGTTATAATTTATGGTGAGAGTAAAGAAGAAATATCAGAAATGCTTCAAAATGTAGAAATAGAAAAAGCAGAAAATCTAAAAGAAGCATTTAAAAAAGCTGTTAAAATAGCAAAAGAAGACGATAAAGTTGTATTATCTCCAGGGTGTGCAAGTTTTGATCAATTTAAAAACTACGAAGATAGAGGGGAATTTTTTAATCAATTAATAAAAGATTTTGAGAGAGAGTAAAATGGTTAGAGATTTTTATTTTGACAGGGTTTTATTCGTAAGCTTTTTAGTACTGGCAATTATTGGAATAATATTCGTTTATAGTGCAACTTCAGTTCCTTTAGCACTTGAAGGAAAAGACAGTTTAAAATATCTAAAAAGAGAGATTATTTTTCTCGTTTTAGGTTCTATAGTAATGGTCGGGGCATATCTGACTCCTATCTCTTTCTGGAAAAAATTTGCTTATCCATCAGTTTTAATATCACTGATTTTACTTGTAATAGTTTTGCTTTTTCCTGCAAACTTTGATAGTACTCATGTTAAAAGATGGTTAGATTTAGGTTTTATAAATTTTCAGCCATCTGAATTTGCAAAATTTTCAGTCGTTCTTTTCACTGCCGCATATATAGGTAAAAAAAATGAAGAATTTTTAAAAAAATTTGAAGCTTCAATTGCTATGTTTGCTGTGGTAGGTATTCTTTCACTCCTTGTTCTTATCGAACCTCATAAAGGTGCGGCACTTTACCTGATTATTCTCTTGATGTTAATAATGTTTTCCTCAAATTTTAGAATAAAACATTTAGTTTTACTTTCTATTCCTGGATTAATACTATTTGCATTTAAAATAATGACTTCAAACTACGCAAAAAATAGAATAGTTGGACTTCTTGACCCAGAAGGACATAGAACAGACGTAGGATTACAGGCATTTCAATCTATCCTCTCTTTTGCAAAAGGCGGACTTTTAGGTGAAGGAATAGGAACTGGAACCCAAAAACTAAAATATCTGCCAGAGATACATACAGATTATATATATGCACTGATTGGCGAAGAAGCAGGATTCATTGGATCAGTAATCATAATAGCTGTATTTTTAATAATACTATATAGAGGAGTATCCATTAGCCTTCAAAAAGATGATAAATTTGTTCAGGCTTTAGGCGTTGGACTTACATATTTGATTGTAATACAGGCGTTATTTCATATAATGGTAAATCTAAACATAATGCCTTCTACAGGTTTCACATTACCTTTTGTAAGTTATGGAGGTTCATCACTAATAATGAATATGGCGTATGCAGGCATTTTATTAAGAATTTCAAAGGAACCAAATAAATTCAACCTTAAAAAAGGGTAAATAGATGTCAAGAAAGTTTTTCATTTCTGGTGGTGGAACAGGTGGTCATTTTTATCCTGCCCTTTCTGTAGCTGAAAAATTTCATAAAGAACAGTTTGAGCCTATTCTGATTGGAGCAAAGAAAGGAATAGAAGGTAAAAAGGATTTCTCTTTCGGTGAAAAAAAACTGTTTGATATGGATTATATTATTGGAAAAAGTTTTTTCAATAAAATAAAATCCTCATCTTTGTTAATGAAATCGGTTTTTAAGATCATATCGGAAATAAAAAAAGAAAAACCTCTATTCTCCATATGTTTCGGAGGTTACACATCTTTACCATTAGGAATAGCTTCTGCTATAACCAGAACTCCTTTATACATTCACGAACAAAACTCCTACCCATCCAATACGAACATATTACTCTCAAAACTTGCAAAAAAAGTGTTCATAACATTTCCTTTTACACAAAAGTTAAACGGGAAAAATGTTATACATACAGGTATTCCAATCAGAGAATCTGTTTTAAATAAGATCAATCTTTCCAGAGAAAAAGCGAGAGAAATTTTAAACATCCCAGATAAAAAACATATCCTTGTTATAGGCGGAAGTCAGGGAGCTAAAAAGCTTAATGAAACAACAATAAAACTTGCTGAAAATATGCCTGACTGTTTTTTTACACTTATCTATGGAAAAAGAGAACTTCCTGAAAACATTCCTGAAAATTTAAAAGCTATACCTTTCAGCGATGATGTAGGAACACTCTATGCCTCTTCAGATTTTATTATTTCACGGGCAGGTTCAGGAACGATTAATGAACTTATGGCATTCGGCAAGTATGCACTTTATGTTCCGTATCCTTATGCAGCATCAAATCATCAGTATTTCAATGCAAAGTGGTTAAAAGATAAGGGATTGTCTGATATAGTGTTAGATTCGGAACTTACACCGCCTATAGCTAAGGAAAAAATTGAAGAATATTTTTTAAAAACAGAAGAAGAAAAAGAAAATAGAAAAAAAGAGTTGAAAAGTCTTGTAAAACTTAACAGCAGCGATATTATTTATGAAAACATTGTTAAGGATATCCAATGTTAAAACAGATTGAAACTATCCAGAATGCAGATTTATCCAAATTTTCTACGCTTAAAATCGGTGGAAAAGCAAAACATATATTCTTCCCAAAAAATAAAGAAGAAGTCTGTATCCTTATAAAGGAATCAATAGATAAAGGTAAAGAAATTCATCCGATTGGTATAGGAAGCAACACAATTTTTTCTGATGGAATTCTGGATAAATTTTTTATAAGCACAAAGAACTTAAAGAAGATAAACATCACTAAAAAAAACAAAGATGTTCTTATAGAAGCAGAGGCAGGAGTAAGTTTTAAAGAAATAATAAATATCGTTAAAAAATATAACCTTGAAGGTTTTGAAAATCTATCTGGAATCCCAGCTTCAATAGGTGGGGCAGTGGCAATGAATGCAGGGGCATTCGGTTCAGAAATATTTGACATATTAGAAGAAGTAGAATGGATAGACAGCGAAGGAAACATTCATACTTCCTTAAAAGATGAAATATCTTTCAGTTATCGAAAAACACAGTTTCAAAAAGAAGGATTTGTATATAAAGCAAAACTGAAACTTAAAAAGTCAGACAAAGATATTCCTAAAATAATAAAAGAACATCTTTTAGAACGAAATAAAAAACAACCCTTAAATCTTCCAACAACAGGATCAACATATAAAAATCCAGAAGGAAACTATGCAGGTTACCTTTTGGAACAGGCAGGACTAAAAGGTTATAAAATAAATGATATTGGTTTTTCAGAAAAACACGCAAACTTTTTAGTAAACTATGGAAATGGTCAGTTTAAAGATTTAATGAGATTATTAGAATATGCCGAAGAAACCATTGAAAATATTTATAAAATTAAATTAGAAAGGGAAATAAAAATTGTTAAATGAGATTAAAAAAGTAGCACTCATTTATGGAGGAAACTCTTCAGAAAGGGAAATTTCGATTAAAAGTGGAAAACAAGTAGAAAAAGCATTAAAAGAGTTAGGCTATCAGATACAGGTTTTCGATCCAATCGAACCTGAAAAGTTTATAAAAGAAATAAAGGAGTTTGAGCCAGATAAAGCTTTCATCGTTCTACACGGGAAAGGTGGAGAAGATGGAACAATTCAAGGAGTGTTAGATTTTTTAAACATTCCATATACAGGTTCTGGAGTAAAAGCAAGTGCCGTAGCCATGGATAAGGCATTAACTAAAGATATACTTAAAAGCCATAATATTCCTGTTCCAGAAGGAATTGTTTTGTTTAATAAAGACCAGTTAAACACGCAGCAGATCAAACTCCCAGCAGTTGTAAAAGCAAACAGCGAAGGTTCTTCAATCGGAGTATACATAGTTAAAACAAAAGAAGAGCTTATAGAAGCAGTTGAAAAAGCTTTTCAATTAGATAATAAAGTTATTATTGAACAATTTATCGAAGGTAGAGAATTAACCGTTGGAGTACTCAACGGAAAACCTCTTGAAATAGTTGAGATAATTGTGAAAGAAGGATTTTATGATTTTGAAAATAAATATATATCCGATCAAATAGAGTACGTATGTCCCGCAAAAATAGACCAAAAAGTTTATAAAACCATGCAAGAATTAGCGTTATACGGGTATAATATTATAGGATGCAAGGGGGCTGTTAGAGTAGATTTTATGCTGGATAAAGAAATGAGACCGTATGTGCTTGAAATAAACACAATTCCAGGCATGACGGATCATAGTTTACTCCCAAAAGCTGCAAAGGCCAGTGGGATAAATTTCCACCAGCTTGTTGAAGCAATACTCCAAGGGGGATAAAAATGAGGAAGAAAAGAATCAAAAAGAAAAATAAAAAAAATAAGATCATCTTAATAGCAAGCTGGTTAACACTATGTGCTGCTTTTGGATATTTTCTCCCTACCCTTCCTGCTGTTAAAGATTTTATAAAAATAAATAAAGTTAAAGTAGAAGGAACTAAAAGATTAAAACCTGAAGTTGTAAAAAAAGTTTTTGAAAATGAAAACTGGTTTTTAGTAAAAGAAGATAGTATTAAAAACAAATTAAAAAATTATAAATTTATCAGAAATATAGAGTTAGAAAGAGATAAGCTCGGTGAAATTACAATAAAAGTGGAAGAAAGACATCCATTTGCATACATAAAATATAAAAATGATATTAATGTAGTCGATGGTGATGGTATAATTTTAAATAGGGGTTTTTTTACTAAAAAAGAGCTAAAAAATGTAAAAACTGTAATAATTTATAATGAAAATAATTTTAAAAAGGAAGCTATTGAGAACGTGTTAAAGATAAGAGAAAATTTTAAAGACTTGGGCATTAAAAAATTTATTATAAATATGAGTCAAATAGCAGTTGTAACAGATGGAAATCAAACGCTTGTTTTTAGCAAAGACGATTTAAAAAGCAGTATAAAAAGGGCTAAATTATTCTTTAGTGAAAAAAATCCGAAAAATTACAAATATATAAACTTCAGTTTTGATTCAATGGTAGTGGCAAGGAGATAATGAATGGAAAAAGACAATTTAATTGTAGCTATAGATATAGGAACCTCAAAAATAACAACAATAGTAGGAGATATAGGGGAGTATAACGACTTACACATTATAGGATTAGGTGAAGTTCCATCAAGAGGAATAGAAAAAGGAATAGTAACAAAACCTCAGGATGCTATTTCTGCCATAAGAGCTTCCATAAATCAGGCAGAAGATACAGCTGGCTTTAAAATAGACCATGCAGTTGTTAACATAGGTGGCCCTCACCTTGAATGCCAGAATGAAAAGGAGTTTTCTACTTTCAGCATTCCACAAAAAGAAATAGAAAAGGAAGATATAGATGCCCTTACACAAAAAGTAGCTTCAAAAATAGGAAAAGAAAATTATGAAATAATACACATTCTTCCAAAAAGATTCATTCTTGATGATGAAAATGAAGTTATCGATCCTGTAAATTTAATCGGTTCGAAATTAGAAGCAGAATTTCATATCGTATTAGACAAAATAAATGCTTACCAAAACCTTAAAAGAGTTATAGAAGCTGCAAATATAAAACCGATAGAATTTATTGCAAACTCTATTGCTTCATCTGCGGCAGTCCTTTATCCTGAAGAAAAAGATATGGGAGTTATCGTTCTTGATATAGGTGGTGGAACAACTGATATAGCCGTTTATAAAGAAGGTAGTTTAGAATATACAAAATCTTTACCTTTAGGTGGAAAACAGGTAACTATGGATATTGCCCACAGATTTAAAATCTCAAAAGAAGATGCTGAGAATATTAAAAAAGAGCACGGCATTGCAGTTGTTGAAGGATTGGCATCAAACGATATCATAGAAATATATCCGCGAGGGTCGGAAGAATCTATACAGATAGAAAAATACGACCTAGTTGATACTATAGAAGCAAGACTCAGTGAAATTTTTGAAATAGTGAAATCAGATCTCAGTAAAGCAAACCTACCTAAAAATTTAAATGCAGGAATAGTTATAACAGGTGGAGTTGCAAACACTTTATTTATCAGAGAACTGGCAGAAAGTATTTTTAATATAGATGTTAGAATAGGAAAACCGAAAGATTTCAGTGGATTAAGTGAGAAACTGTTCTACCCTCAGTATGCAACATCTATCGGAATGCTAACATTTATGAAAAATAATAATTTGTTCAGTCAGAACAGTAATGCATTCAGTGTAAAGAAAGATAGTTTTAATATATCTGAAACATTTAAAAAGTTAATTGATAAAATCAAGGAAATTTTTTAACGCAGAGCTTTAGGAGGGCTTTAAAATGGAAAATTTTGATTATGATGCAAAGAACCCATCAAAAATAAAAGTATTTGGAATCGGTGGAGGCGGTAGTAACGCAGTTGCCCGTATGTTTGAAGAAGGTTTACAGGATGTGGAACTATTTATAGTTAATACAGATTTACAACATTTAAACTCTTTACCTGTACCAAATAAAATTCATATCGGACAAAACATAACAAGAGGATTAGGAGCAGGTTCTAAACCAGAAATTGGTGAAGAAGCAGCCAGAGAAAATTTAGAACAGATAAAAGAAGCCCTTGAAGGTGCAGATATGGTATTTATTGCAACAGGGTTAGGTGGTGGAACTGGAACAGGTGCAGCTCCTGTTGTTGCTGAAGCAGCAAAAGAGATGGGTATTTTAACTGTTGCAGTGGTTACAAAACCTTTTGATTTCGAAGGTAAAGTTAGAGCACAAATCGCAGAAGAAGGATTAGCAAAACTTAAAGATAAAGTTGATACATATATCGTAATCCAGAATCAAAAACTTTTATCAATTGCAGGAAGAAATCTTGCATTTGGTGAAGCGTGGAAACTTGTTGATAACATTTTATATAGAGCAGTTAGAGGAATAACAGATCTTATCCTTGTTCCTGCATTAATCAACCCAGATTTTGCAGACGTAAAAACAATAATGGAAAATGGTGGAAAAGCATTGATAGGTGTAGGTAGTGGAAAAGGTGAAAACAAAATCACAGAATCTGTAATTTCTGCTACTAACTCACCGTTATTAGAAGGTACATCTATAGAAGGAGCTAAGAGACTTCTTGTTAACATAGAGGTTAGTCCTGAACTTTCATTTATTGAAGTTGATGAAGCTATACTTCAGATAAAAGAACAGGCCCATCCTGATGCACACATAATTTTTGGTGCAGCTATTGCAAATGATGCAGAAGATGAAATAAAAATTACAGTTGTTGCAACTGATTTTGAAGGAGAACAACAAGATTTAAAAAGACAGGCACCTTTAGGAAAAAATAGAATAAAACCTAAAACACAACCTGCACAAGAAGAGTCTTTCCAACCAAAAAGACCATTTGTTACAGAAACAGATTATGAAGATTTAGATATTCCCACTTACATTAGAAAAAGAAAGGGTGATATAAATTGACAATTGGTCTGGCCAATCTGATAACTTTATCAAGATTGGTCATTATCCCTTTTTTGATTTATACAATTCAACACGATTACTATATTATCTCTGGAGCATTAGTTCTATTTGCAGTTTTTACAGACTGGCTTGATGGAATCGTTGCAAGGCAGATGAATGATGTAACCCAACACGGAAAACTTTTAGATCCAGCAGTTGATAAAATTTTTACAATCTCTATCCTTGCTGCATTTATTGAAAAACATTATATATCTACATACCCGTTATTCCTTATTGTAACCAGAGAAATGCTTGTCACCTGGCTCAGAAGTGTAATGGTAAACAGAGGTATTGTAGTTTCAGCGGGATTTTATGGAAAATTGAAAACAACTCTTCAAATGGTTTCTATATTTTTATTTGCCATAAATCTCTGGCTTGCAGGTTATATTATTTTATGGTTATCTATTATTGTTGCATATATATCTGCAGTACCGTATTTTAAACAGTTTTACAAGGAAAAAGCATGGATATCCAACTGATTATATATCTTGTCATTACATATTTGATAACGTCTATACCTTTTGGATACGTAATAGGCAAACTTTTTGGTAAAGATGTAAGAAAAGAAGGTAGCGGGAATATTGGTGCTACCAATGTAGCTAGAACTATTGGTAAATTACCGGGACTCTTAGTTCTTATACTGGATGCTTTGAAAGGCTATATTCCCACTTACTACGCATTTCAGTTTTTCCATTATGATACAAAGATGGTTATGTTTGTTGCTATAACTGCAATTGTTGGACATTGTTTCTCGATATTTTTAAAATTTAAAGGTGGAAAGGGGGTAGCCACTGGATTAGGGGTGCTATTTGCTTTATCGCCTTTATCTGCATTGATTTTACTTTCTTTCTGGATCGGAGCATTTTTAGTTTCAGGTTATGTTTCTTTATCTTCTATACTCACTGCTTCTATTGCAACTGTTGTTGTTCTATATATTGAAAAGGATGTATATCTTGCTTTTGCAACACTTGTAACTTCTATGATTATAATTTTAAAACACAGCTCAAATATAGAGCGTCTCCTAAAAGGAACCGAATCCAGATTTTTACATAAATGATATGTTGAAAAACTGACTATTAATAGCAATTAAAAGTCAGGTAAATAAGTAAAATAGTATATAGTCAGAATCTAAAAATCTTTCAAAGAAAAAAAATCTTTCAAAGAAAAAAGAAAAATATTTCCTCTCTCTTTTGCCAAATCCTTTAACTCTTTCTTAAATCCTTTCTTTGAAAAGATTGCGAAGTATTCTTTTCTGTTTTCATTTTTCCATTTAACGTATTTTGATTTTTCAATTAGCTCATTTAATACATTTATCCCAACAGGTTTATCCCAGTATTTACATTCTCCAAACAGTATTTCATTTTCCCCTAATGTTACTATGTCTATCTCTTTATCTTTATCCCACCACCTGCCTGCTTTTTGGATTATAAATGGAAGCTGTGCTTTGTGTAAGAGATAATCTATAGATACTTTTTCAAATATGAATGAAGCATAAAGGTTAAACTCTGATTTTATTTTTTCTAATACAAACTGGTATTTTTCAGTTTCAAGGTAGCTCTGATAAGGAAATACGTATCTAAACCAGAAATTGAAGAAGTTGTCTTTTATAAAGTAAAGTCCTTTTTTGCTTTTGGATGGGTTTTCTTCTGTAACAGGAACTTGCCTTTCTATAACTTCAAGTTCTATCAGTTTTTCTATAAATGATGTTAGGTTTTTTGTTTCTATTCCGAGCTTTGAGGCTATCTTTCCTATTTTGTGTTCTCCCTGTGATATTACCTGCAATATTGAAAAATAGGTTACAGGGTCCCTGACTTCGTCTTTTAAAACGAATTTGGGCTCTTCATAAAGGAAACTGTTTTTATCAAGTATGTTTTCTTTTATGTTTGTGAATATATCTTTATTTTCATCAAACAGCTCTATATATCTTGGTATTCCTCCTATTACGCTGTAAAACTGAAACAGCTTGTCGTTGTCTTTGGTTTTAAAGAACTTCTTGAAGTTAAAGAAGTTCATAGGCTGGAGTTTTATCTGTGCAGTTCTTCTTCCGTATAAAGGGCTGGAATAGTTTAAAGCTATGTCATACATAAGGCTGATTAAAGAACCTGATAGTATTAGTATTACATTTTTATCTTTTAGTGTGGAGTCCCATATAGATTGAAATATGGAAGGAATGGCTTTGTTTATTTTTGCAAGGTGTTGAAACTCATCTATGGCTATTACTAATTTTTGTTTACGCTCTTTTTGAAATATGTATTTAAATAGTGTTTCCCAATCATTTATTTCAATGGATTTTAGCAGTTGGTCGTTTAGACTTTCTGCAACTACATTTTTAAATCTTTCTAATTGGAGTTTCTCGTGCTGTAAACCTGCCAAGAAGTATATGGATTTTTTATCCTGTATAAACTTTTCAATTAAAGTTGTCTTACCTGTTCTTCTTCTTCCGTAGATAACCACGAAAGATGATTGTCCTTTTTTATATTCTTTTTCCAAAACTCCAAATTCTTTTTCTCTGTTTATAAATTTCATACCAATTCCTATTTTTCGTTTATAAATTATTATAATCTAAAAACGAATATTTACTAAAGAAATGTTTTTGGTTTTCTAAAAAATGGAGGAATTTAAAAACAAAAATAAACTTATGTTTAGATATTTGAGAAGATTCAGTATTATACTTTTAGCATAACGATGAAATTGAGAAAAAGGATGTCTGTACAGACATCCTTTTGTTAGCATTTTTTGATTTCTGGTCTTCCGATACTGTAATATTCAAATCCTTTCTGTTTCATCTCTTCTGGATCATAAATATTTCTACCATCTACCACAATAGGGAGTCTCATAAGTTCTTTCATTTTATCAAGATCGGCTTCTTTATATTCGTCCCATTCTGTTATTATCAATAATACATCTGCATCTTTCAGTGCATCATATTTATCTTCAACGTACACAACATTTTCATTCTCAGGAACTATCTGTTTAAAGTTCTCTTCTGCCTTAGGATCATGAAGTCTTAAGTTTGACCCTTCTTCTTTTAGTCTTTTAACTATATCTATTGCAGGTGCTTCTCTGATATCATCGGTATTAGGCTTAAATGCAAGTCCCCAAACTGCTATATTTTTGTCTTTACTAATCCATATTATCTCTTCAAGTCTATCAACAAATTTCTGTCTTCTTTCTGTATTTATTTTCTCTGTTTCTTTTAAAAGTCCAAAATCTACACCGTTATCTTCTGCTATTTTTATAAATGCTTTTACATCTTTTGGGAAGCAGCTACCACCGTATCCGATTCCTGCATTTAAAAATGCTCTTCCGATTCTTTTATCGTATCCCATTCCATCTGCAACCTCATTCACATCTGCACCAACCTTTTCACAAAGGTCTGCTATCATATTGATGTAAGAGATTTTCATTGCAAGGAAAGAGTTTGATGCGTGTTTGATT
>Ga0256832_1000512_pt1 | contig 25175 bp, 27 predicted proteins | sample 134614metaG_FD_190534 | JGI IMG/M metagenome (GOLD analysis project Ga0256832, IMG submission 190534) | Hydrothermal vent microbial communities from Lau Basin, Pacific Ocean - 134-614 | ecosystem: Environmental > Aquatic > Marine > Hydrothermal vents | place: Pacific Ocean: Lau Basin | collected... | reverse complement strand
AGAACGCTCAGGATGCCACACCGGCAGAAGGTCGCATACGAGTCAGCGTCGAGCGGCGGGGCGACAGTGCGGTCGTGATTGTCGCCGATACCGGGAAAGGGATGAGCAAGGACTTCATCCGTGACTATCTCTTCAAACCGTTTCACACGACCAAGGGGCTGACCGGTATGGGAATCGGCGCCTATGAATGCAAGGAATTCGTCCAACGGCTGGGCGGATACATCGAGGTGCTCAGCGAAGAAGGCAAGGGTACGACCTTCGTCCTTCATATTCCGCTGAGAGCTGCCGCCATGGAAGGGGATGGGGCTGCTGGTGCGAAATCGGATCGAACCGCCACGCGCACGCAAACATGAGCCGTTGGGCGCACGGTTCCAGGAACCGGTGCATTTCGCCAGCGGATAACGTTAGAATGTGGCGGCTCTCGTCGACGACGCGGATGGTCGAGAGGGGGTTTCGGTGGTGTCGTCTGCCAGTCCATGCTTGATCGCATGATTGTCGACTGGGGCGGTATTATTTATACCTTTGCTATGGAGTTTTGATGGGAAGTGATTGTAAGTTATTGATTGTAGAAGACGATCCCGGCTTGCAAAGTCAGTTGAAATGGAGTTTCGACGGCTATGAGGTGGTAGTGGCAGACGACCGGGAAACCGCGCTTGCCCAGTTGCGACGGCATGAACCTTGCGTGGTGACGCTCGACCTGGGTTTGCCTCCCGACCCTGGCGGTGTAAGCGAAGGTTTCGTAACGCTCGAGGAGATACTGAAACTTGCTCCGGACACCAAGGTCATAGTGGTTACCGGGCACAATGACAAGAACAACGCTTTGAGGGCGATCGGTCTGGGGGCTTACGATTTTTTCGAAAAACCGGTCGATCCCGACCTGCTGAACCTGATGGCGCAGCGGGCGGGCAGGCTCTATCGGCTGGAGAGGGAGAATCGCAAGCTTAACGAATTGCGTTCGGAAAGCCCGTTGGACGGCCTGATCGCGGCCAGTCCGCAGATGCGCCGAGTCGTTCAAAGCATTGAAAAACTCGCGCCAATCGATGTCGCAACCCTGATCCTGGGGGAAAGCGGAACCGGTAAGGAAGTGCTCGTAAAGGCCCTGTTCAAACTCAGTAGCCGGGCCGACCGACGTTTGGTTGCGATCAACTGCGCCGCGATACCGGAAAACCTTTTGGAAAGCGAACTGTTCGGCTTTGAAAAAGGTGCTTTTACCGGCGCTGTGAAAACGACCCTGGGCAAGATCGAAGTAGCCGACGGCGGAATGTTGTTTCTGGATGAAATCGGGGATCTTCCCCTGCCGCTGCAGGCGAAACTGCTGCGTTTTCTTCAAGAACGGGTCATCGAACGCGTGGGAGGGCGGGTCGAGATTCCCGTCGATGTCCGTGTGGTTTGCGCCACTCATCGCAACTTGTCGGAATATGTGGCGGATGGTCGCTTCCGGGAAGACCTCTACTACCGTATCAACGAGGCCACGATTCAGATCCCCCCATTACGGGAACGAGAGGGCGATGCAGTCTTATTGGCCAAGGCCTTTTTGTCCCGTTTTGCCGAACAATTCGGCAAGCCGGTAAAGGGCTATACCCCGGCAGCCTTGATGGCCATCGAGTCCTATGCCTGGCCCGGGAACGTGCGTGAACTGGAGAATCGCGTGAAACGCGCAATCGTCATGGCCGACGGAGCCCAAATCGACGTGGAAGATCTCGAACTTGAGTCCCACGCAAAGGAGAATCTCCCACTGAACCTCAGGGAAGTGCGGGAATCGGCGGAAAGGAGCGCGATTGCGCGCGCGCTTTCATTGACGGATGGCAATATCTCGAAAGCGGCGGAACAACTGGGCGTTACCCGCCCCACTCTCTATAATCTATTGAAAAAATATGGCTTGGGCGAATAAGCTGTGGATAGATTCGTCGCCCATGAATTTTCGGGTTTTCGAGGCCGTCCCTCGCGTCTGTGGGACAGGCGCGGAAACGGGTCATAGCTCATTCCATGGCGAGCTTCCGCAACAACGCCCACGCGTGCGAAGGGTGGTTTGCAGCCGCCGAAAATTCATGGAGCGACGAGCACATGCGATCGAACCGGAATCGCTGGAATCGACCGATTCGCCTCTCCCCCTAACTTTTATATATACAAGGATCCATTGAACAATGAAGCGTCAAAACCGATCTGTTGTCGTCGCCCTGACTGCCCTGATGGCGGTATCCACGGGGCCGGCTGTATACGCCGACGATGCGCATGATTTCTATCAGAATGCGCATGAACTCATCAGGAAAGGGGACAACAAGGCGGCGATCATTCAGCTGAAGAATGCCTTGCAGCGCGACCCGGAATTCGGCAGGGCCCGTTTGGAACTGGGTCGTCTGTATCTTAAGTACAACGACGGACCCAGCGCGGAAAAAGAACTCCGACGCGCGGCCAAACTGGGTATCTCCCGGGATCAATGGCTGATTCCACTCGGGCGCGCCTATCTGTTGCAAGGGAAATATGTCGAGCTGTTGGACAAACTTACCGCCGGAGACGGCGCGACGCCGGAGAAGCGCGCGCGTGTTTTGACGATGCGGGGCGATGCCTACCTCGGCCTCAAGGATTACGACCAGGCGCGTGAGGCCTACACCAAGGCATTGAAACTCAAGCCGGGAGACGCCGACGCACAGATCGGCCTGATCCGCATCAAGGTCGCGAAAGGAGACAAGGAGTCCGCGCTGGAGGACTTGAACAAGCTGGTCCAAAGTCATCCGAAGAACCCGAAAGCCAGGCTGTTGCGCGGCGAGTTGTTGCGGGCTGCCGGAAAGCCGGAAGCCGCGGTTCAGGATCTCGACGTGGTGCTGCGGAACCAGCCGAAGAACTTCCGTGCCCGTTTTGCGCGTGCTTCCGCATATATCGCTTTGCATGAGTACGACAAGGCGCAAAAAGACATCGATGAGGTGGAGAAGGTCTATCCTCAATCGCCGATGGTAAAGTACCTTCGCGGCTTGATCGCGTTTCAACGCAAGGAGCTTCCACAGGCGGAGAGTTATATACAGGAAGTCCTGCAAGGCGTGCCGAACCATCTTCAGTCGGTTCTGCTGTATGGCTCGATCAAGTACGGCCTGCATGATTACAGTGTCGCGAACGACTACCTGACCCGGGTGCTGGAGACCGGGGTTCAGCATGCCGCGATCTACAAGATGCTCGGCGCCTCGCGCATCAAGCTGAAGCAGATGAAACAAGCCATCGAAGTCTTGAAAAAAGGCGTCGAGCGTTATCCGAAAGATGCCCAGATGATGGCCATGCTGGGAACCGCCTATCTGCGGATCGGAAAGAACGCGGAAGGGGCGAAATGGCTGGAGAAAGCCGTCGAGATCTCGCCCGACGTTCCCGCATACCGGACGCAACTGGCGCTGGGGAAGCTTGCCGGGGGCGATGCCGATCAAGCCATCGCCGAGCTGGAATCGGCGGTCAACCTGGGTAAGGGCTTGATGCAGGCCGATGTGCTCCTGGTTCTCAGCTATCTGAAGGAACGCAAGCTCGACGAGGCCTTGAAAGCCGCTCAGGCGCTGATCGACAAAATGCCGGACAGCCCGATCCCCTACAACCTCAAGGGACTGGCCTATCTGGCGACAGGAAACCGGAAGAAGGCGAGGGAATCCTTCGAACGCGCGCTCGAGAAAGATCCGAAATTCCAGACCGCGCGCTTGAATCTCGCTCGGGTCGCGTTACTTGATAAACAGTATGACGAGGCGAAGAAATATTTCGAAAAGGTTCTGAAGGCGGACCCAAAGAACATCCAGGCCTTTCTTGGACGCGTCCAGATCGCGCGTCTTCAAGGCAAGAACGACGAGATCCCCCCGATCCTGGAGAAAGCCGCCAAGGCGAACCCCGAAGCGTACCAGCCCAAGCTCCTGCTGACGCAATACTACCTGGATCGCAAGGAGTACTTGAAGGCCTTGAGTTACGCCAACGAAATGGAGCGTCAGTTCCCGAACAACCCCCTGGTCGCCAAGGCGGTCGGTCAGGCCCGTCTGGCAGCGGGCGAGACCAACAATGCGATCCCGAATCTCCAACAATATGCCGACGCCAACCCGAAGTCGACACAAGCTTGGCTGCTGCTTGCGAAAGCGCAGCTGCTGGCCGGCGATCAGTCGGGCGCGCGTGCTTCCTTCCGCCACCTGCGAGAGCTTGCGCCGAAATCGCCCGAGGTGCAGTCCGCGCTTGCCGGAATGGAATTGAAGAGCGGCAATCTCGACACCGCCTTGGACCTCGGCAAGCAGATGCAGAAAGACCATCCCGAGTTATCGATGGGATACGAGATCGAAGCCCTGGTCTATTTCCGTCAGGGAAAACAGAAAGCTGGCGTGGAAGCGCTGGAAAAGGCCCATCGAATCAAGCCCAGCGCGGCGTTGGTGGACAATCTGGCGCGTAAGTATCAGGAAAGCGGCCGCTTCGAAGAGGCAAGAAAGATCATCGAGGACTGGCTGGAAGAGCATCCGGACGATCTTGGCATCCGCATCCTTTACGCCACCTTGCTGCAAACCCAGGGGAAATACGACGAGGCTCAGAAAGTCTACGAAAAAGCGATCGAACAGGCTCCCGACCAACCGGTCATCCTCAACAATCTCGCCTGGTTGTATGACCGCAAGGGGGATGCACGCGCCGCGGCGATCGCCAAGCGTGCCTATGAGCTGGCGCCGACCCGACCGGAGATCGAGGATACCTATGGATGGATTCTGGCGAAGAACGGGAAATACGAACAAGGCTTGCGGATTTTGCAAGATGCCCTGACAAAACTGCCGGGCAACCCGGAGATCAGTTATCATGTCATCTATGCGTTGAGTAAGCTTGGAAGAAAAAAAGAGGCCAATCGGATCGCCGCTCAACTGATGCGGAAGTATCCGGAATCTCCATTCACCGCTAAGGCGCGCGAACTCGTGAAATAGTCCGTAGCTGGAAATGCCGGGCTTGGGAGGGGGCGAGCCCGGCCTTTTCCAAAGTCCGGCTGCTTTCGCGCGACCGACGCTTTGCGGGCTGTATGAGCTGGAGAGGCATTGCCGTAAGCCTGCCGCCCGGTCTGTCCATGCGGGCGCATCTCGCTGCAGATTGACCCGAGTCGCATTTTTCATGTAGAATCCGCCGCTTATGTCGAGACCCGAGAAGCTCTATGAGAAGCTGGATCCCCGGCGGCTGGTTCAGGCGGGCGAGGTGTCCGGCCGCTTGCCGCTTGCGCGCTTCGAACGCTTGGGCGAATTGCTGGCATCGAGCGGAGGCGAGGCGTCTTTCCAGCTCGAATTTCATCGATCGCGGGGGCGATTGACGGCCGAGGGGCGGCTGGAGGCCGTATTGATGCTGCGTTGCCAACGTTGCCTGAAGCCTTTTGCGTTTCCTGTTTCGCGGACCCTTCGGCTGGCCTTGGTGGCGGGGCCGGAAGAGGCGCTTCGAATCCCTGAAACCCACGAGCCCTGCATGATGGACGAGGGCCGGATCGTGCTGAACGAACTGGTGGAAGACGAATTGCTGTTGGCGGTTCCCGATATCCCCCGTCATGAAGACGCGGGCTGCGCCATGCCCGCTGCCGCGCGGGGCATGGATTCCGGCCGGTGCGAGTCGGGTCGCCCACGAAGCGATGCAACCGATAATCCGTTCTCGGTTCTGGAAAGCTTGCGCGGGCAAGACTGATCTTCCAGCTCCGGGACGACATACCGAATCTTGAACGTAACTACTCAGCGAGTATAAATGGCGGGCAACTGCTCGGATCACCGTTGAAATGCGTCAGGTCAAGGCAAAAAAATGAGAGTTTACTGGTGTAAATGACCATTTTTAAACATAGGGCCGGCACATTTCAGTGGTGAGCCGAGTAGGCACCCTAATGAACGAAAGCAAACTGGCAGGAGAGAATCCATGGCTGTACAACAGAACCGGAAAACCCCATCGAAACGCGGCATGCGCCGTTCTCACGATAGTCTGAAGGCGGAAACGCTGTCGATCGACCCGACCTCGGGGGAAACGCACCTTCGTCATCATGTCACGCCGGACGGCTTCTATCGCGGCAAGAAGGTCATCGACAAGAACGTTGACTGAGACCGCTCCTCCTGTGATCTGTTTTTGGGAAGGCCACCCATCGGACAGGAACCACGGATATGCCTGAGACCTCCATTGCGCCCCGCGCGCCAACGATCGCCCTCGATGCGATGGGCGGCGATCACGGCGCGGAAGTCGTCGTGCCGGCGGCGATCCGTTATCTCGACCAATCCAATGACGTTCATCTGATTCTGGTCGGTGACGAAGCCGTGATCGATGCCCGACTGGATGGTTTTCGCAACCCGCGCCTGCGGGTTCGCCATGCCTCCCAGATCGTGGGGATGGATGAACCGCCGTCGAAGGCGCTCCGTGGGAAAAAGGACTCCTCGATGCGCGTTGCGATCGACCTGGTCAAGCAGGGCGAGGCCGATGCCTGCGTCAGCGCGGGCAATACCGGTGCGTTGATGGCCACCGCGCGGTTCGTCCTGAAGATGCTGCCGCATATCGAAAGACCAGCCATCATCACCGCGATCCCGTCGTTGAAAGGGCACACCTGGGTGCTGGATCTGGGCGCCAATGTCGACAGCACCGCGAACCACCTGTTTCAATTCGCGGTCATGGGCTCCGAACTGGTGTCGCTGGTCGACGACCTCGCCTCGCCCCGGGTCGGATTGCTGAACATCGGTCAGGAGGAGATCAAGGGCAACGAACAGGTCAAGGCCGCTCACGCGATCCTGTCGAAGAGCACGCTGAACTATGTGGGCTATGTCGAAGGGGACGATATCTACACCGGCGACGTGGACGTGGTGGTTACGGACGGCTTTGTCGGCAATGTCGCGCTGAAAGCCAGCGAGGGCGTCGCCAGGCTGGTCCGGCATCAGCTCGACAAGGGCTTCAGGGCTTCGTTGGCGCGTAAGTTGCGAGGGTTCCTGGCCCTGCCGGTATTGCGCGAGTTCCAAAAAACGTTGGACCCGCGCCGCTACAATGGCGCCAGCCTGCTCGGTCTGCGTGGCATCGTGATCAAGAGCCACGGCGGCGCCGACGTGCTGGCCTTCACCAACGCCTTGCGGATCGCCCAGGAAGAGGTCGAAAAGGACATCGGCGCCCGGATCACCTGCCAGGTAGAGCGACAGCTCGCCGGAGGAACAGCTTGATGCATTCCCGCATTCTCGGTACCGGCAGCCATCTGCCCGACAAGGTGCTGACCAACGCCGATCTCGAAAAGATCGTCGATACCAGCGACCAATGGATTCGTGAGCGCACCGGCATCGAGGAACGGCGTATCGTGGCCGACGGGGAAAGCACCGTCGATCTTGCCGAAAGCGCCGCGCGCAATGCCCTCGGTGCCGCCGACATCGAACCCGGCGACATCGATTTGATCATCGTGGCGACCACCACGCCGGACCGGGTTTTTCCGAGTACCGCCTGCCTGCTGCAACAGCGCCTGGATATCCACGGTTGCCCGGCCTTCGACGTCCAGGCGGTCTGTACCGGCTTCATCTACGCCACCTCGGTCGCTGACAGCATGATTCGCTCGGGCGCGGCCCGGACCGCCTTGGTGGTCGGCGCCGAATGCATGTCACGCATCGTCGACTGGAGCGACCGCGGCACCTGCGTGCTCTTCGGCGATGGCGCCGGAGCCGTGGTATTGGGGGCCAGCGACGAGCCCGGCCTCCTCAGCACCCGCCTGCATGCCGATGGCGCTTATGAAAAGCTGCTGTATGTGCCCTACGGTGTCTCGAGCCGACCGGAAAAGGTGCGCGACGGCGAAGCCTATCTGCAAATGCGTGGCAACGAGGTCTTCCGCGTGGCCGTCAACACCTTGGGACGCATCGTCGACGAAACCCTGGACGATGCCGGTCTGCACAAATCCGACATCGACTGGCTGATTCCTCATCAAGCCAATATCCGCATCATCAACGCGACCGCGCGCAAGCTCGGCATGTCGCTGGATCGGGTGGTCGTCACCGTCGACAAGCACGGTAACACCTCGGCGGCCTCGGTGCCGATGGCGCTGGACGCCGCAGTCAGGGATGGGCGCATCCAGCGCGGAGAACTGCTGTTGATGGAGGCCTTTGGCGGTGGATTCACCTGGGGATCGGTACTCGCAAGGTATTGATCGTCCGTCGAACGGGGCTGTTTGATCGGGCCGGGCGACAAGCGCGCACGCCGGCCCACGCCCACAGGATACTTCCATGTCTGTTTCTTCTCATCCTGTAACGAAGTAACGTCCATGTCATCGAAAATCGCCATGTTGTTCCCCGGACAGGGATCGCAATCCGTCGGCATGCTGAGCGATCTCGCGGCCGGCCATCCCGTGGTCCGACAAACCTTCGAGGAAGCTTCCGACCGGCTCGGTTTCGACCTCGGCCGGCTGATTTCGGAAGGGCCGATCGAGCAATTGAACCAGACCGAAAACACCCAACCCGCCATGCTCGCCGCCGGGATCGCCAGCTGGCGGGTCTGGCGGGAGCAAGGGGGGGGCATGCCGGCTGTGATGGCGGGCCACAGCCTGGGTGAATACAGTGCGCTGGTCGCCGCCGGTGTACTTTCGTTCGCGGACGCGGTCGAAATCGTACGCCTGCGTGGCCGCTACATGCAGGAGGCCGTTCCCGAGGGCAGCGGCGCAATGGCGGCGATCCTCGGTCTCGACGACGATCAGGTACGACAGCTCTGCGATGAAGCCGCCGGAGACGAGGTCGTCGAAGCTGTGAACTTCAACGCCCCGGGGCAGGTCGTCATCGCCGGTGACCGCTCCGCCGTCGAACGCGCCATGCAAGCCGCGAAGGCGGCGGGAGCCAGGCGCGCTCTGCCACTTCCGGTCAGCGTGCCGTCGCATTGTTCCTTGATGCGGCCCGCCGCCGAGCGCTTGGCGGAAGCCCTCGCCGGGGTGACGCTAGCCCCCCCAAGGGTGCCCGTATTGCACAATGTTTCGGTTGCCGCCGAAAGCGATCCGACGGCGATCGCCCAACGTCTGGTGGAACAGCTCCACCAACCGGTGCGCTGGGTCGAAACCGTAACTACGATGCGTGACCAGGGGGCAAGCACCCTGCTCGAGGCCGGACCCGGCCGGGTTCTCACCGGACTGTGCAAACGCATCGACAAATCCTTGAACGCGCTGGCGGTGTTCGATACGGCCAGCCTCGAAAAAGCCTTGGAGGCAAGCCATGCTTGATGGAAAGATCGCGCTGGTCACCGGCGCCAGTCGTGGGATCGGTCGGGCGATCGCGACCCAGCTCGGCAAAGAGGGAGCCCTCGTCATCGGCACAGCGACTTCCGATCCAGGCGCGGAAGCCATCTCGGCGTACCTCGCCGGGCTTGGCGTCCCGGGTCGCGGCATGCGTCTGGACGTCACCGAGCCGGACTCCATCGCCGAGGTCGTCAAAGCCGTTACCGCGGAATTCGGCGCTCCCGCGATTCTGGTCAACAACGCGGGCATCACGCGTGACAACCTGCTGATGCGGATGAAGGATGACGATTGGCAGGCCGTCATCGATACCAATCTCGGCTCGGTATACCGAATGTCGAAAGCGGTGCTGCGCGGCATGATGAAGCAACGCGAAGGCCGCATCATCAGCATCTCCTCGGTGATCGGCGCCACGGGCAACCCAGGCCAGACGAACTACGCCGCGGCGAAGGCCGGCCTTGTCGGTTTCACCAAATCATTGGCGCGCGAAGTCGGCTCCCGCGGGATCACGGTGAACGCGGTCGCGCCAGGCTTCATCGACACCGATATGACCCGCGCTCTTGGCGAAGAACAACGCGAAGCACTGCTGACCAGCATCCCACTGGGACGCCTGGGCGCGGTGGAGGATATCGCGCACGCGGTTTGCTACCTGGCCTCTTCGCGGGCGGCTTACATCACCGGCGAAACCCTGCACGTCAACGGCGGGATGTACATGGGGTCGTAAATCTTTCTTTCATCCAATTGAAAACAAAGAAAAAAAATGGTTCTTATCCAGCCGTGCCGCAAGGCCGTTTTTTCTTTGTATCGGCACGCGTTTATGCATAAAATACGCGGGTAACGCGTAATTGGGGAAGCTCGCAACGATCATCAGCGGCCTGACGCCGTCGGGTTGATGCAGCAGTCCAGGTAAAACCCGTTTCCATATCCATTGAGGAATACACGAACATGAGCGACATCGAAGATCGAGTTAAAAAAATCGTAGTAGAGCAACTTGGGGTGAAAGAAGACGAAGTCACGATGGAGGCCTCCTTCGTCGACGACCTCGGCGCTGACTCGCTCGACACCGTGGAACTGGTCATGGCGCTGGAAGAAGAATTCGAAACCGAGATCCCCGATGAAGAAGCCGAGAAGATCACCACCGTGCAGGCCGCGGTCGATTACATCAAGGAACACCTGAGCTGATCACGGAAGACCGCCCGGCAAGGCTGGCGGGCGATCCGGCGCGGCGGTGAGACCGCTCCCACGCGCCGGTTCCCGGGCATTCTCGTCCGCCAGGCGGTAGGGCTGACTTGGCCTTTCCGTATTGTCCCGTGACCTCCATTCCCCTTCATCTCCAGATTCCATAGGGCTACATCCATATGTCAGGCAGACGCGTAGTAGTAACCGGCTTGGGCATGGTCGCGCCCGTCGGCCACAATACCAAGGAAAGCTGGGAGAATATCGTAGCGGGAAAGAGCGGTATCAAGCCGATCACCCATTTCGATGTTTCGACCTTCAGCACCCGCTTTGGCGGCCCGATCTACGACTTCGATATCACGGAATTCATCCCGAAGAAAGAAGCGCGCAAGATGGACGCCTTCATCCACTATGGTATGGTGGCAGGGATGGAGGCAATGGCCGATTCCGGCCTGGAGGTGACCGACGAGAACGCCCACCGCATGGGCGTCGCGGTGGGTTCCGGCATCGGTGGCATCGGCGGTGTAGAAGCTGGTTACGCCGCCTTTCTGAAGGGGGGGGCGCGCAAGATATCGCCGTTTTTCGTGCCGGCCAATATCGCCAACATGGTCGCCGGCAACCTGTCGATCAAATACGGCATGAAGGGGCCGAACATCTGCATCGTCTCGGCGTGCAGCACCGGCACGCACAACATCGGCGAGGCGATGCGCATGATCCGCAACGGCTCGATGGACGTGATGATCGCCGGCGGCGCCGAGCGCGCGACCACGCCGACCGGCCTGGGCGGCTTCGCCGCGGCGCGCGCGCTGTCGTCGCGCAACGACGATCCGGAAGGCGCCAGCCGGCCGTGGGATCGCGATCGCGACGGTTTCGTGCTCAGCGACGGCGCCGGCATCGTGATCCTCGAGGAACTGGAGCACGCCAAGGCGCGTGGCGCGCGCATCTACGCCGAGATCATCGGCAGCGGCATGAACTCCGATGCCTATCACATGACCTCGCCGCCGCCGAACGGAGAGGGCGCGCGCGACTGCATGCTGTTGGCCTTGCAAGACGCCGGTATCGATACCGGCCAGGTCGACTACATCAACGCCCATGGCACCTCGACCCCGGCCGGTGACGTCGCCGAAACCAAGGGCATCAAGGGTGCGTTCGGCGATCATGCCTACAAGCTCTGTGTCAGCTCGACGAAATCGATGACCGGTCACATGCTCGGTGCGGCCGGCGGCGCCGAGGCGGTGTTTACGATCCTTGCCCTGTATCATCAAGTGGTGCCGCCGACGATCAACCTCGAGAACCCGGATCCGGAATGCGATCTCGACTATGTACCGAACGCCGCGCGCGAGATGAAGCTGGACATCGCGATATCGAATTCCTTCGGCTTCGGCGGCACCAATGGCACCGTGGTGTTTCGCCGCTTCACGGGCTGAGCGGTCGCGTGCCGGGATGACAGGGATCCGCGGCGGTGGCGCCCAGCGGCCCGAGCCCGACACCTGCATCGACGCGGCCGATCGCGGTCTGCACTATGGTGACGGCCTGTTCGAGACCATCGCCGTCCACAAGGGTATCCCGGTGTTGCTCGATGACCACCTGCAACGCCTTGACGAAGGCTGCCGGCGGCTGGCGATCCCGCTAGCCGGGCGCGACAGGCTGCGCGCGCGCCTTGTCACCCATGCCGCGTCGTTGAAGCACGGCGTACTCAAACTGATCGTCACCCGCGGAACCGGTGGGCGCGGCTACCGTCCCCCGGCCGACCCCCACCCGAGCCGACTGATCTCCCACCATCCGTTTCCCGACTACCCCGAGGTCTGGTGGCGGGACGGTGTGCGCGCGCGCTGGTGCGCGACGCGGCTTGGCCGCAACCCGGCGCTGGCCGGCCTGAAGCACCTGAACCGGCTCGAACAGGTCATCGCGCGCGCCGAGTGGAGTGAGGACGACATCGCCGAGGGCCTGATGCGCGACAGCACGGGCCAGGTCGTCGAAGGCACCCTCAGCAACCTGTTCGTGCTCGACGGCCAGCGCCTGCGCACACCGCCGGTGGACGCCTGCGGCGTGGCCGGAGTGATGCGCGCGCGCCTTCCCGCCTTGGCCGCGCGATTTGGCTTCGAGGTCCAGATCACGCCGCTCGATCCCACCGATCTCCAGCGGGCCGACGCACTGTTGCTCTCCAACAGCCTCATCGGCCTGTGGCCGGTGGCCGAGCTCGACGGCCGGCGCTATGCGCCACGGGCCTTTCCACGCGCGCTGATCGCGGCCGCGCGCGCGTTGGCTCGCGGTGGGGAGGGCGCGCGATGATCGGCCGCCTGCTCGGCCTCTTGTTGCTGGTCGGAGCATTGCTCGGAGGCTGGTACTATCTGCAATACCAAGACTTTGCGCTGCGGCCACTGCATCTCCCGGACAACGGCCTCGATCTCACCGTCGAACCCGGCACCTCGCTCGGCCGGCTCGCGCGCCGCCTCGAAGCGCGTGGCGTCATCGACAACGCGCTCTTTCTGAAACTGCTCGCGCGCCAGCGGGGTCAGGCCAACCGCATCCAGGCCGGCGAATACCACATCATCGCCGGCGCGACCCCGGCCCAGTTGCTCGACCAACTGGTCTCCGGCAGGGTCACCAACTACCATTTCACCATCATCGAGGGCTGGCGTTTCCGCGACCTGCTCGAACACCTCGCCGCCGACCCGGTACTCGAACACCGTCTGAAAGACCTCGATGCGGCCGATGTGATGCGCCGTATCGGCCACCCCGGCGAACACCCGGAGGGACGCTTCCTGCCCGAGACCTATGCCTTTCCCCGCGGTCTCGCGGATACCGCGCTGCTCAAGCGCGCCCATGACGAGATGGCCCGCTTCCTCGCCCGCGCCTGGGAGCAGCGTGACAAGGCTCTGCCGTACAAGAACCCCTACGAGGCATTGATCATGGCCTCGATCATCGAGAAAGAGACCGGCAAGGCCTCCGAACGGGCGCAAATCGCCGGCGTTTTCGTGCGTCGCCTGCGCAAGGGCATGAAACTGCAGACCGATCCCACCGTGATCTACGGCATGGGCGATCGCTATCACGGCAACATCCGCCGTCGCGACCTGCGCCGGGATACCCCGTACAACACCTACACCCGCGCCGGACTGCCGCCGACCCCGATCTGCCTGCCGGGCAAGGACGCGATTCTCGCCGCATTGCACCCGGCGCCGGGCAAGGCGCTGTACTTCGTCGCGCGCGGCGACGGCAGTCACCAGTTCTCGGCGACGCTGAAGGAACACAATCGCGCGGTGCGCAAATACCAGCTGAAACGGCGCGCGCACCGATGAGTCGGGCGCGGTTCATCACCCTGGAAGGCATCGAGGGCGCCGGCAAGGGCAGCAACATCGCCTTCATCGCCGAATGGCTGGCCGCGCGCGGCATCGACAGCGTGCGTACCCGAGAGCCGGGTGGTACCGAACTCGGCGAAGCGCTGCGTGAGATGCTGCTCGGATTCAAGCATCTGGAGATGGCGGCCGATACCGAACTGTTACTGATGTTCGCCGCGCGCGCGCAACATCTGCACGAGATCATCCGTCCGGCGCTGGCCGCCGGCCGTTGGGTGCTGTGCGACCGCTTCACCGATGCTTCCTACGCCTACCAGGGCCACGGCCGGCAACTCGGCGAAGAGACCATCGGCGCGCTCGAACAGTTGGTCCAGCGTGGCCTGAAGCCGGACCTGACCTTACTGCTCGACGTGCCCGTTGAGCTCGGCCTCGAGCGCGCCGGACAGCGATCGGCGCCGGATCGCTTCGAGCGTGAGCAACGCGCGTTCTTCGAGCGCGTGCGCGCCGGCTATCTGGTATTGGCCGAACGCGAGCCCGAACGCATCCGCGTGATTGACGCCAGCCGCCCACTGGCCGAGGTGCAACGCGCGATCGGCACCTGTCTCGAAGAGATTGTCGCGCGCGAGGGGAAGGGATGAGCGCATCGCCCGTATTGCCCTGGCAAGGCGCGCAGTGGACGCGCCTGTGGCGCGCGCGCGAAACCGGACATCTGCCGCACGCGCTGCTGTTGCGCGGCCCGGCGGGCGTCGGCAAGCAGGATTTCGCCGAGCGCCTTGCCGCCGGCCTGCTGTGCCAGGCGCCAGGCGACGAGGGCGCGCCATGCGGTCGCTGTCGCAGCTGTCGCCTGCGCCTCGCCGACACCCACCCGGATCTGCGGCGCATCGCGCCGCCGGAGCCGGGCAAGGCGATCACCGTCGACCGCGTGCGCGCATTCTGTGACCACAACATCAGCCGGCCGCAGCTCGGCGAGCACCAATTGGTCTTGCTGCACCCGGCCGAGGCGATGAACAGCGCCGCCGCCAACGCCTTTCTGAAGACTCTGGAAGAGCCGGTCGGCGACGCTGTGCTGATACTGGCTTCCTCGAACCCGGAGCGTCTGCCGGCGACCATCCGAAGCCGCTGTCAGGCGCTGGACTTTCCCGCCCCCGGGGCGACCCCGGAGGTGCTCGCATGGCTTGCCGGCGATGCCGACCAGGCCGCCATCGCGCTGGCGGTCTGCGCCGGCGCGCCGCTGCGCGCGCGCGCGCAGCTCGATGCGGCGCGTCTGGAGCGGCGCGCGCGGGCGCTGACGAGCTGGCTGGCGGTGGCGCGCCGGCGCGCCGATCCGGTCGCGGTCGCCGAGGAGTGGCTGACGCTGGATGACGACTGGTTGAGCCTGTGGTGGCGCGGCTGGCTGCTCGATCTCGCCGCGCTGGCGGTCAGTGCGGCGCCGCCGCGCCTGTTCAACCCCGATCGGCGAGACGACTTGCAAGCCCTGGCCAAAACGCTAGACTTGGCCAGGCTGCATCGCTTGCTCGACCAAGTCGCCCGGCTCGCCACGGAACTCGCGCGGCAACTGAACCGGCAACTGCTGTTCGAGCGGCTGTTGATCGAATCCACCACATTGCAAAGGAGGTGACACCATGGCATTGGGTCCGGCGCAGGCGCGACAGGGCATCCTGTCGCTGACAATCAAGGACAAGCAGGTGCTCTATGCCGCCTACATGCCCTTCGTCGAGAACGGTGGCCTGTTCATCCCGACGACCAAGAAATACCGCCTTGGCGAGGAGGTCTTCATGCTGCTCACGCTGATGCAAGAGTCCGAACGCATCCCGGTCGCCGGGCGGATCGTCTGGCTGACCCCGGTCGGCGCCGAGGGCAACCGTTCGCCCGGCATCGGCGTGCAGTTCAGCGAGCAGGACGCCGGCAAGGCGCGCAACAAGATCGAAACCCTGCTCGGCGGCCTGCTGAAATCCGAAAAAGCCACCCATACGATGTGATGCTGGTCGATTCCCACTGCCACCTCGATCGCATCGACGCCGCCCCGCATGGCGGTTTCGACGGCTTGCTCGCGCACATCCGCGAGCAGGGCGTCGGCCACATGCTGTGCGTCTCGATCGACCTCGAAAACTACCCGGCGATGCTCGCCCTGGTCGAACCCGAGCCGGACATCTCGGTCTCGGTCGGTGTGCACCCGTGCGACCGTGATCGTGAAGAACCGGATATCGCGCGGCTGGTCGAGCTTGCGGCGCACCCAAAAAACGTCGCGATCGGCGAGACCGGCCTCGACTACTTCCGCGCCGACGGCGATCTCGACTGGCAGCGCGAGCGCTTCCGCGTCCATATCCGCGCCGCGCGCGCGGCGGGCAAACCGTTGATCATCCACACCCGCGACGCGCGCGAGGACACCCTGCGCATCCTGCGCGAGGAGGGCGCCGAAGAGGTCGGCGGGGTGATGCACTGCTTCACCGAGACCTGGGAGATGGCTGAACAGGCGATGGCGCTTGGCTTTTCTATCTCGTTCTCCGGCATCGTCACCTTCCGCAACGCCAACAATCTGCGCGAGGTCGCCCGCCGCGTGCCGCTGGAACGCCTGTTGATCGAAACCGATTCTCCCTACCTGGCTCCAGTGCCGCACCGTGGCAAGCCCAATCAGCCCGGCTGGGTACGCCATGTCGCCGAATGCGTCGCCGAGCTGCGCGAGATGCCGGTCGATGCGCTGATCGAAGCCAGCGGCGAGAATTTCCAGCGCCTGTTTCAGCCCGCCATGAACGGATGAACAGCAAGCGCGACACCCTGTTCCAGCGCCCCCGCGACCATCGCGATTTCCAGTTCGACGAAGCCGTCGCGGCGGTGTTTCCCGACATGCTGCGTCGCTCGGTGCCCGGCTACGGCATGATGCTCGACGGCATCCGCCTGATCGCGCGACGTCATGTGGCGCGGGGCGCGCGGGTCTACGATCTCGGCTGTTCGCTCGGCGCCGCCAGCCGCGCCGTGATCGACGGCGCGCCGCATGCCGACTACCGCCTGATCGCGGTCGACAACGCCGAAGCCATGATCCGCCGCTGCCGTGAACGCCACCGCGGGCTACAGCCGCAACCCGAATGGCGTCATGCCGACATCCGCGACATCGAGATCGAAGACGCCTCGCTCGTCATGCTCAACCTGACCCTTCAGTTCATTCCGCCGGAGCAACGCCTCGCGCTGCTGCGTCGCGTGCGCGCTGGTTTACGGCCCGACGGCCTGTTCCTGCTTTCCGAGAAGATCCGCTTCCAACCGCCGGCGGTCGCCGAGGAGATGATCGAGCTGCACCACGACTTCAAACGCGCCAACGGCTACAGCGAACTCGAGATCGCCGCCAAGCGCGAGGCCCTGGACAAGGTGCTGTTCCCGGAGACCCTCGAGCACCATCGTCAGCGCCTTGCCGAGGCTGGCTTTGGGCGGGTGCAATGCTGGTTTCAGTGCTTCAACTTCGTCTCGCTGCTCGCATGGTAACGACTCAGCGAACCGCTGAAATGCGCCGGCTCTGCGTTCAATAATGGTTATTTCAACGGTGATCTGAGCAGTTACCCCTGTTTGATACTCGCCGCCCATGACTTTTCGGCCACTGCGACCGCCTCTCGCACCCATGGGCGTTGTTGCGGAAACTCGCCATAGAAATAGAATGGGCTATGACTCGCTTCCGCGCCTGGCCCACGGGCGCGAGGAACGGTCTCGAAAATCCGAAAATTCATGGGCGACGAGTATATATGACTATGCGGAATCGTTACCTCGCATGGAGATCCTGAGGCTCGACAGCCTGCATGCGGCTTTGCGGGAAACCCCATTGGCCGAATGGGCCGGGCGACTGCCCGATACCCTCCCCGCGCGCTGGTGGTCGCGCCCGCACGGAGACCGCGAACGCTGGCGCGCGCTGCTCGCCTCGCTGCCACCGCCGCCCGCGGGCGAGGCGCGCCTCGATGCCGACCGGGTCGGCGTAGTCGGGCGCGCGCCGCTCGACGCCGCCATGCGCGAAGAGCTGACGCGCAAACTGCAAGGTTTGCATCCGTGGCGCAAGGGGCCGTTCGAACTGCATGGCATCCATATCGACAGCGAATGGCGTTCCGACTGGAAATGGCGACGCCTGGCACCGCACATCCAACCGCTGCATGGACGCCTGGTGCTGGATGTCGGCTGCGGCAACGGCTATCACCTCTGGCGCATGGCCGGCGCCGGAGCGCGTCACGTCATCGGCATCGACCCGAGCGAACTCTACCTCTACCAGTTCGCCGCGATCCGACACTTCATCGGCGCCGCGCCGGTCCACCTGCTGCCGCTCGGTATCGAAGATCTGCCCGCCCGCCTCGGCGGCTTCGACACCGTGTTCTCGATGGGCGTGCTCTACCATCGACGCTCGCCGATCGACCACCTGCGGCAACTCGCCGGCCTGCTGCGTCCCGGAGGGGAACTGGTGCTCGAAACCCTGGTCGTCGACGGCGACGAAACCCGGGTACTGGTGCCCGAAGGGCGTTATGCGCGCATGCGCAACGTCTGGTTTCTTCCCAGCTGTGGCTTGCTCGAACGCTGGTGCCGGCGCATCGGCCTGCGCCAACCGCGCGTCGTCGATATCACCGCAACCACCTGTGACGAACAGCGCGCCACCGCATGGATGCGATTCGAATCCCTCGCCCAGTGTCTGGATCCGGGAGACCCCGAACGCACGGTGGAAGGTTACCCGGCGCCGAAACGCGCCATCCTGATCGCCCGCCGGCGCTGAACGCGGCAACGCCGGACTTCGCAGCCGCCCGTCGAGTCTGTATCCTATGGCTCCTTGGCAAACAGCGAGAGCAGGCGGTTCTGGTCGACAATGGATGGTTTCAGTTTCCTGGTGCGGGTGTATTACGAAGACACCGATGCCGGCGGCGTGGTCTATCATGCCAACTATCTGCGCTTCATGGAGCGCGCGCGCACCGAGTGGCTGCGCAAACTGGGATTCTCGCAGCGGGAACTGCGCGAACGCTTGCGAGTATTGTTCGTGGTGCGGGGCTTGCGCGTTGACTACCGTGCGCCGGCCCGTTTCGACGATGAACTGCGGGTCGACAGCCGCGCCGAACGCGGCCGGCGCGCCTCGCTGCGCTTCCTCCAGCGCATCACGCGACCGGCCGACGAGACCCTGATCTGCGAGGCCGAGGTCGGCATCGTCTGCGTCGACGCCATGCGCTTCCGGCCCACCGCGTTGCCCGCCGAGATCGCCGCCGGGTTGTTTCCCCCGGAGAGCGAGAGCCCATGAGCACCGATCTGTCGTTCGTTCATCTGATCGTCGGCGCCAGCCTGCCGGTACAGGTGGTTTTGTTGTTGTTGTTGCTCGCCTCGCTGCTCTCGTGGGCCGCGATCTTCGACCGCTGGCGGGTGTTGCGGCGCGCGCAGCGCGAAGCACGCGCGTTCGAAGCGCACTTCTGGGGTGGCGGCGACCTCGGCAGGTTGTACCGTGAGATCGAACGTCAAACGAGCGAGGCGGTCGGCATGGCCAGCGTGTTCACCGCCGGTTTCCGCGAATTCGTGCGCCTGCGCGACACCCAGGGCATCGACCCGACGACCATGGTCGAGGGCGCGCGCCGCGCGATGCATGTCGCCCTGAGCCGCGAGCTGGACCGGCTGGAACAATACCTGTCGCTGCTCGCGACCGTCGGTTCGACCAGCCCCTATGTCGGGCTGTTCGGCACCGTATGGGGCATCATGATCTCGTTCATGGCGCTCGGTAACGTGCGTCAGGCCACGCTGTCGATGGTGGCGCCGGGCATCGCCGAAGCGCTGATCGCCACCGCGATGGGGCTGTTCGCGGCGATTCCGGCGGTGGTCGCCTACAATCGCTTCGCCAACGAGGTCGAGCGCTTGCATGGCCGTTACGATGACTTCGCCGAGGAGTTCACCAACATCCTCCAGCGCCGCGCGCACAGGAGCACGACATGAGCCGGCGGCGCAAGACTCACCGGCCGATGGCGCAGATCAACGTCGTGCCGTTCATCGATGTCATGCTGGTGCTGCTGATCATCTTCATGATCACCGCGCCGCTGATCAATCAAGGCGTTCGGGTCGAACTGCCGCGCGCCGACGCCGAGCCGCTGGACCCGAACCTCGACGAACCGGTGGTCGTCAGCGTCGATGCCGAAGGCCGGCGCTACATCAGCATCGGCGAACAGCCGCGAGAACCGGTCGCCGACGACGAATTGACGCGGCGCGTGGCCCAGGTGCTGACGCGCAACCCGAAGCAGCCCTTCGTGGTGCGCGCCGACCGGCGCGTCCCCTACGAGGCAGTGGTGCGCGCGATGACCCTGATGCAGGCGGGTGGCGCGGCCTCGGTCGGGCTCTCCACCGACCCGGTGCGGTAGACGATGTGGCAGTTGCTGCGCAACAACCCGCTGGCGCTGCTGCTGGCGATCCTGTTCCATATCGGCCTGATCGCGTTTCTGATTGTCGGCATCGACTGGAAGCAGAAACCCGCGGTGCAACGAGGCGATGGCCCGGTCATCCAGGCGCGCATCGTCGAACCGGCGCAACCACGCAAGGCGGAGCGGGAACGTCAACACGCGCTCGCGGCCCGGAAACAGCGTCAGGCCGACGCCGAGCGCAAACACAGACTCGAGGCCGAGAAGAAACGCAAGGCCGAGGCCGAGCGCAAGCGTAGGCTCGAGGCCGAGAAGAAGCGCAGGGCGGAGGCCGAGCGCAAGCGCCGGCTCGAGGCCGAGAAAAAGCGCAGGGCGGAGGCCGAACGCAAGCGTAAACTCGAGGCCGAGAAAAAGCGCAGGGCGGAGGCCGAGCGCAAGCGCCGGCTCGAGGCCGAGAAAAAGCGCAGGGCGGAGGCCGAGCGCAAGCGCCGGCTCGAGGCCGAGAAAAAGCGCAGGGCGGAGGCCGAGCGCAAGCGTAAACTCGAGGCCGAGAAAAAGCGCAAGGCGGAGGCCGAGCGCAAGCGTAGACTCGAGGCCGAGAAGAAACGCAAGGCCGAGGCCGCGCGCCGCGCCGCCGAGGAACGCGCCATGCAACAGGCGCTGGAAGCCGAGATCGCCGGCGAACTCAACGCGCGTGAGCTGAATCGCTATATCGGCCTGATCCAGAAACGCATCACGCGCTCATGGATTCGCCCACCGGACAGCCTGCGCGGGCTGCGTTGCACGGTGCGGGTCCGACTGGTGGGAAATGGTACTATCGTCCCCGGCAGCGTGCGCATCGTGCACGGCAGCGGCAACGGCGCCTTCGACCGTTCGGTGGTACAGGCGGTCTACAAGGCCGAGCCCTTGCCGGTGCCGCAAGACCCGGTGTTGCGCGCCAGGTTCAATGAACTGGAGTTGATCTTCGATCCCGACAAATAATATGCAGACTGTTCCTCATTATCCGCACCGATCCTTGTCGGGCAAGCGCTCGTGGACCAGGCCATGGCTGCTTCTGATCGCCGCCGTGGCGTGGCTGTGGAGTCCGCTCGCGCCGGCCGCCCTGAGCATCGAGATCACCGAGGGCGCGGAAGGCGTGCTGCCGGTCGCGGTGGTGCCGTTCCGTCACCTCGGTTCGGCGCCGTTGCCACAGGACGTGGCGGCGGTGATCCGCAACGATCTGGCGCGTTCCGGACGTTTCGAGACCTTGCCCGAGAAGGCGATGCCGACCCAGCCGGCCGGCCGCGGCGAGGTCGATTTCCAGAACTGGCGGGTGTTGCGGCAAGACTACCTGGTGGTCGGCGAGATCGCCGATCTCGCGCCGCGACGCTACCGCCTTCGCTTCGAACTGCTGGATGTCTACAAGGGAGAGACGATCGCCGGCTACGAACTCGAATCCAGCGCCGCCGACCTGCGCGCCAGCGCCCACCACATCGCCGACATCGTCTATGAGAAGCTGATCGGCGAGCCGTCGGTGTTCGCCACGCGCATCGCTTACGTCACCGCGACCCGGCTTGGTGACGGCAAGACCCGGTCGTCGCTGTATGTCGCCGACTCCGACGGCTACGGCGCGCAGCGCATCGTCTCGTCCAACGAGCCGCTGATGTCGCCGGCCTGGTCTCCGGACGGGCGTCGCCTGGCCTATGTCTCGTTCGAGCGTGGCCGCCCGGCGATCTATGTGCAGGAGGTTCAAAGCGGCCGGCGCCGGCGTGTCGCCGCCTTCAAGGGCATCAACGGCGCCCCGGCCTGGTCGCCGGACGGGCGCAAGCTGGCGATGACCTTGTCGAAGGACGGCAACCCGGACATCTATCTGATGGATCTGGCGACGCGCAAGCTGACCCGGGTCACGCGCCACTGGGCGATCGATACCGAAGCCGCCTTCGCGCCGGACGGACGCAGCCTGGTGTTCACCTCGGATCGCGGTGGCCGGCCGCAGATCTACCGCGTGCGCCTCGATGGCGGGCGGCCCGAGCGCGTCACCTGGGAAGGACGCTACAACGCGCGCGCCTCGTTCTCGCCGGATGGACGCAAGCTGGTCATGGTGACCCAGGTCGGACAGGATTTCCGCATCGGCGTACTGGACCTTGCCAGCGGCCGTCTCGACGTGCTCAGCGATGGCCCGCTGGACGAATCCCCGAGCTTCGCGCCGAACGGGCGCATCCTCATCTACGCCGCCGAGCGCGGCAATCGCGGCCTGCTGGCGACAGTCAGCGTCGACGGCAGCGTCAAGCAGCGACTGGCGACGCAGCGCGGCGACGTGCGCGAACCGGCCTGGTCGCCGATCGAACGCCAACCGAATGGAGAAACGACGAAATGAAACCCTATCCTCTGTGGCTGCCGCTGCTCGCGGCCCTGGCCCTGCTCATCGGCGGCTGTGAAAGCGGTGGTGGCGTCAAGCCCGAGGGGCACGGCGGCGCCGAGGTGGTCGACGGCACCACGGCTGGCCGACCCGGCGGCGACTCGGAGGCCGGGCAGGGCGCCGAGACCCGTGGCGCGCGCCAGCCCGGCGAGTGGACCGGAAACCCGTTGGACAATCCCGACAGCCTGCTGTCGAAGCGGGTGATCTACTTCGACTTCGACAGCGCCGAGATCCGCCCGGAGTTTGTCGACATTTTACGCGCCCATGTCGCCTATCTGCTCGCCCATCCGGACGTCGCCCTGACCCTCGAAGGCCATACCGACGAGCGCGGTTCGCGCGAGTACAATATTGCGCTCGGCGAGCGTCGTGGCAACGCGGTGCGCGATTTCATGCTGGCCGAGGGCGTGCCGCCGAACCAGCTCACCGTGGTCAGCTATGGCGAGGAGCGCCCGGTGGCGCTCGGCCACGACGAGGAATCCTGGGCGCTGAACCGGCGCGTCGAACTGGTCTACTGAGATGAGGCGTCTCGTTGCGGTTTCGTTGCTGGCCCTGGCCATCGTCGGCGGCGTGCGCGCCGACGGCGGAAACGCGCGCATCGAGCGGCTCGAACGCCGCGCCGACGTGTTCAGCCGGCAACTGCTGAAGATCCAGCGCCTGGAACGCAGCGTGCAACGCCAGCAAGGGCGCATCGACGCGCTCGAGTACCGCCTGAAACAACAAGACCAGCGCCTGCGCGACCTCTATCAGGATCTGGACCGACGCCTGCGCCGGCTCGCCGCCGGAAATCCGGCGGATGCCGGGCAGGGCGCCGACGGCGTGGGCGCGACGCCCGAGGTCGCGACGTCCACCGTCGTAACGCCGCCGGCGGGCGATGCCGATGCCGCCTACCGCCAAGCCTTCGCCTCGATCCGCAACCGCGATTTCCCGCGCGCGGCGACGGCGTTCGAGGATTTTCTGCGCCGTTATCCCGAGGCGCCGTTGGCGGAAAACGCCTGGTATTGGCTCGGCGAGGCCCGCTACGCCCAGAAGCAATACGATGCGGCGGCGCGCGCGTTCGAGACCGTGATCGCGCGCTATCCGAATGGAAGCAAAGCCCCCGGCGCCTTGTTCAAGACCGGGCTGATCGCGGCTGCCCGCGGGGACCGGGCCCGGGCGCGCGAGCGCTTACAGCGGGTCGTCGATGATTTCCCATCGAGCGCGGTGGCGCCGCTGGCGCGCAAGAAACTCGCCGGTCTGAAGCCCTGATGGACAGCGGGGAGCGGTTGCGCGTCAGCGAGATCTTCCGCTCGCTGCAAGGCGAGGGGCGCACGGTCGGCCTGCCGAGCGTCTTCGTGCGCCTGACCGGCTGTCCGTTGCGCTGCCGTTACTGCGACACCACCTATGCCTTCAGGGGCGGAGAAAACATGACCCTCGATACGGTGCTTGCGCGGGTCGCGGCGGAGGACACCCTTCATGTGGTCGTCACCGGTGGCGAACCATTGGCTCAGCCGGGTTGTATCCCGTTGCTCGACGCGCTGCTCGAGGCCGGCCACGCGGTTTCTCTGGAGACCAGCGGGGCCTTCGACATCGCCCCGGTCGACCGCCGCGTCAGCCGCGTCATGGACCTCAAGAGCCCGGGCTCCGGCGAGCAGGCGCGCAACCGCTGGGAGAACCTCGCCGAACTGACCCGGCACGACCAGCTGAAATTCGTCCTCGTCGACCGCGCCGATTACGAGTGGGCGAGGGCGGTCATCCAGCGCGAGGCTCTTGCTGGACGCTGCGAATTGCTGTTCTCGCCGGCCTTCGGCTCGCTCGATGGCGCCCGACTGGCCGAATGGATACTCGAGGACCGTCTGCCGGTCCGCTTTCAACTGCAACTGCATAAGATTCTGTGGGGAGACCAACCAGGACGATGAAGAATGCGGTCGTACTCTTGTCCGGCGGCATCGATTCCGCCACCACGCTGGCGATCGCGCGCGATGCCGGCTATGCCTGCCATGCGCTGAGCTTCGACTACGGCCAGCGGCATATCGCCGAACTGGACGCCGCCGAACGGGTCGCCGAGGCGCTCGGCGCGGTCTCGCACCGCGTGCTCCGGCTCGATCTCAATACCATCGGCGGCTCGGCGCTGACCGAGGCCTGCATCGCGGTGCCGGAGACGCCGGGCGAGGGCATCCCGGTCACCTATGTGCCGGCGCGCAACACAGTGTTTCTTTCGCTCGCGCTGGGCCTCGCCGAGGTGCTCGACGCGCGCGACCTGTTCATCGGCGTCACCGCGGTCGATTACTCCGGCTACCCGGATTGCCGCCCGGCCTTTATCGAGGCCTTCGAACGCCTCGCCCGGGTCGCCACCAAGGCGGGTGTCGAAGGCGCGGAGTTCCAGGTTCACGCGCCGTTGATCGAGCTGGACAAGGCCGGGATCATCCGTGCCGGCAGCGCGCTGGGCGTCGACTACGGCCTGACCGTCTCATGCTACCAGGCCGACGTCAAGGGCCGCGCCTGTGGCGTCTGCGATTCCTGCCGCTTCCGCCGCGAGGGCTTCGCGCGGGCCGGGATACCCGATCCGACACGCTATCGCTGAGCTTCAACCTGGGTTGATTTCATCGGCGCTCGCGCCTGCTACACTTGGCGGATAGACTTGCCATGCGATAAAACAGAAACCACGAGGCGACCACTCGCTCCCCACGGGGAGTAGACAAGACACCGGGAATACGACAACAACCACTGATCCGGAAAGCGCTATGAACCAGCACCGCCTGACAGACCCCTTCGGCCGGCATATCGACTATGTCCGACTCTCGGTA
>Ga0256832_1000511_pt1 | contig 25179 bp, 14 predicted proteins | sample 134614metaG_FD_190534 | JGI IMG/M metagenome (GOLD analysis project Ga0256832, IMG submission 190534) | Hydrothermal vent microbial communities from Lau Basin, Pacific Ocean - 134-614 | ecosystem: Environmental > Aquatic > Marine > Hydrothermal vents | place: Pacific Ocean: Lau Basin | collected... | reverse complement strand
ACGATTTTGTTCCTAACGTCACAAAATCACTCGGTGACCTCTCTATTCAAATCCTTATTTCCTCAAAATATCAAACTCTCATGACAGACATTCGTATCAAAGAACATCTCGATTATGAAGATTTCCTAAAAACCGCTTTCCCCGATGTGGTCAAGCCCGTTTACAAAAAACGTTTGTTTATCATCAACATGGCGTTTGGTGGACTATTTATCTTTGCGACGATTTATCTGTTTAGTCAAAGTATAAAAAACGGTATCGGATTTAAAACTATGCACTATTTTTATCTATTTTTTGCCTTACTTTTTCCTTTTTTGGCTTTTTATCTTATTAGAAAAGAAAAAAAGTTTTACTATAATTTGGTTGATAAAATTAACGATCTACAAACAGAGTATATTATTACCGATAACAATATCAAAGTAAAAAGTAAACAAGCGGAATTGGTTTATCCGGTCAATGAAATTAAACAGGTGGAAGACCTGCCGAAATGGTTAATTTTTATCTTTCAAAATGGAGAAAGAATCGCTATTTACAAGCCTAATATCCCCGCCGGAAAACTTGATGTTTTAAAAGAGAAATTTCAGATTTTTTTAGACAAAAGTTCAAAAGGTTAATGCACTCTACATAAAATCTACGCATCATTTCTATTCTGACTTTTGTCTGGCTAGAATTCTAAATACCATTAATAAATCTTTTTTTTTCTCAACCATTGTCCGGCAAACACAGATAAAATGGAAACAAGACAATTTGTTGTACTAAATAGAATACATAAGCAGCATCACATTTCAATAAGTTTTTTGGACAAATACCTAAATCGTAAAAATAATAAGAAAGCGGCTGTTGTCAAGCCTGTAAGCAACCCATACCAAATACCGATGGTTCCATAAATTTTACTTAAATACAAGCTCATGGGGAAACCGATTAACCAATAAGCAATCAAGGTTATAAAAAACGGATAAATTACATCTTGAAGCCCCCGCAAAGCCCCTTGTAAAACCACTTGAAAACCATCTGAAATTTGAAATAAACCGGCCACAATCAAAAGTTTAACCGCCAAACTATAAACCGATTGAGCTTCGGCTATTTTTTTCGGATCAGTATAATCACTGCTGAGATAAATCCAAGGTAATTGGTGCCGGAAAGCAATTAAAATAAAGGTGAAAAGCAACTCAAATAAAAAAACTTGTAAAAATATTGAGGTAGCAATCCGTTTCATCTCTTTAAAATCCTTGCGCCCCTTTTGATTCCCCACTCTAACCGTTGCCGCTACACCAAAGCCTATAAAAACCATAAAAGTCATGGAAGCCATTTGTTGGGCAATTTGATTGGCTGCTTGACTAATGGCGCCCAATGTACCGGCAATCCATACGGTTGCCGAAAATATGCCCATTTCAAAAACCCCTTGAAATCCGGACGGGATGCCTAGATACAAGATTTTTTGAATAATTGGTTTGGACAAAAGATACCAACCCAAGTTTTTCATATATACGCGTGTTTCGGACATATAACGCAAGAAAAACCACAATGCCAATACACTGACCAAACGGGCGATCAAGGTGCCGTAAGCAGCACCGTAAATTCCCATTTTTGGAAACCCGAGTTTACCGAAAACCATGCCATAACTCAAAATAATATTGATAATATTGGCAATAATCGTAGCTATCATGGGATAAGTAGTGAGAGACATGCCGTCGGCAAATTGTTTTAAGGCTTGAAAAATCATCACAAACAATAACGAAATGCCAACTATACGGATGTAAGGCACTGCCAATTCTATAACTTCGGGCGGCTGATGTGCCAAATACAAAACTTTTGGAATACCAAAACTTAAACACGCCATAATAACACCTAAAATAGTGTTGAGAATCAAGCCGTTAAACAAAACCCTTTTAAGACGATGTTGCTTACCTGCCCCAACGGCTTCGGAAACCAAAGGCGTTATGGCATAAGAAAAACCGATACCGAACGACATGATAAAAAAAATAGCAGAATTAGCCAAAGAAACCGCTGCCAAATTAATCGGGTCCAGCTTACCAACAAAGACATTGTCCATCAAACCGACAAAGACGTGTCCTAAATAACCCAACATAACAGGCGCGGCTATTTTAAGATTTTGACGAAATTCTTTGGTATATTGATGCAGCATGATTCTAAAAAAGTGCGCAAAGTTACGTTTATTTTTTTGTTTTGGTAAAATTTAATTTGAGAAATTGAGGATTCTATTGATTTTAGATTTTTTGAACCCCATAACTGGTCCTGAAATAGATTGACTCGAAAAGTCAACAAATATCAGAACGAGATAGGTATCATTATCAAGAGAAAGCCGTAGAATATAACGAAGCACTACAAGTTACGAATGAACACTTTACGTCCATTCAGCTTTTTATATTTCTTTGAAAAAAACGAAATGACAACCTAAACTCATGGTCGTTTTGGGTATGACAGCTTATTTCTGACAAGAATACCGCCCAAAAATCTATCATTTTGAGTCGAATTCGTTATCTTTGTGAGCCGAATAAAAAACGATGAAACGAAGATGAATTTTTTTAATCATAAAATACACACAATGTTATGATTTAAATAAATTTATGAGAGTTACTGTATGTATTATAAATTTTTATTAATTTTTTTGACAAAATAAAAATTATAAACAGATGAAAGAAGTCCAAAATATTATAAACGACATCCAAAAAGGCAACATCAAACCCATTTATTTTTTAGCGGGCGAAGAACCCTTTTTTATCGACCAAATAACCGATTATATCGAAGCGCATTTGTTACCCGAAGAAGCCAAGGGCTTTGACCAAATGACGCTTTATGGGCTTGATGTCAATTTACCGGATTTGATACTGCAAGCCCGCCGGTTTCCGATGATGAGCGATAGACAACTGATTATTGTCAAAGAAGCGCAACATTTGTTAAAAAAACAAGCCGATACCGACGCTTTGGAAAGTTACTTAAACCAACCGGCAGACACCACGGTTTTGGTTTTTAATTACAAATACAAAAAGCTCGACAAGCGCAAAAAAATATACAAACAAATCCTTAAAAAAGGCGTGTATTTTGAAAGCAAAAAATTGTATGAACGGGATACTTTAAATTGGATTATCGACACGCTCAAAACCATGCAGCATCCTATTGATGTCAAAAGTGCGCAAATGCTGATTGATTTTTTAGGAACCGATTTGTCCAGAATCTATAACGAAATACAAAAATTAGAGGTCATCCTTGAAAAAGGCGCTGCCATTACCCCCGAAATTATTGAAACCCACATCGGTATTAGCAAAGATTATAATAATTTTGAGTTAAAATCGGCGGTCGCCACCGGCAATTATCTCAAAGCTCAAAAGATTGCGCGGTATTTTGCCGCCAATCCCAAAGAACACCCGATTATAGTGACGATTGCTCTGCTTTACGGGTTTTTTAGAGATTTGTTCATCTATCACACCTTAAATGACAAATCCAAATTCAGCGCAGCCAAAGCCCTTGGTATCAATCCGTATTTTGTCAACGAATACCAATTAGCCGCTCAAAAATATCCAATGAAAAAAGTTAGCCGTAATATCGGTTATCTCAAAGATGCCGACCTAAAAAGCAAAGGCGTAGATTCGGGCAGCATGACCCACAAAGATATTTTAAATGAATTGTTATTTAAATTGATGCATTAAAATCTGCCTGCTTTGTGTTCGTCTTGCCATTTTTTGAGTTCATCCCATTTGTTTTCCAAAGCTAATTTGGCTTGAAACGGCCAACTTTCAGGATTATGTACTTTATAATTCGGTCCGGCTTTGTCTAAAATAGCTTGAAGCATGCTTACTTCAGTTTTGGACAAATCGTCCCAAGTGTAAATTTCGGCTTCAAATAATAATTGCTCAATTTTAGGTCCGATACCTTCTACAATTTTCAAATCATCTTTTTTTGCCGGTTTTTTAGGCTTGCTTGTCGCGGCAAACTGAAGTTTATCATGACTTTTTTGACAGTCTTCCAATGCAGCTTGCAACTTGTTGATTTCGTTTTGTTTGCCGTTGAGTTGATTTTGTAACAATTCGCATTTATGAGCCCAATCGTCACAATTAGCAGTTGTTGAGCTTGATTTACTCAAAAAATATCGCAATAGGTAACCTAAAATAAAGGCAACTAAAAGCATTAAAATAATTTCAAAAACGGCATCACTTTTTCCGTAAGATTCTGATGCACTAAATAATCCGCTAACTAATATTTGCATAACTTTTATTTTTTGATATAACTGATTTCTACTCTACGATTTTGTTGTCTGCCTTCAGGCGTTGCATTATCTGCAATAGGTTGTTTTTCGCCTTCTGATTTTACTTGGATTCTTTTAGCATTAATACCTTTTGCAACCAACCAATTTTTTATCCGGTTAGCACGTTTCAGTCCTAATAATTGATTTGACGCTTCACTACCGGTATTATCCGTATGCCCAACGATTAGAATCATTAGTTCGGGATGTTTTTTCATATCATCCGCAACATTATTCATGTAAGATAAAATGGCTTTATTTCTGATTTCTTTGGTGGAATTGTAGGGAAAATAAATCAATGTTTTTTGGTCTAATTCTTTTACAAAATCATTATCAACCTGCCATTTAATCCAATTTTTATTATATTCGATAAAGTCCGGGGCATTTCCGGCAGAGTCTTCTGCCAATTTTCCTTTGGTTATGATCAAACTGTCGACTATGGAACCGGACAAAAGATTTTTTAGCGCTTCGGCTCTGGCTAAACCTAAATTGTCAAAATCCGTAGCATTATTCTCTGTTGAAAAATAAGGTGCGTTAATGTGTAATTTTTTACCTTCGGCTTGTAAGTCTTTTAATGATTTTACTTCTGCTTGCCATTCTAAGGTATCATTAATAACAGGATGAGCTTTGTTTTTAAGAAAATAAATTAACCCGTGTTTTATTTTGACTTCGGGTTTTTGTTGTGCTTTATTATTTCGATTTGCAGTGGCAGAAACCTCAGAAGTCTGACAAAATCCTTTAATTTTACATACATACCAATAGGTGCTGCCTGATCCCCAAATCAAAAATAAAATTAAGACAATTATAGATTTTAAGTTCATAGCCGTTGAATTTAATTAGCAATATTGATGTATTAACGCAGTAAAATTATTATTTTTTTGTTAAAAAACAAAATATTTTTATCTAACTGCGCATTTTATTAAGAAAATTAACAAATAATAGATATATTGTTTAGCTTAAACATGTACGTTTTCGTAAATAAAATCTTAATTTTTTTATAAGTTTAATACGTTTAAAAAAAGACAACTTTATTACTTTTGCATATCATTTTGTTTTATGTTTCAATTATCATCACATAATGTAGATTTTCCGCCTGTTAAGCTTGCTAATAGCGAAGGACTATTGGCTTTTGGAGGTGATTTATCTATAAAAAGATTGATAGAAGCTTACAAAAACGGGATTTTTCCATGGTATAATGAAGGTGATGAGATTCTATGGTGGGCGCCGGACCCTAGAATGGTATTGTTTCCCGAAGAAGTTAAAGTTTCTAAAAGTATGCGCGCCTTCATACGAAAGTCTCATTATAGAATAACCGTTAATGAGGCTTTTGAAGAGGTGATAAAAAACTGCGCCAATGTTCATAAAAAAGATACTAAGCATACTTGGTTACATGCTGAAATGCAGCAAGCATACATTAGTTTATATAACTTGGGAAAAGCTTTTTCGGTGGAAGTTTGGAATGAAAACAGTGAATTGGTCGGCGGTTTATATGTTGTCAAATCCAATGATCGTGTTTGGTCAGGTGAAAGTATGTTTCACAAAGAATCCAATACATCCAAATTAGCCTTTATCCATTTGGCTAAATTAGCGCGAGAAAATAATATCCAAATTATTGATTGTCAATTATATACAGACCATCTAGCCAGTTTGGGCGCGCGTGAAATTCCCCGTATTGATTTTATGCAATATTTTCAATAATATTTGTTGTAAAATAATATTTCCTGCATTAAATTTGAGTTATTATCTTACCTGTTTCAAGTTTATAGCTTTCATCAATTTTCCTTCTGAAACATGTAGAGTTCGTTTACGGTTGCTCGGAATTTTCTGCATATATAAAAATGTTAAAAATGATAAACAAAATCCGGCTTTCTAAAAAAGTCGTATCTTTGAAATTACGAACGACTAAAATGATGCGTTGACTATGTTTAAAAAAGATATTTTCGGTAATATTATTTTTATTAAAAAAATTGTAATGTTTATCTTCGGTTTGATATCAAAGCGGCGGTATAAAGGTTTTAATGAATTGCAAATCGAAGGGATGGAAATATTGCGCTACCTGCCTGATAATCAAGTTTTATTCGTTTCAAACCACCAAACATATTTTGCCGATGCCGCAGCCATGTTTCATGTATTTTTTGCAGCGCTCAACGGACAAAACGACATTAAAGGCATCAAATATTTGTTTCATCCTAAAACTAATATTTATTATGTAGCCGCCAAGGAAACTATGACATCAGGTATTTTGCCCCGTATTTTTATGTATGTAGGTGCTATTCCCATTATGCGCACTTGGCGTTCTAAAGGCAAAGAGGTAAAGCGTCCGGTCAATTTTAATGACATCACCAATATAAGCAAAGCCATTCAAGACGGCTGGGTGATTACTTTTCCGCAAGGCACAACCACGCCTTTTAAACCCATTAGACGTGGTACGGCACATATTATTAAAACCAATAAACCGGTGGTAATTCCCATTGTTATTGACGGTTTTAGACGTTCATTTGATAAAAAAGGTCTACAAATTAAAAAGCGCGGCATCAACCAACGCTTGACAATTAAACCGCCCTTACCTATTGATTATGAAAATGATACGGTAGACGAAATTGTTGAGAAAATTGCCTTCGCCATTGAACAACATCAAGATTTGTTAAAAGTGATACCCGTAGATGAACTCAAAAAAGATATGAACCAAACCGGAAATGATGACAAAAAACATTTTTGGTCAGGCAAAGATTATTGAGTTTAGAATCCTATGATTTTACACGCTTCTACAATTTTTTATGAAACTTAGTTCGCTATTTCCAACAATTTGTAGCGCTTCGTTTTTGTTTGTAAATCTTTGTTCTAAACTTTTTACTTTTAACAATTTTTCATACATTTGAACAAATATTTTATGTATGATTTCATTTGTCAAGGGCAAAGTTTTTGATGTAACGCCTACCTATGTTGTTATTGACAACCATAATATCGGATACCATATCGCCATATCGCTTAATACTTATAGCAAAATCAATGCTGATGAAGAGTTGTTGCTTTACACCTTGCAAATCATCAGAGACGATGCGCACTTGCTATATGGATTTTTTGATCCGCTTGAACGCGAAATTTTCAAATTGTTGATTTCTGTATCGGGTATCGGTCCTAATACAGCCTTGTTGATTTTGTCTGCCATGACGTCCAAAGAGGTGCAACAAGTTATTGCCAATGAAGATGTGGTCGCCTTAAAAACCATTAAAGGTATTGGTGCCAAAACGGCGCAAAGAGCTATCATTGAGCTAAAAGACAAAATTTTAAAAACCTATGATGTTAGTGCCGATACAGAAAAAACGACAATAGTTTCTCCTATAAAAGATGAAGCTTTATCGGCATTAGAAGCTCTTGGATTTCCTAAAAAGCGTAGTGAAAAAATTGTGGAGCAAATTTTAAAAGAAAATCCCGAAATCAGTCTCGAAAAGACAATAAAAGAAGCACTCAAACGTTTTTAATTTTTAACAAAAAACATTCGATGAAAAAGCATTTTTCATTTCAAATAATTCTAGGCTTTTTATTTCTAGGTTTATTACCTGTAAAAACGCAAGCCCAAGACAATCCTACCAGTCAACAGGATACTTTAAGACAGCAAATCAATCCTGCTGCGGTTCAATTGCCCGACCCTGAAAGTATCCAAAGTTTATATACTTACGACCCTAAAACCAATTTGTTTTATTTCAATAAAAAAGTAGGGAGTTACAATTTGGCTTACCCTTGGGTATTGACCCCTGAACAATATTACCAACGGGTTTTGAAAGAAAAAATGAATAAAAACTTTAAAGACCGCAATCAAGCCATATCCGGCAATACTGAAGAAGCCAAAAAAAAACGAAAAGATTTATTGCCAACCTATTATGTCAATTCTAAATTTTTTGAAAGTATTTTCGGCGGTAAAACCATCAATATCCAACCCAAAGGTAATTTTAGTATCGATTTAGGTTTGCGTTATACCAAACGTGACAATCCCGCTTTGCCCATCAAAAACCGGTCCAATCTGTCATTTGATTTTGACCAGAAAATCAGTATGGGATTGAAAGGGAAAATAGGCACCCGTTTGAATTTGGATTTAAATTACGATACCCAATCGACCTTTGATTTTAATAACCAAATTAAACTAAATTATACTCCTACCGAAGATGACATTTTGCAAAATATTGAACTGGGAAATGTCAGTATGAAAACCCAAAACAGTTTGATACACGGCGCCCAAAGCTTATTCGGACTTAAAACGGAATTGCGTTTTGGCAAAACCTATATAACCGCCGTAGTAGCCGAACAAAAATCAGGCACCAAAACCATACAAGCCCAAGGCGACAAAGTGGTGCAAAAATTTGAACAACCTATTTTGCAATATGAAGACAACCGTCACTATTTTTTAGCACAATATTTTAAAGACCATTACACCGAAGCGGTCAAAAATTATCCATTTATTAACAGCACGGCACGGATTACTCGTATTGAAGTATGGAAAACCAACCGGAGCACCCAGACCGAAAATATCAGAAATATTGTCGCTTTACAAGATTTGGGTGAAAACTATAAAATAGGCTTGGACAATCCGCCTCCCGGATTTGTCATCAATCCGACCGCTCCACCCGATAATTCGGTCAACAAATTTGACCCGGCACTCATAGATAACGGCGGTTTGCTCAATACAAACATTCGCGACATTTTTTCAGTTTCGCAAGGTTTTAACGGCGTTAATGTCACCAACGGCACCGATTATGTTTCAATGGAAAACACCGTCAAGCTCGATTCCACCCAATATACTTTGCATCCGCAACTCGGTTATATCACTTTGAAACAAAAACTCAATGCCGATGAAGTGCTTGCCGTTGCTTTTGAATATACTATTAACGGACAAGTATATCGGGTAGGGGAATTCTCGGATAACGGTATTGTATATCCGCAAACCTTGATTGTCAAGTTGCTTAAAAGTAATATGGTCAGCACCGAAGAACCGGATTGGGATTTGATGATGAAAAATATTTATGCACTAAACGCTTTTGATATAGACCCAAATGATTTCCGGCTTAATATTTTGTATGTCAACCCCACGCCTTTAAATTACATCACGCCGGTAAATGGTACGCCGTTGCCCAATGATGTCAAACAGCGGATTTTGCTCAATGTCTTTAATATGGACAGGCTGACAGCCCAAGGTGATCCGCAGCCCAAAGGTGATGGATTTTTTGATTTTATTCCGGGCATCACCATTGATGCTCGTGAAGGACGGGTGATTTTTACCTCGACCGAACCTTTTGGTAAATATCTGTTTGAAAAACTCAAATTGGGCAATGAAAATTATGATGACCCAACTACATGGAACCAAAATCAAAAACATTATGTTTACAAGGAACTGTATGTCATGTCCAAAACCCAAGCAGAACAATTTACCGATAAAAACAAATTCGTATTAAAAGGACAATACAAAACTGCCGGAGGCGGTGGCATTCCTATCGGTGGCTTTAATATTCCGCGTGGTTCGGTAACGGTAACTGCCGGTGGACGCACCTTGGTTGAAGGGATTGATTATGTGGTCAATTACCAAATCGGGCGGGTCAATATTATCAATCCGTCTATTTCACAAGCCAACATTCCCATTCAAGTTTCGGTAGAACAAAATTCCATTTTTCAACAAACCACCAAAGTCTTTACCGGAATTGATGTGGAACACAAATTTAGCAAAGATTTCAGTTTGGGGGCAACATATATGTCGTTTAAAGAAAAACCATTGAGCTGGAAAGCCAATTACGGTTATGAACCGCTCAATAATAAATTAATCGGTTTTAACGGACAATTTTCGACTAAAGCCCCGTTTTTAACCCGCTTGGTTAATCGGTTGCCCAATGTCAAATCAGATGCCGAAAGTAATCTTTCTATTAAAGCAGAAGCAGCCTATTTGTTTCCCGGATTAGCAGATGTCTCCGATGTGAACGGTAGAAGCACAACTTATATTGAAGATTTTGAATCTTCTCAAAATTTCATCGATTTAAGGTCATATTATGCTTGGCATTTAGCATCGGTGCCGGCGCGTTTTCCTGAGTCGCAACAACTGGATAATTTAGATTCGGGTAAGAACAGAGCAAAATTGGCTTGGTATACTGTTGACCCTATTTTTTATACCAACCCACCTACCGATATTACCCAAGACGATTTGTCACAAGAAGCAGTGCGTCAAATCAGTATTAGTGAAATTTTTGACCAAGATGTACCGGCCGGTTATCCAACGGTGGTTCATCCTTTAAATTTGAGCTTTTTCCCCAAAGAGCGCGGTCCTTATAATTTTGACACCAATTTAGACCCCAATACCGGAAATTTATTGCATCCCGAACAACGATGGGGAGGCATCATGCGCTACTTGCAAACCAATGATTTTGAACAAGCCAATGTCGAATATATTGACATTTGGGTAATGGACCCTTATTTTAACAATCCAAATCCACCCGCCGGAGGTAAGTTGTATATCGATTTGGGTTATATGTCCGAAGATATTTTGTTTGACGGACGTAAACAATACGAAAACGGCTTGCCAGGCGACGGTAGTGATAACAATATTGTTTTTACCAATTTAGCCCGGGTGCCAACACATCAATCTATTGTATATGCCTTTTCAAACGACCCCGATGAACGCCCTAATCAAGATGTAGGCTTTGACGGCTTGCCCGATGCACGTGAGCAAAGTTTTTTTGCCAATTATCTCAATAGTTTACCGGCAAACCTGCAAAGTCGTTTTCACGACGACCCCGCAGCAGACGATTATAAAAATTATCTTGATGTAACGGGTGATATTGTTCAACGTTACAAGGATTTTAACGGAACCGAAGGCAACACCCCCATTGATGCGGCTAACAATAACACCAATAACGGCGTTACCGGCAACAATACTTTTCCGGATGTGGAAGATATCGACCGCGACCAATCTATGAATACGATTGAAAGTTACTACGAATATGCTTTGGATATCAAACCCGGATTGACCGTTAACGACCCGTATGTGGCAGATATCAAAGAGTCAACCGTAACTTTGCCTAATGGTAACCAACAAACTTCGCGTTGGATTCAATTTAAGGTTCCGGTGCATCAATATACCAGTGTACAGGGTAGTATTTCCGATTTTCGCTCTATTAAATTTATGCGGATGTATCTCACCGGTTTTACCGATGCATTGACTTTGCGTTTTGCTTCATTAAATTTGGTGCGTGCCGATTGGAAAAAATTCCGATTAACCTTAGACCCCACCGATCCCAATCCTGACGATGATAATACAAGTGTTGAAACGGCGGCTGTCAGCATTCAAGACAATGCAACTCGGCAACCCATACCTTATGTGTTACCTCCGGGAATAGAGCGTGAAGAAATTTATCAACAAAACTCCCAAGTGCGTCAAAATGAACAATCATTATCTTTAAAAGTTTGTAATCTGGAGCCCAAAGATGCCCGCGGTGTTTATAAATACAATAGCGTCGATATGCGACAATATAAACGTTTGGAAATGTTTATCCACGCCGAAAGTGTTGAAGGAAACCCCGATTTACAAGATGACGAAGCTATGGGTTTTGTGCGTTTCGGATCTGACTTAACCGATAATTTTTACGAAGTACAAATTCCTTTAAAAGTTACACCAAACGGCACTTCTGACCCTGAACAAATTTGGCCGCTCGAAAACCGGATTGATTTAAAATTGGAGTTGCTGAATAAAATCAAACTTGAAATGATTAAAAATCGGACGATTAATACAACTAATCTGCCGGTTTATTATGATGAAGCCGATTTGGACCCGTCGGCTGCCGGTAAGCCTAACCGCTTAATTATTGGTATGAAAGGAAATCCTAATTTTGGCGATGTTAAAGTTATTATGGTGGGGGTACGCAATGCTACATCGCAACCAATCTGCGGCGAATATTGGTTTAACGAACTGCGTTTATCCGAAATGAAAAACAAAGGCGGTTGGGCATCTAATGCAACAATTGATGCCAACTTGGCAGATTTTGCTACCATTTCATTTACCGGAGGAATTTCTACCGAAGGTTTTGGCGGTTTGGAGCAAGGACCACTAGAAAGAAATTTGGAAGATACCAAACGCTACAATTTTAATACCAATATCAATATGGGCAAGCTGTTGCCTCAAAAATGGCATGTTACTTTGCCGGTAAATTACACCATTTCCGAAGAATTTATCACGCCGAAATACGATCCGATTTGGCGGGATATTACCGTGCAAGACCGTTTGGATATTGCCGATGCTAATCAGCGTGATTCTATCAGGCGTGTAGCACAAGCTTATACAAGACATCGTGGTATAACCTTGGCAGGCGTTAAAAAAGGCTATGCTACCGAAAATACTAAAACACCACCAGCAAATGCTTCGGGAACTAAACAAAAAAAACGCAAAAAACATTTTTACGATATAGAAAATTTCACCTTTGATTTCGCCTACAATGAAGTTTATCATTCCGATTTTGAGATTGCCTCCAATACCGATGAGACAAGCCGGTTGGGCATGAACTATTCATATAATTTCAAAGAATTGTCTTTAACACCGTTTAAAAAATCAAAGAAATTAAAATCAAAACATTTGCGGTTTATTAAAGATTTTAACTTTAATATTATGCCGTCAAATATTACGGTAACCAGTAATATTAACAGACGATTTAACAATCTGCATTTTAGAGAAATAGAAGATTACGGCTTGGCTATTCCGCCTTTGCAAAATAGAGATTATTTGTTTGATTGGGGCTATAATGTCAATTATAATCCGACCAAATCCATTCAAACATCATTTGGTATTACCCATAACAGGGCAGTTAAAAATTACTTGTTGCCCGATGGCAGCACGGATTTTAACAATACTATTTGGACCAACTTTTTTGATATAGGTGAACCTTTGACCCATACACAAAATATCAATGTTTCTTATAACCTGCCTTTGAAAAAAATACCCTTATTGAGTTTTTTAAATGTTACTTATGTGTATAATGGTACCTTTCAGTGGCAAAAAAGTTCGGAAGCCTTAGCCAATATCAATGGGTATGATTTGGGAAATAAAGTGCAAAATTCTAATTCGCATCAAATTAATACTAATATTGATTTAAGAAAACTTTACAGAGAATTGGGTATAAGTAAATTACAAAAAAGATTGATGGGTAAAAGCCGTCCGAAATCCAAAAAAAGAAAACCAAAAGTTAAAAATACTAAAAGTGAAGGGAAACCGGAAGGTGAAAAAGACAAAAAATCAGACAAAATCAAGAAAAAGAAAGAAACAGAGGTTGCCGTAGGGGGACAAAACAAATTTTTAGGTTCTTTGCTCGGCATCTTGACGGGTTTTCAAAGTTTGAAAGTCAATTATAGACAAAATAACGGCTTAATGCTGCCCGGTTACCTCAAAAGTGTCGGATTTTTCGGAACGACTGACCCCAGTTTACCCTTTGCGTTGGGCTGGGACGATGATCAAATCCGTTATGAAGCAGCCAAACGCGGTTGGTTGACCCAATATCCCGACTTCAATGAACCTTTTGTAAAAACCTACTCGGAAGAGCTGACTTATCAAGGAACGATTAAACCTTTTAAAAGTTTATCGATTACATTTAAGGGGCAAAAGTCTTATATGGAAAATTTAAGTGAACAATTTAATGCCGTTGGCAATACTTACCATCCATTGGTGCCGACTACTATGGGGAATTTCTCGGTTTCTACCATATTAGCCAAAACGGCTTTTGAGCAGATTTCATTGCAAAACAGTCCGGCATTTAACCGAATGTTGACTAACAGATTGCCAATAGCACGCCGTTTGGCAGCACAGCGAGGAGTTCCGGTGCCGGCTTCGGGTTATCCTGATGGTTACGGACCTTTACAAACCGAAGTTTTGATGTATGCTTTTATTACAGGCTATTCCGATACCGACCCCGGCAATTTAACTTTGTCGCCATTTAAACAATTTCCTGTGCCAAATTGGCGTGTTAAATTGTCCGGTCTAAGTAAAACGAAATGGCTCAAAAAAATATTTAAAAATTTGAGTTTGGAACACAGTTACCAATCCGATTATACTATTAATCAATTCAATAATAATCTACAAACATATCAAGATCCTAACGCCAGAGATGCCGCCGGTAATTTTTATTCACCATATGTAATGGATAATATTACTTTAACCGAAGCCTTTAATCCTTTGATTAAGGTCAATATGGAATTGCAAAACTCGTTAAAATTGGATTTTTCCTTAAAACAAGACCGCACATTATCATTAAACCTTAACAATTACACTTTATCGGAAGTTTCCGGTAAGGAATATACTGTTGGTTTAGGTTATCGTTTAAAGGATATTACTTTGCCCATACATATAGCAGGAAGACGAATTGAATTTACCAGTGATTTGATTTTAAAAATAAATGCGTCAATGCGTCATAATTTGACGATTTTACGTAGTCTGTCGGATGATAACAACCAAATTACCGCCGGACAAACCATGTATAATTTAAAATTTACAGCTGATTATGCTTTAACCAAAGCGCTTTCGGCAATATTGTTTTATAATCATTCTTATTCGGAATATGCCATTTCGACCTCCTATCCGTTTACCAATATCAGAGGCGGTTTAACCATTAAATATACATTTGGAAATTAATTTTCTGATGTAGCCAGTGAATACCATATAAAATATAACCGGCTTGATATTGATGATGCTATTCGCAAGAGTGAGTTAGTAATGTTTTCTTAATATTGAAATAAAAACGGCTGCCTTCCGGCAACCGTTTTTATTAATAGTTCAGTTTATACCAATCTATTAATTACCATAAATCAAACCTACATAAAAAATACTACCAACTTTTCCGGTTCCGGGTGCCGGTAGATATTCTTTTCCTAAGATATTTGAACCACCGAGTTTGATTTTAGTTTTGTATTTTTTGATATTATAATTGATTTGTGCGTCTAAAATGCTTCTGGCGGGCACCATGGCATCAGCAAAAGTGGCTTGCCATTCAAATTCGGTTTGATATTTATAATCAACCTTGAACCCTAAACCTTTGTATAAATTGTCATTACCCAATGATAATTTTATCCGGTGTTCCGGCGTATTAAAGCCCGGTCGAAAATCTTCTTCACCTTTAACGGGTGTAAATTCAAATTTGGCATAATCATAACCTAAGCCAATCATATAATTACCCGCTTTATAATTAAAGCCAAAATCAGCGCCATACGATACAACTTCTGATTTGGCATTTGTGAAAATAGAGAACGGTTTATAAGCGCGGGTGACAATTGCCGGTAAAGCATTTGATATATTATCAACTGTTCCCATTTGACTGGACAAAGCCATAACACGTGTCGTTACCCCAAAATGGTTATATTGGTTGTAATAAGCTGCCATATCCAAACTTAAATTTTTGAATAAGTTACCTCTATATCCAAATTCAAAGGTGGAAACTTGTTCCGGTTGAACTTTATCTACTTGGGAAACTTGTAAATCTGCGGGATTATGAGTTTGTCCGAATTTAAAAAATGAACTCAGTGTGTAGGCATTGGTATAAGCATCTCGTCCTGTAATAGTTGTCGGAAAATATACATTGTTAACAGGATCATAGGCTTGTATGGTTTCATTATATCTATCCCAGTTATCCGGTGCAGCACCAAGTAAAGTAATGGGACCCAAGTTTAAGCCGATGTATAATTCTTGTGTTGTAGGGTTTCTAAAACCGGTTTGGTAAGACACTCTGAAATTATGTTCTTTATTTTCGCCGGCGGAATAGACCGCTGAAAAACGTGGTGAAAAATTACCGTCAAAATTCTTTTGCTTGTCGTAACGTAAAGATGTAGCTAATTTTAACCGGTTGTCCATCAATTTTTTGCTAATTTGAACATAAGCAGCTGATTCATCAATATAAATGGGATCTAAATCAGGATAATCGGTAAAAATAGTTCCTTCGGAATGCAGTGAGAAGCGTCTTAATGAACCGCCTACTTGGATTTCTGCAAATTTGATTAGATCTTTAAAATTATAATTTCCTTCCAAATGTTTTAAATTACTTTTATCAATAAATTTTCCACCGGTTTTAAAATCTGGATCATTGGTTACTTGTTCAAAAGCTTGCTTATATTCAGGTGTGCCGGGCAAAAACCTGGAAGGTTTTGGAAGATTAGGAAAACCAAGTTGTGCATAACTATTTTCATTGTCAGCAAAATTTCTAGCAAAAGCATGAGCATCTGCGGGAGATAAAACACTACCTAAAACACCTTTTCGTGCTGCAGCGTAAGCTAAAAAGTAATCTCCAAACCAATCTTTGTCACTACGCCATTTTCTATTAACATTCCAAGCGGTAAATCTCATATCATATGAGTTTCCGGCATCTTCACCGGTATAATAGCCTCTGATAAACCAATTTTTGCTTTTAATTTCCAATTTATGTTGGTGAATAAATATCCCGTCCAAAGAATATCGGTTACTACCCTGATAGATAGCTTTTCCTGTTCCGAAACGCGAATTCCAAATAAGTTCCAATTTACCGGGTTGTCCACTAGGACGATAATGAAAGCCTAAATCCGCTTTAAACGATTTAGCTTCATAATCAGTTAAATTCTTTTCAGCATAACCGGTTCTTGATACTCTTATTGTTTCATTTAAATTTAAAAATGCAAATGGTGTGCCGGTAAAAACATTAGATAGATCTTGTGTAGTTGCAATTTCATCACCATAAATGTTCATACCATCATAAGAAGGGTTAGTATCTCTACTACCTTTTAAGCTTGCGTTAAAGGGGTTCATATCAATATCTGTTTCGTCAACGGCATACCAATCTGTTCCTTTTAAAAATGAAAAATTGACTTTGGCTGCCGCATAGTTGCCTCCCCATGCATAACGAATGCCTACATCAGAATATGGATTGGTACCGGCAGCTTCCTGCTTGGTTACCCCATATTTGACATAAGCACTCAAACCTTTGTATGAAAAGGGGTTTTTACTTCTCATGTTCAAGACCCCATTAAAAGCATTTGTTCCGTAAAGTGCAGAAGCAGCGCCGGGCAATATTTCTACACTTTGGACATCTAATTCATTGATCCCGACTAAATTACCTAATGGAAAATTCAATGCAGGTGAAGAGTTATCCATCCCATCGATTAATTGTAAGAAACGAACATTTGAAAAACTGGCAAAACCCCGTGTGTTTACTGATTGAAAGGTTAAAGAGTTAGTGTTCAAATCAACACCTTTTAAATTGTTTAATCCATCATAAAAAGAAGGCGCAGTATTACGACGAATTTCTTTTAAACTCATCCTTTCTATACTCACGGGAGATTCTTTGATTTTTTCCTTACCTCGAGAAGCAGTCACGACTACATCATCTAAAAATTCATTGTTTTCTTTTAAAACAATTTTTAAGGTTTTGGGCCCGTTTAAAGTAATTTTTTCCGGTTTATAACCCACAAAAGAAACTTCTATTGTTACCGGAAACTCTTTGACGTCGATAGAAAATTTCCCATCAAAATCAGTAATGGTGCCTTGTTGGGTTTCTTTAACCACAACATTGGCACCTGGAACCGGATCATTGTGCTGGTCAACAACGGTTCCGGTTAATTTTTGTGCATAACCCGTAATGGTCATCCCCAAAAACAGTGTGAATAAAATAATTTTTCTCATAGTTAGATTTTTTTGTTAATTGCTGCAATATATGAAAAAAACTGATATTTGCAGTTTTTTTTATCCTTTATGAGAGCTATTCCGGTGAGATTTTTTTGTTTTTTTAATGTTTTTAAGTAAATTTTTGATTATACAAAAATGCTTAAATGCAACCCAAGTTGTTTTGAACAAAAAGTCGTATTTTTGACCAAACACTAATTCGTCATAAGGACAATTGTTAAACATAAAAAAATGACGGTTCATTTTAATTGTTAAAACACGCCCATGAAATTTTCTAAGACATCCTTGCGGTTTAAAATATTAATATCGATGATAGGGCTGGTTTTTTTAGCTTCTATTATGATTTTTATTGTTACCGTTTTGCAATATAAAGAAGAGTCAGAAGATTATCACAAAAAACGTTTGCTTCGCAAAGAAACTGCCGTTAAAGTTCATATTAACAGCATTTTAGAAAACACATCTTTTGAGGTTAAAACCGATAAACTGAAATATATTTTCAAATCTAACGGCAGTATGCGCGGCTTGTCAAGTATCAGTGAGCTGTCACGTATTCATAAAATGCCCATCAATATTTATGATTTGAAAGGTAATCTAATTGTTAGTTCGCTATGGCATTTGGGACAAAAACATGATTCGTTACAACATTTGCCTCCCGGAATTATTAAACTCATTGACAAAAGTCCCGATAAACGATATGTTATCAAACACGAAGGTAAAAATGGCGAATATCAATCTTCTTACAGTTATATATATGACCGGCATTTTAAACCCATAGCAATCTTGAATCTTCCTTATCTGGCAGACAGCACTTTCTATAAAAAAGAATTATGGGAATTTCTCAAAAACTTAGGGACTATTTATATTTTAATGTTTTTATTAGCCATTTTTTTATCCTATTTTTTGTCGAGATATATTACTAAATCTTTAAATACGGTTAATGATGTTTTGAAAAAAATATCATTTTCAAAAGAAAATCAAAAAATAATCATCAAAAATCCTAATGAAGAAATAAACCAATTGATTGAAACCTACAATAATATGGTTGATCAATTGGAAGAAAGCGCCCGTAAATTGGCACAAACCGAACGCGAACAAGCTTGGCGCAATATGGCCAGACAAGTGGCTCATGAAATTAAAAATCCTTTGACACCCATGCGGTTGAGTATACAAAGTTTTCAAATGACATTCGACCCCAATGACCCGAATATCAAACAAAAATTTGACGAATTTGCCCAAATGTTGATTGAACAAATAGATTTGATGAGTAAAATAGCTTCGGCTTTTTCGGATTTTGCCAAGATGCCTCAGGCACATTTACAAGAAGGTAATTTAGTTAGCACCATTAGAAATGCTTTAAAATTATACGACCCCGAGCAAGTGCGGTTTGTCAGTAGTGATGATGAAATTTTGTTTAATTTTGACAAAAATCAGATACAAAGAGTTATTACTAATTTGGTCAAAAATGCCTTACAATCCGTTCCCGGCGATCGTGAACCGGAAGTTTTAGTGTCTGTCCGGCAAACTGAAGATAAAATTTACATCACCGTAACAGATAATGGAAGCGGTATTGACCCTGAGCACCAATCGCGTATATTTGAACCGAAGTTTACAACCAAAAGCAGTGGGATGGGGTTGGGATTGGCAATCGTCAAAAAAATTGTAGAGAATCATAACGGCAAAATTTATTTTAATTCTGACAAAGAAATGGGCACAACATTTATTATCGAATTTGATAAATAGGATTTACAAAGTTTGCATGATATTGAAAACTAGAAAGAAGTAAATGAAATGACAAAAAATAACCAATAAAAAAACAACTAATCAATTATGAAACCGACATGATTAAAATAATCATTAAACACACAACGCCTGCCCCGACTTTTGTCGTGGGAAATGATTATTTTAATCATCAAAGGTTATCCCGACGACGGTCGGGAACCATAATGTTAAATAAAAAATAAACAGATGAAAAATTATAACAACATTTTAATAGAAACCGAATCTGCCATAGGCGTGATTACCATTAATCGTCCGAAACAACTTAATGCTTTAAACAAAGAGACCATTGCTGAGTTGCACGATGCCTTTAAAACCTTCAATCAAGACGAAAACATTAGAGTCATCATTGTAACCGGTAGTGGCGAAAAAGCTTTTGTTGCCGGCGCTGACATCAAAGAATTTATGAATTTTGACTCCGTTCAAGGTCGTGAATTAGCAGCCAAGGGACAAGAACTGCTCTTTGATTTTGTTGAAAATTTGGAAACACCGGTGATTGCCGCTATCAACGGGTTTGCTCTGGGTGGTGGCTTAGAATTAGCTTTGGCGTCGCATATTCGCATCGCATCGGATAATGCCAAAATGGGATTACCTGAGGTTTCCCTTGGCGTGATTCCGGGCTATGGCGGTACGCAACGTTTGGCACAAATGATCGGTAAAGGACGGGCTATGGATATGATTTTAACCGCCGAGATGATTAATGCCGAAAAGGCGCTCAACTATGGTTTGGTTACGGAAGTCGTCACACAAGCCGAATTGTTGCATGCTGCCAAAAATAAAGCACAAAAATTGTTAAAAAATTCACCCAAAGCCCAATCTTTGGCTATTAAAGCCATAAATGCCGCTTATGCCCAAAATGGGTTTGAAGTGGAAAAAGATTTATTCGGCCAAGCTTTTGCCACCGAAGACTTTAAAGAAGGAACTTCAGCTTTTGTAGAACGCCGAAAAGCAAAATTTACAGGAAGATAATCCGATAAATTATCGATATTTGGCAAACAAGCGCGCTCCGGCAAGAACGGCAATGATGCTCAATAGATAATTTTGCGGTGCCGGTTTGGAGGGAATTATCAGCAAAGCGGTTACAATAAAAATAACAATAAAAACCAAGACAGACTGCCATAATATTTTTTTGGTGGTAGGGTTCATCTTTTTTGGGGCAAATTTAAAGCTTTTATCCGTTGCAACAAAGTTGGGTGAGAATAATGTGCTATGACATACCACGGATGTGGGGTTAAGTTGCTCAAGCTTTTACGACTGAGTTTTTTTAAACCTGAAATCAAATCGCCGGCGTTGTGATATTGCTTGGCATAAGTATCGGCTTGGTATTCAAATTTGCGAGATAACCAATTGGTCAACAAGCCGGTCAAGAATGAAACCGGTGTAAATAATAAGGCAAAAGCAATCAAATTGATGTGAAATTTAGGCTGCGATACACCCAAAGCTTGCGCTAACATGTGGTTGTCAATTACCAAAGACAGTAAATACAACATGATACCGGTAGATAAAATTGATAAAAGTAAATTGTATAAAATATGTCGGCGCTTGTAATGTCCTATTTCATGCGCTAAAACAGCTGTGATTTCATCAGGCGATAAATCCTCTATTAAGGTATCGTATAAAACCACTTTCTTTTTAGGACCGAAACCGGAAAAATAAGCATTGGCTTTGGTGCTGCGTTTGCTACCGTCAATGACAAAAATCTTATCTAAACGATACCGAGTTTTTTGTGCCAATGTTTGTAATTTTTCTTTCAATTCACCATCGGGCAATGGGGTTAATTTGTTAAACAAAGGCACTATTAAACTCGTATAAAACATATTGATAAAAATAATAAAACCGGCAAAGAACAACCAAGCATACCACCAAAAATTTTTGCCGAATTGCCGGTAAAACCAAATAAAAACCGACAACATCAATCCGGTTAATATCATGTTGATTACCAACGATTTAATTTGGTCTATAAAAAATAATTTTTTGGTCGATTGGTTAAAACCGAATTGTTCTTCAATGACAAAAGTTTTATAGTAAGCAAAAGGCAAACTCAAGATAGCGGAAGCGATAAGTAAAATGCCGAAAAATATCATCGGTTGCCAAAATGCCGATAATGTGATACTTTCCACTTTTTGGTCAAGCCAAGCAAACCCGTTTAAAAATAAAATAATCAAAATTGCCACAAACGATAAGATTGACATCAACATCTCAAACCGGTAATTAACCGCTTTATAAACTTGCGATTTTTGATAAGATGTCGTATCATAAACATCAGCCAATTCAACCGGCACCGGATCTTTAAAATGTTTGGCATTGAGCCAATCCAAATATTTTTCAACTAAAAATTCTACAATTATAAAACCTATAAACAAATAAAATATGGTGTTTGCCTGCATTATTCTATTTTTTAGGCAAATTTAGTATTTATTGTTGTGATACTATGCAAATTCAACGGATTATTTATGTCTTACAAGATTTGTTTTGTCCGCAAAAAGTTGATAAAAAGACCATAAAATCCGGTTACTTCGATACACTTTTATGCCTAAGGGTCGTAAAACCACTCAGTAGCCTCACTTCGATACACTTTTGCGCCAAAGGATCGAAAAACCAACCGGTAAACACAACTATAATTTGTGATTAAATAACGGGTCTGAACTTCGACCAAAAGCATTATTACTATTTATCACTAAATTTGCATCTGAAATATTTTTAAAATGAAACATATCAGCTATCAAATACAAGACGGCATCGGACTGTTAAAATTTAATCGTCCTAAAAAATACAATGCTTTTAATAAAGACTTATTGACTGAGCTTAACAGTTTGCTACATCAAGAAAATACGAATCCCGATTTAAAAGTTTTGATTATTAGCGGTGAAGGCAAAGCTTTTTCATCGGGTGTAGATTTGAAAGCGCTGCTCGATTTAAAAACCGTAGAACAAGCCCGTGATTTTGCCTTATTGCTGGAAAGCACGTCCGAATTGATTTACAATTTTAGCAAACCGACCATGGCCTTGATTAACGGCTTGGCATTAGGCGGGGGCTTTGGTTATGCTACGGCTACCGATATTCGGGTAATGTCTCATTCGGCAAAAGTTGGCTATCCTGCGGTTAAATTGGGTGCTATTCTACCGGCAACTTGCACTATGTATCTCAAAGCGCTGATTGGCGAGGGGCGCACCAAAGATTTGTTGCTAACCGGTAGAATGATAGAGGCGAATGAAGCTTCGACAATGGGTTTAGTCAATTATACAGTTGAAACTGAACATTTACAAGATTTTGCCTTTACACTTGCCCGTCAGATTATGGAAGCTCCCGACTTGGCATTAACCTATACCAAAAACACCGTAAACTTTACCACCAAACGCGAAATAGAAGCTGCCAAACTCTATGCTGCCGACAATTTTGCTTTTCTATCGCAAACTGCCGAATGGCAAAAACGGATGCGGGCTTTTGCGAATAGGAAGTAGTTAGCTTTGAATTTCAACTAATTAACTATCTTTGCCATATAAAATACTATATGCAAGTTAGAAAATATGCCCTTAATGACTGGTTACCCACGACTGCCAAAGAAGTTAAAAAACGTGGTTGGGACGAGCTGGATGTCATTCTGTTTAGCGGCGATGCTTATATCGATCATCCGTCGTTTGGGCCTGCTGTGGTAGGACGTATTTTTGAAAGTTTCGGGCTGCGCATTGCTATTGTCCCGCAACCCAATGTGCGTGATAATTTGCAAGACTTTACCAAACTGGGTAAACCCCGCTTGTTTTTCGCCGTAACCGCCGGCAGTATGGACTCTATGGTCAGCAACTACACCGCCAGCAAAAAGCCCCGTGAAAAAGATGCTTATACACCTGGCGGCGAAACCGGTTTTCGACCGGATTATGCCAGTATTCAATATACCAAAATTTTGAAAAAATTTTTTCCCGATGTGCCGGTTCTTATAGGCGGGATTGAAGCTTCGTTGCGACGGGTTACGCATTATGACTATTGGAGTGATAGCTTGCGCCCTTCCATTTTGGTTGATTCCGGCGCTGATTTGTTGGTTTACGGTATGGGCGAACAGCCTTTGCGTGAAATTGTTAAACTGGTTGAACGCGGTGTGCCTTTTTCATCTTTAAAAACGATTAAGCAGACGGCTTTTTTACAAGATAAAAATGAGCCTTTGCCTAAGAATAAACACTGGGATGATATTTGGATTCATTCCCACGAACGCTGTTTACAAGATAAAAAAGCTTTTGCGCAGAATTTTAAAACGCTGGAAATAGAATCGAACCGGATGATAGGCAAAAACCGGATTTTACAAGCAAACGGCGATAAAATTCTGGTGATAAATCCGGCTTATCCGGCTATGACCCAACACGAAATTGATGCCGCTTTCGACTTGCCGTTTACTCGTATGCCGCATCCCAAATATCGCAAGCGCGGACCAATTCCGGCTTATGAAATGATTAAACATTCTATCAATATCCACCGTGGCTGTTTCGGCGGCTGTAGTTTTTGCACTATTTCGGCACATCAAGGTAAATTTATAGCGAGTCGCAGTAAAAAATCGATTGTTAAAGAGCTGGAACAAATCGTTGAGCAAGAAGATTTTAAAGGTTACATTTCCGACATTGGCGGACCTTCTGCCAATATGTACAAAATGAAAGGCAAAGATTTGAGTATTTGTGAAAAATGCACAGCCCCCTCATGTATCAATCCGGTAGTTTGTAGCAATTTGGATACATCGCATAAAGACTTGTTAGATATTTATCGCACGGTCGATAACCACCCCAAAGTCAAAAAAGCTTTTGTAGGTAGTGGTATCCGATATGATTTGGTAGTGCCTGAATTTAATAAAAAAGCCGACGCGAAAGATTTGAAAGTGTATTTAGAGCAATTGGTCACCCGCCATACTTCCGGACGGTTAAAAGTAGCACCGGAGCATACATCGGATCGCGTATTAAAAATGATGCGCAAGCCTTCGTTTAAATATTTTCATGATTTTAAACGAATGTATGACAAAATCTTGCGCAAGCATCATCTGAAACAACAATTGGTACCGTATTTTATTTCGTCACACCCCGAAAGTGATATGGAAGATATGGCAAATTTGGCTGCTGAAACCAAAGCCATGGGGTTTCAGTTGGAACAAGTGCAAGATTTTACACCGACCCCAATGACGGTTGCTACCGTAGCCTATTATTCGGGTTATCATCCTTACACATTAAAACCGGTCAAAACCGTTAAAGACCGGAAAGCCAAACTCGACCAATGGAAATTTTTCTTTTGGTATAAACCGGAAAACCGGCGGTGGATTAAAGACAAACTAACCGCTTTGGGACGTATGGATTTGTTGGAAGTTTTGTTAGAATCAAGATATTCGAAGAAATCCGTGAAGACAAAAACATCCAAAAGAAAACCGGACAAGAAAAAAGTAAAACAACAAAAAAAATTGGCGCATACGCCACATCACCGGCGACGTTCTTGAATTTTTATTTTTATTAAAATC
>Ga0256832_1000510_pt1 | contig 25203 bp, 26 predicted proteins | sample 134614metaG_FD_190534 | JGI IMG/M metagenome (GOLD analysis project Ga0256832, IMG submission 190534) | Hydrothermal vent microbial communities from Lau Basin, Pacific Ocean - 134-614 | ecosystem: Environmental > Aquatic > Marine > Hydrothermal vents | place: Pacific Ocean: Lau Basin | collected... | reverse complement strand
CGCCCTCGGGGTTGAAGTCCTTGATCTTCTGCATCACCGTGACGGCGGCCAGCTTGCCGTCGGGCATGTAGTTCTCCTTCACGATGATCGCGCCGTCGGGGAGCGGAAAGCTCTTCTGCGCGAGCGCATCGTAGGCGATGTCGTTGGTGAAGGTGCGCAGGATGGCGCCGTGAGGCGCGCCGCCCTCGTACATACCCGCGGGCTCGCCCGGAATGTAGTGCCAGCCCAGCTGGTACCCCTGGGTCTGCATGAACTGCCAAAGGGTCTTGGCGGTGTCGCCCATCTGCGCCATTGCGCCCAGCGCCAGCGCCGCCGCTGCTGCCATAAGCCATCGTTTCATGTGCATCCCTCCGCCCCCAAGCCTAGGGGCGCTACGCCGCCGGCTGTGTATCGGGGACGACACGCGCCTCAGTCCTGACCGCTGAAGATCCAGTCCGAGGCCTTCTTCTGGGCGTGGCAGCCGATGCACAGCGCCGCCTTCCCCTCAAAGAGCACCCGCCCGTCGGGGGTGTACTCGGCCCAGAACCAGTCGCCGCCCTCGGGGTTGTAACCCTCCACCTTGCGCATCACCGCCAGGTTGGCCAGGCGTCCGTCTGCGGTGTAGTTTTCCTTGACGATCACGGCCCCGGCCGGCAGGGGAAAGCGTCCGGACCGCAGGGCTTCGAAAGCGAGGTCGTTGACAAAGGTCTGCAAGACCGCGCCGTGGGGCGGGCCGCCGCGGTACTTCCCCTCGGGCTCACCGGGAACGTGGCGCCACCGCTCCGCGAAGTTCTGGTCCGCAAGCCAGTTCCACAGTTCGGGGGCCGTCGGTTTCGTCTGCGCTGCGGCCGCGAGCAAGCCGAGCGCGAGCAGCGCTGCCGTCCATGGCTTCATGTCTACCTCCCGCCCCCACCCTAGCCGCAAGATCTCACGGAAGAATCCCGCGCAGGCGCGGGCGTACAATGCGGCCATGAAACCGCTGAACACCTTTTCCATCGTGGCCCGCGACCCCGAAAGCGGCGACCTTGGCGTGGCCGTCGCCAGCAAGTTCCTGGCCGTGGGCGCGGTGGTGCCCTACGCGCGCGCGGGGGTGGGGGCGGTCGCCACGCAGTCCTACGCCAACACCAGCTACGGCCCGCGAGCGATGAGCATTCTCGGAGCCGGCGGCAGCCCCGAGCTCGCCCACCAGGCCTTCGCCAACAGCGACCCCGGCCACGCCCAGCGCCAGTACGGCATCGTCGCCGCCAGCGGCGAAGCCTACAGCTTCACCGGAGGGGAGTGCCACGCCTGGGCGGGCGGGCGCGCGGGCGAGGGTCTGGCCGTGCAGGGCAACCTGCTGGCCGGCCCCGAGGTGGTGGAGGCGCTGTGGGTGACCTTCCACGAACGCGAAGACCTCCCCTTCCCCGAGCGGCTGGTGGCCGCGTTGCTGGCCGGCGACCGCGCCGGCGGCGACCGGCGGGGGCGGCAGTCGGCGGCGCTGTTGGTCGTGGGCGAGGGCAAGGGGTACGGCGGCTTCAACGACCGCTGGATCGACCTGCGCGCGGACGACCACCCCGACCCGGTGCCCGAGCTGGAGCGGCTGCTGGCGATCCACCGCACGCTGTTCAGCCCCGAGCGCAACGCCCGGCCCCTGAGCGAGGCCGAGATCCGCTGGGTCCAGCGCACCGCGGCGCGCCTTGGGGTGTACGGCGGGGGTGACGACGGTGCGTGGAGCGACGCCGTGGAGGAGGCCCTGCGGGCCTTGCTCGGGCGCGAGAACCTGGAGGAGCGCTACCGGGGCGGCCCGCAGCTGGACGAAGAGGTGCTGACCGCGCTGCGAAAGGCCTACGGCAATGCCTGAAGCGGTGCCCGGCGCCGGCGGGCTGGTCTTCAACGCGCGGGGCGAGGTGCTGCTGATCCGCGACAAGAACGGCTACTGGGTCTTCCCCAAGGGCCACGTCGAGGCCGGCGAGACGCCGCAGGAAACGGCCACCCGCGAGGTGCGCGAGGAGACGGGCGTGCGCGCGGAGGTGGACTTCGAGATCGGCACGACCCGCTACACCAACGACCGGGGGGTGATGCGCGAGGTGCGCTGGTACCGCATGCGCGGCGAGGGGCCGATCGCGCTCGAGCCGGGGCTGACGGGTGCCGGCTTCTTCGAACCCGCCGAAGCCCGCGCGCGCCTGGCCTTCCCCGAAGACGTGCGGCTCCTCGACGAGGCGCTCGCGCGCGCTTAGGCCTCGCGCGCGAGCAACCCGAGCACCGCTTCCACGGTGCTGCCCTGCGGCACCTCCCGCCGGTGGGCGGGGGGTTCGTGCCCGGGTTCGTGCCGGTGCCCGTGTCCGGGTCCGTGGTGGCCGAACTGCGTTCCCACCCACAGGTCGCAGTCGGCGAGCAGCTGCTTCATGAGGCGGGGCTTGCCCCCGCCTTCGAGCGCTTTGTAGGGGTTGTCGCGCAGCTCGACGCGTCGCCATGCGCCGTCCGCGCGTTCATAAATGGCGAAGAAGGGCGCGTGCCCGTAAGGGCCGGGGTAGGTGTCGCTGGCGTTGGGCATGACGGCTATCGCAATGCGCACGGTCTCACCTCCCGGGCAGTATAGCCCCGGAGGGTGAGGGCCGCCTCAGACCACCCTCACCTTGCGCCGGTGGTACCCCGTCGCGCCATCGGGCAACGGTGGGCGCGGCGTCGGGTCCTGGGTGCGGTCCTCCCCGTCGATCGCGCGCACGCTGACCGCATAATCCCCGGGCCGGGCCTTCCAGACGTAGCGCCACAACGTCCAGGTGATGCGGCTGGAGGTGGGTTTCAGTTCCGCGGCCTCCCAGGTAGCGCCTTCGTCGAAGGAAACCTCGACGGCGCGAACGCCCCGCCGCCCCGCAAAGGCGACGCCGCCGATGGCCACCCGTCCGTCGCCGGTGGGCGTGGCCACGCCGGTGTCGATGCGGCTCATCGTGCGCACCACGGCCACGTCGCTCCAGCCCCGCTTCTGCCAGTAACCCTGGTGGTCCTCCCCCACCAGCTCGAGCGAGGTCAGCCACTTGACGTTCTTCATGCCGTAGATGCCCGGCACCAGCAGGCGCGCGGGGTAGCCGTGGTCGGGCGTGAGCGGCTCGCCGTTTTGCAGGTAGGCGAGGATCGTCTCCTCGTAGAGCGCGGCGTCGATGGGAAAGGAGTCGCTGTAGTTGTCGGCGGCGCGCAGCACCACCTCGCTGGCCTCGGGGCGCACCCCGACGCGCTCCAGCAGGTCGCGCAGCCGCACGCCGGTCCAGACGCTGTTGCCCATCAGCCGGCCACCCACGGGGTTGGAGATGCAGATCAGGGTGCTGGGCCGCTCCACCGCAGGCAGGGCCTTCAGGTCGTCCAGGGTGAGAACCAGCGGTTCGTGGACCATTCCCTTGATCTCGAAGCGCCAGCGGCCGGCGCGCAGCCTGGGGTTCACCACGTTCTTGGAGACCTGGTAGTGGTCCTTGGTGGGCGTGATCTCGGGGGAAAGCCCGCGAATCTTCTGCCAGAGGTCGCCCGCGGCTCGCGCCGCGCGACCGGGCAGGGCGGCCGCGAGCGCGAAGAGCGCCAGCGTCTTCAGCTGCCGACGGCGCGCGCCGTCGGTCTCGTGGGGGGCGTCGTGGCTCGAACCGATCGGCGCGAGCGCGAAGCCCGCCGCGAGCAGCACGGCCGTGACCAGGGCGGAGAGCGGAGGGTAGGCGTAGTTGTCGGGTGAGAGCCCCAAGGGCCCCAACCCCGCGAGCGGCATGAGCACGAAACCCACACCGCCCAGCGCCAGCCCCAGCGCCCAGGCCAGCCGGGCGAGAGCGCCGTGGCGGCGGCGCGCGCTCCAGAGGGCGAACGCCGCCGCAGCGGCGAGCACGAGCAGGTAGGCCGTGGCCAGGAGGGCGTACTTGGCGTAGGCGTCGAGGCCCCAGGGCAGGGCGTGCACCAGGTTGAAGATCCAGGGCAGGCCCAGGAGGTGGCCCAACCAGGCAAAGAGCAGCTCGGGCGGGGTGGGAAGCCCCAGGACGAACTGGGCGAAGGCGGTGACCGCGCCCAAGAGCACGATCACAAGGGCGAGCCTTCCGCGGTGGAGGGGGGTAGCGTGCGTTTTCATGGCTCCAGCCTAGGCGGAAGTCGTCACGAAACCTTCACGCCGGATCCGCCGGAGCGCACGCACCGCAGCCACGGAACGCGAGGGGTGCGCACCCCGCGCTGGCGAGCTACGCGCGGCACGCGTGAAACCACGCGCCGTCCTAGTGTGGCGGGCTCATCCCTTTCGCTTTTTCAGGTGTTCCTTGAGCAGGGTGCGCACGTCGCCCTGGTACCGCACCTCTTCCACGGGCACGTCGTCGCTCAGCGCCTCCGGCACAGCCTCCGCCGCAGCCAGTTCCTCGCGGGCCTGCTCGAGTTCTTCGCTGTAGCTGTACGCGAGCTCGACCGAAAGCACCCCGGGGATGCCCTCGATCGTGCGGTAGACGGCCATCTCGGCTGCGGTGTCCTCGGCCTCCACCACCACCACGAGCTTGCTCTCTCCGTCGTGCGTGTACACCTCCACCCAGGGCGCTTCTTCGAGCACCTCCAGGACCTCGTCGAACCGTTCGGGGTTCGCCCGTACCACCAGTCCCGATATGTTCATCGCCACCTCCAGCACTTCACCCAGCCCTGCTCGCTGGCCAGCAGCAAGCAGCCGTCCTTCCAAAACAGCAGCCGGTCCACGCCCACGAACCCGCCCTCGCGGGCCTGCTCGCGGCGCGCCTCCAGGTCCACGATGCGGAGCGTACCCTGCTCGTCGTAGGTGTAGGCCGCAAGCCGCTCCTCGTCGTCCAAGGCCACGGAATACACGAAGAACTCCGCCTTGAGCCTCAGGCTCTCGCCGGTAGCGAGACGCAGCGCGGCCGCGCGACGGTCGCGACCCCCCGAGAGAAGCCAGCGTTCGCCCAGATCGACCGCAAGCACCTTGTCGCGGTGTGCGGCGCTCTGGGCTACGATCCTTCCGCCCTCCAGGTCCACGAGGGTCACGAGGCCGCCCTCGTCGCCCAGGGCCAGGTAGCGACCGCGCCGGTCGGCGTCCCCGACGGCGCTGCGCGTCACCTGCAGGCGACGGGTGATGCGGCCGGCGGCGTCCAACCAGGCCACCTCGCCGTCCAGCAAGACCAGCACGTAGCCGTCCTCGTCGTCGAACCAGGCGGCGACCACCGCGAGGCGCAGCTCCTCCCCCACGACCGGCTCGGGCTCCTGACCAAAGGCGAAGCGCTCCACCACCCGGAACCCCCGACGGCCTTCCCGCACCCAGAGCAACGCCCCTTCACGCGCGTCGAGGGAAAACAGCTTGGGCTGGACGGGACCGGTCACGCGCTCGATGGGCTGCAGGGTCCAGAGCAGCTCCGCGCGGTCCTCGTTCGGGACGTAGCGCAGGATACGGCCGTCCTCGGTGCCCAGGTAGACGGCGTCCTCGCCCCGCACCCAGGCGCTCACGGCCGCACCGAGCTGCAAGGCTCCGGCGTGGGGCAGCAGGAGCAGTACGCCGAGCGCGAAGATCAACCGGACCATGCGACGGCCTCCACCGGACACGCCGAAACGCACAGACCGCAGCCCGTGCAGGCGTCGTTGATGCGTGGATACAGCATGCCCTCAAAGACTACCGCATCCTCGGGGCAGGCCTGTTTGCAGGCCACGCAGACCACCCCCTGGTGCGCCATGCACGCGGCCTCCTCGATCCAAACCCGCGCGAGCGGTTCGCGGCCTGCGGCCAGCACCCCCTCGGGGCAGGCCTCCAGACAGGCGGCGCAAAAGGTGCACCCGGCCCGCGCGAAGTCCAGCAGCGGCACCCCTTTCGCGTCGCGCAACAGCACCCCGGTCTCGTTCGCGCACGCGTCCACGCACGGGCCCGCGCACCCCAGGCAGGCGCTGAAGTCGGTACCCGGGTGGGTGTACGGAGGCCGGACGCGCCCCCCACGGCCGCCGGTGAAGCGGCTCAGGAAGGCGCGACGGTCCAAGCTACTGCACCCCCTCGTTCCACTTCTGGTCGAGGTCCGACTTGTTCTTCAGCTCCGGGTTACGGAACTCGGGCTGAAACTCGTTCGCCACCGGGGGCTGCACGTTGGCCTGGGGAACGTGGCACTGCGTGCAGTAGTACCGCGCAGGATCCACCGGGACCTTCTTCGCTTCGCTCTTCGAGAAGAGGTCCATCTTGATGTGGGTCGGCGGCAGCGGCGTGGCCCCTGTGCTTTCCGCGACGCTCGGGTCGTGGCAGGAAAAGCAGGCGTTGTTGCTCAGGGTGATGGGCACCAGCCCCTCGATCGAGTGGGGGATCTGCGGGGGTGCGTTCTCGTACGCTCGCGGAAGGCGCTCCGCCTGTCCTGGCGCCGGCGCTTGCGATTCGGGAGCCGGCAGCTCGGAGGCCGCGGTTTCCAGCAGGTCGGTTCCGCGAATCCCCGACCCCGGGGCTGCGGGGGCGGACGCTTCGGTAGTGGACGGCGCGGAAGCTTCGGTGGCGGCGGGCGCGGCCCCTTCGGGTTGCACCGCGGCGGTCTCCTCCACGGAGGGGGCCGCCGGGGCCGCTGTTTTCTGGGCGTTCTTGTACACCATCAGACCCAGCACGGCCACCACGAAGACGGCCAGCATCACAACCAAGGCTTTCATCTCTTTCATTTGGACCATCCTCCACTCAGGCTCACGAACAGGGCGTCGTCGTCGCACACCTCGACGCAGCGGAAGCAGTTGGTGCATTCAGGGTTGTTGACCGTGCCGTCGTGCTTGCCGACGAGGCCCAGAACGTGGGTTTCGGGACATACGTTGAAACAATTGCCGCAAAGGGTACAGCTGTCCTTTTCGTGGCGCACACGCACCAGGCGGAAACGCGTCGTCAGGCTGTAGAACGCGCCCAGCGGGCAAACGTGCCCGCAGTACCCGTGCCGCACCACGAAGAGGTCGAACAAGAAGATGGCGAGCAGCAGCGCCCAGCCCATGCCCATACCGAAGGCCACCCCGCGGGAAGCCGCGGCGATGGGGCTGACGAACTCGAACACCGGCAGGCTCAGCAGCACGCTCAGCACCAACACCATGGCCAGCACCAGGTAGCGCAGCTTGCGGTTCAGGTACATGAGCGGCGGCTCGCGGAAGCCCAGCACCTTGCGCGTCCACTCCGCCAGGTCGGTGATCAGGTTGACCGGGCAAACCCAGGAACAAAACGCCCGGCCCACCACCATGTACGCCACCAGGACGATGAGCGCCCCCACGATCACCTGGGTGGCCACCGCACCCCCGGCAAGCAGGAGCTGCAGCACCGCCAGCGGATCGGCCAGGGTGAGCCGCCCGAAGAGCCGCGAAGCGCTGAGGTTACCCTCCAGGATCTTCCAGCCCCAGGCGTTGGCGGCGAAGAAAAGGAACAAGAGCCCCAGCTGCACGACCCTCCGCAGCACGAGGAAGCGGTAGTGGCGGTAGAGGTAGCGGAGTCTAGATCTCATCCGCAGGCACCTCCGGGGTGAAGTCGGGAGCGGGCAGTTCGTAGTGCTCGCCGGCCCTGCCCAGCGCGACCTCGCGCGGCAGCACCAGGATCGAGGCCTCTTCGGTGACGCAGGCGTGCTCGCACAGCCCGCATCCCGTGCAGTAGTCCGCGTCGACGACGGGCACCAGCATGGCGTGCTTGCCGGTGCGCGGGTTGCGCCGCGAGTCCACGAAGATGGCGTCGCCCATGTAAGGGCAGGCGCGCACGCAGGCGTCGCAGCGCAACCCCTTGGCGGCGATGCAGTTGTTGTAGTCCACGACGGCCACGCCCATGCGGGAGCGCGACACGTCCAGCTCGCCGGATTCGTCCTTGAGCTGCGCGAGGTCGAGGGCGCTGGTGGGGCAAGCGACGGCGCAGGGGATGTCTTCGCAGAGGTAGCACGGCGTCTTACGCGGCTCGAAGTACGGGGTGCCCACGGGCACGTCGACGCCGTAGGTCCCCAGCTCGAGCGTGTCGTAGGGACAGGCCTCGACGCAGAGACCGCAGCGGATGCAGGTGGCCAGGAACTCCTCTTCCGGCCTCGCCCCGGGGGGGCGCAGCACCAGCTCCTCCTGCGCGTTCTCGTGCACGAAACCCGCCCAGAAGGCGCCGCCCACGGCGGTCAGGGTGACGCCTTGCAGCGTGCGGAAGATCATCCGGCGGCGGGTTTCGTCGACCTCAGGCATTCAAGCCTCCCTAGGCGGGGTAGACCTTCACCGCCGCCTTCTTGTAGTCGGTCTGCTTGGAGATCGGGCAACGCTGGTCGTTGGTGACCTTGTTGATGAGCACGCGCTCGTCGAACCAGGGCACGAAGATCAGGCCCTTGGGCGGGCGGTTGCGGCCACGGGTCTCGGCGCGGGCCTTGACCCTACCGCGGCGGCTCTCGACCCAGACGAACTGGCCGTCCTTGGCGCCGATCTTCTTGGCGTCCTCGGGGTGCATGTACACGAGCGCTTCGGGCACCGCCCGGTACAGCTCGGGCACGCGCATGGTCATCGTCCCGGAGTGCCAGTGCTCGAGCACGCGCCCCGTGACCAGCCAGAAGGGGTACTTCTCATCCGGCATTTCCGGCGGATCCATGTACGGCCGGAAGAAGATCTTGGCCTTGTTCGTGAGGTCGACCGAGGTGCCCGCCTCGGGCCCCGTGAGGTCGCCCTTGGGAATCTTCTTCTTGGCCTTGCCGTAGAAGGCGAACGCAGCCCCCGGGTTGGCCTTGCGCGCGTAGGGGTCGTACTTGGCGTTGAAGCGCCAGGGGGTCTCCTTACCGTCCACCACCGGCCAGCGCAGACCGCGCACCCGGTGGTAGGTGTCGAAGTCGGCGAGGTCGTGCCCCGTGCCGAGGCCGAACTGGCGGTACTCCTCCCAGAGCGCCTTGTGCACGAAGTACCCGTAGCCCTTGAAGGGCTTGCCCTCGGCGTCCTGGATGGGACGCCCGTCGCCGGCGGCTTCGGTGTTCTGGAAGCCTTCGCCGATCGGGTCGGGCCAGGCGTACTTGCGCATCTCGGGGTGGTTGAAGAGGACGTCAAAGAGCGTCTGTTCGGGGTCGTACCCCATGGCCTTGGCTTCTTCCAGCACGTCGGGCAGCACGGTACCGTCCGGGAGCTTGTGCTCCTTCCAGACCTCACGCAGCTTGAAGAACTTGGCGAACTCCATGTACTGCCAGATGTCGGGCATGGCCATGCCCGGCGGGGTCACCTGCTGGCGCCAGTGCTGGGTGCGCCGCTCCGAGTTGCCGTAGGCGCCCCACTTCTCGTAGATCATCGCGGTGGGCAGGATCAGGTCGGCCACCTTGGTGGAGATGCCCGGGTAGACCTCGGATACCACGATGAAGTTGTCCATCTCGCGTGCGGCCTTGATCCAGTGGTTGACGTTGGCCGTGTTTTGCCAGGGGTTGTTGACGTGCACCCAGGCCCACTTGATCTTGCCGTCCTCGAGGTCGCGCATGATCTGCACAAAGTTGGAGCCCACCTTGGGGTTGAGCGTGCCCGCGGGCACCCGCCAGAGCTTCTCCGAGATCTCGCGGTGCTTGGGGTTGGCGACGACCATGTCGGCGGGGAGGCGGTGGGCGAAGGTGCCGACCTCGCGCGCGGTGCCGCAGGCCGAGGGCTGACCGGTAAGGCTGAACGCTCCGGAGCCGGGCTTGGCGTGCTTGCCCAGCAGCAGGTGGATGGCGTAGACCTGTTCGTTCACCCAGGTGCCGCGGGTGTGCTGGTTGAAGCCCATCGTCCAGAAGCTCACCACCTTGCGGCCCTTCTCGATGAAGATCTGCGCCAGTTCCTGCAGCTTGCGCTTGAACTCCTCGAGCGGCTCGTCGGGGTCGCCCTTGGCGAGCTCGGCGACGAAGTCGAGGGTGTAGGGCTCGAGCGCCTTCTTGAGGTCCTCGAAGCCGATCTGCCAGTGTGCCCCCGCCTGCGCACGGTGCTTCATCTCGAGCTTGTCGCCCGGCTTGAGCCCCAGGAAGGCGAGCGCCTTGGCCTCGGCTTCGGAAACCGTCTTGGCCAGCTCCTTCTGCATCGTCTCGCGCTCTTTGTCCGAGTACTTGGGGTGGTTCGGATCCGAGCGCATACCGTAGCCGATGTCCACGTAGCCGGTGGCGTAGGCGGTGTAGTTCTCGACGAACTCGCGGTCGATGGCCTCGGGGTGGTTGTAGACGATCTCGCGCAGGATGTAGTTCTGGATCGCCAGGTCGGTGTGCGGCCTGAAGACGATGGCCAGGTCCGCCATGTCGGTGTTCATGTTCTTGAGGGTCGAGAGCACCGCCACCTTGACCCGGTCGGGCTTCGAGAGCTTGCGGTCCACCACCCGCGTCCACAGGACGGGGTGGTTCTCGGCCATGTTCGAGCCCCAGAGCACGAAGCTGTCGGTGAGTTCGATGTCGTCGTAGCAGCCGGCGGGCTCGTCGATGCCGAAGGTCTGGATGAACCCCGCCACCGCGCTGGCCATGCAGTGGCGCGCGTTGGGGTCGATGTTGTTGGAGCGGAACCCGGCCTTGATCAGCTTGCTGGCGGCAAACCCCTCCTGGATGGTGTACTGACCCGACCCGAAGAAAGCGATGCCGGTGGGGCCCAGCTCGCCGTAGGCCTTCTTGAACTGGTCGGCCATCACCTCGAAGGCCTTCTTCCAGGAAACGGGCTTGAACTCACCCTTCTTGTCGAACTCGCCCTGCTTGTTGACGCGCAGGAGCGGGCGCGTCAGGCGGTCCTTGCCGTACATGATCTTGGCCAGGAAGTAGCCCTTGATGCAGTTCAGCCCGCGGTTCACCGGGGCCAGCGGGTCGCCCTTGACCGCGACGATGCGGTCGTTCTTGGTGGCCACCATGACGCCGCAACCGGTGCCGCAAAAGCGGCAGACGGCCTTGTCCCAGCGCCAACCCTTCTCGGCCTCGCTGGCATCCCCCTGCGCAACCGACAAACCCGCGGCCGCTGCGGCCGCGCTTGCAGCCGCTGCCTTGATCAGGCTGCGGCGGTCGGTGGTCAGGGCTCGGTCCTCTTTCGGCTTCTTACGTTCCATACCCTTGCCTCCCCTCTTGTTACGGCTTGCGTGTTTAAGTTGACGATGCCACGAGTCAAACCCGCTTCCCAAGGGACATATAACCTACCAATCCTGTGAACGAGCTCTTCGCAACCGGGGGAGCCTCACGGGGGTGTACTATGGTATGAAACACCCGCCCGAGGAGGCACGATGCGGTTTTATGTGATCGGGGACGTCTCGGTAGACCTAATGTACTTCGTGGATGCCTTGCCCCGCCCCGGTGAGGAAACGCCGGCCACGCGGGCGCTGATCAAACCCGGGGGCGCCGCGGCCACGGTGGCCGCCAACCTGGCCAGTCTGGGCCACAAGGTGGCGCTGGCGGCACGCGTCGGTACCGGCCCCTTCCGTGAAACCGCGCTGGTCAACCTCAAGCGGGTGGGGGTCGACCTCGGACCCCTGCAGGAGGACGAGGAACACCCGACCTCAAGCATCCTCGTCTTCGTCATCGCCGGCGGGGACCGCACCATGGTCTCGAGCGCGGGTGCCAGCCGCCACCTCGACGCCGCCGCCTTCAAGGCGCGCGCGCTCGATCAGGTGGACGCGCTCGTGGTGTCCGCCTACGCCCTGGCCGGGGGCGCGAGCCGCGAGTACGCCCTGAGGGCGCTCGCTTCCGCCGCCAAGCGCGGCCTCACCGTCTTCGCCGACCTGGGCACCGGGGCCATCCGCGCCGCGGGCGAACACCTGCTCGAAGACCTCAGCGGCGTGGACTACCTGCTCATGAACCGGCACGAGCTGGCCGCGCTCACCGGCAAGGACTCGATCAGCGCGGGCGTGCAAACCCTGCGCCACCACGGCATCGAACGGGCGGTCGTCAAGCTGGGGGCGCTGGGCTCGATGGTCGTGACCCCGGAGACCGAGGCCCTGATCGAGCCCCACGCCGTGGACGACGTCATCGACTCGACGGGTGCCGGCGACGCCTACACCGCCGCCTTCGCCGCCGCCGTCATGGAGGGCCGCGACCCGATCGAGGCCGCCCGCCGCGCCAACGTGGCGGGTGCTCTGGTCGCCACCCACGTGGGAGCGCAGGGTTACCTGGTCAAACCCGAAGACCTGGAAGCGGTGGTGCCCTCGAAGTAGGCCCGCACGGCCTGCAGGAACGCGAGCCCGGCGCGGCTGCTCTTTTCGGGATGGAACTGGGGAGCCACCACGTGCTCGCGCACCAGCAGCGAGGTGAACGCCGTGCCCTCGTAGCGGCTCACCCCAGCGGTGTGTTCACCGAGCGGGGCGTAGTAGGAGTGCACGAAGTAGAAGTGGCGGCCGTGAAAGGCGGCGAACGGTCCCGTGGCGATCTCGACGGTGTTCCAACCCATCTGCGGCACCTTGCGCGCCCGAAAGCGGCGCACCGTGCCGGGTACGAGGCCGAGACCGGGCACCCCCGGGGCCTCCTCGGATCCCTCGTAGAGCAGCTGCAGGCCCACGCAGATGCCCAGGAAGGGGCGACCGGCGGCGAGGTGCTCCCGCACGGCCTGCTCGAACCCCGAAGCGCGGAAGTTGGCGGCCACCTGGGCGAAGTGTCCCTGTCCGGGAAGGACGAGCAGCTCCACGCGTCCGGCCTCGTCGGGGTCGGCGCTCACACGCACCGTAAAGCCGGAGACTTCCAGCGCCTTAGCGACGCTGCGTACGTTGCCTGATCCGTAGTCGATGACGAGGGCGTTCATGGTTGGTAAGGCGGGTGTAGGAGGCGCGGTGTAGGAGGCGGGAAGAGGAGGGCAAGGGGCGAAAGGAGGCCGCCTGCGGGCCTTTCGGCCGGCGCCCCGAGCCGACGGGTCGGCACCGCTGCGTCCACCGCCTAGAGGACCCCCTTGCTGCTCGGCAGTTCGTCGTGGGTCAGGCGCGTGGCCGCGTGGAGGGCCCGCGCCAGCGCTTTGAAGGAGGCTTCGATCACGTGGTGCGCCTCGCGGCCCGCGAGCACGCGCAGGTGCAGGGTAAGGCCGCCGTGGTTGGTGAGACCGCGCAGGAACTCGCGCAGGTGGAACACGCTCACCCCGCCCGGAGCGCCCGCCACGCCCAGCGCCTCGGGCTCGAAGGCCAGGTGCGGGCGGCCCGACAAGTCAAGCACGGCGTGAACGAGCGTCTCGTCCATGGGCACGAAGGCGCTTGCGTAGCGCTCGATCCCCACGCGGTCACCCAGCGCCCTCGCCAGCGCCATGCCGAGCGTGATGCCCACGTCCTCGACCAGGTGGTGGGCGTCCACCTCCAGGTCGCCGCGGGCCTCGACGTCGAGCTGAAACCGGCCGTGGCGCACCAGCTGCTCGAGCATGTGGTCCAGGAAGGGCAGGCCGCTCGCGACCGTGCCGCCGACGGGGCCGTCGAGGCCCAGCGTGAGCCGGACCTCGGTCTCGCGCGTGACCCGCTCAATCGTCGCTTGCCGCATCCGGGTTCTCCTTTTCCTCCTTGGCCAGCTCAAAGGCCGCCTGCAGGAAGGCGTCGTTCTCGACAGGGGTCCCGATGGTGACCCGGAGGGCCCCCTCGAGGCCCTCGATGTGGTCCTGGCGGCGTACGAGGATGCCCCGCTTCAGGAGACCCTCGAAGGCCGCTTCGGCGTCGGGGGTGCGCACCAGCAGGAAGTTGGTGTGGCTGGGGTAGGGCGTCCAGGTGGGGTGGGCCTTGAGCTCCAGGTAGACCCGCTCGCGCTCGCGGCGCACCTTTTCCACCGCCTCGGTAACGTAGCCGGGGTGCTCGAGGGCCAGCTCCACGGCCAGCGCGGTCGGCGTGGGCACGCCGAAGGGCGGCAACAGGTGGCGCACCACCCGGGCGACGTCGGCCGAGGCCAGCAGGTAGCCGGCGCGCACCCCCGCGAGCCCCCAAGCCTTGGAGAAGGTTCGCAACACCCCCAGGTGGGGTTGCCCCAGCGCCTGGCGCTTGAGGTCGGAGGGGGCGAACTGGTAGTAGGCCTCGTCGAGGATCATCAACCAGTCGTGCTGCGCGGCGGCCTCGCAAAGCACCTGCACCCGTTCGGGCATGAAGTAGTGACCCGTGGGCGTGTGCGGGTTGGGCAGAAAGAAGACCCCGGGGGGTTCGTCTTCGGCCAGCGCCGCGAGCAGCCCTTCCACCGGCAACGCAAAGCCCTCCGCCAGCGGTACCGCGCGGTAAGGGGTGCCGAGCAGCTCGGCGGCGTGCCGGTAGTGCGCAAAGGAGGGGTGGATGTCGAGGACGCGGTGCGCGGCGGCCACCAGGGCGGTGATGAGGGTGTTGGAACCCGGACCCACGACCACCCCCTCCATGGGCCAGCCTTCGAAGTCGGCGATGCGCTCGGCCAGCGACTCGGCGTGCAGTTCGGGGTAGCGGTTGAGCGGCAGCGCCTCCAGGCGCGCCGCCAGCTCGGCGGCGAGCTCTGCGGGCAGGCCGTAGGAGCTCTCGTTCTGGTCCAGCTTGATGAGCGCCTGCCGTGCGGTGTAGGGGTAGTCGGGCAGGGCGAGCAGGTGCGGCTTAAGGGCCTTCACGCCCCCGATTGTACCCTAGAAGCTCACGTGGGCCACCGCTCATGAAAAACAAAAGAAAATACACGCTTCGGCCATGCGAACGTTTTACAATGCTTCTAACGAGTGCAAAGGAGGCTGCCCATGGAACGCAAAGACGAAGCCATTTTCACCTTCAACGGGGTACCGACGCCGGGTCTGCAAACCTTCGCCGAAGAGCTGAAACGCGTTTTCGTCAACAACGGCTACGCCTTCGCCGACGACCCCGCGGAGCCGCGGTTGGTGCTGAACTTCATCTCCCCCGAAAACGCCAAGCCCTACCGCCGCCGCGCCAAGGCGACCTTCGTGATCAGCATCATCGAGCTGCCGGAGATGCCCTCCGATCCGGTCAAGGCCCTCTACCCCTACCTGGTGCGGGCGCTCTCCAACATGATGATCGCCTACACCCCCGGCGAGGGGGCGCACTTCCTCACGCTCGAGCTGGGGCACTACATGGAGCCCGAAGGACCGGCCTTTTACGAGCGCGTCTACGCTCGCGTCAACCCCATCGCCTGCAGCGTGCTGGTGATCGACAACATCTTCGAGCCCACGCTCGAGCCCGAGCTGTGGGAGGGCGACGAGCAGACCCGCGCCCTTTACCGCGCTGGCCAGAAGCTGGCCGAGTGGGACCTGCTGCCCGCCCCCTTCCCCATCGAGACCATCCTGCCGCCGGAGGACCTGCGCCACGTCAAGCGGCTCTACGGCATTGGCGGCCTGTCGTACGGCAACCTCTCGGCCCGCAAGGACGAGCGGCGCTACTGGATGAGCGCCTCCGGCGTCGACAAGTCGAACCTCAGCGAGATCGGCCGCGACCTGCTGCTGGTCAAGGACTACGACGAAAAAAAGAACGCCATCATCCTCCAGGTTCCACCCAACGTGACCCCCAAGCGGGTCAGCGTCGACGCCATCGAGCACTGGATGATCTACCGCGAGCACCCCGAGGTGAACGCCATCATCCACGTCCACGCCTGGATGGACGGCATCGAGTCGACCCAGTTCAACTACCCCTGCGGCACCTACCAGCTGGCCGAGGCGGTGGCCGAGAAGATCCGCCGCGCCCCCGACCCGTCCCGCGCCATCGTCGGCCTCAAGAACCACGGCCTTACCATCACCGGCCGCTCGGTGGACGACATCCTCGAGCGGATCGACGGCAAGCTGCTGCCGCAGGTGCCGATGAGTTAAGGCGGCTTGTAGCGTGTAGCTTGTGGCTCGTGGTTTGAAGAAGAGTCTTCTCCACATGCCACAGGCCACAGGCCACGAGCCGGCACGTACGTGCAAACACGGCCGTAGCGATGAAGGCGCTTTCTTACTACCCCTCCATCCCCCGCTACCTGGCGGCGCGGGCGCTGGGCAAGCGCTACCCGCTGGGGGCGTTGCCGCTGCGGCTGGTAGACCTGCCCGAGCCCGAACCGCCGCCCGGCTGGGTGCGGGCGCGGGTGCGCCTGGCGGGTATTTGCGGCTCCGACCTGGCCCTGCTTTTTGGCAAGAACTCGCCGCGGCTCTCGCCCTTCTTTTCCTTTCCCGCGGTGCTGGGTCACGAGATCCTGGCCGAGCACGAGGGGGTGCGGGTGGCCGTCAACCCGCTCCTGGCCTGCGCCGAGCGCGGGCTCGAGCCCTGCCCCGCCTGCGCCCGCGGCGAAGAGGGCCTCTGCCTGAGCGTGGCCGACGGGGGCCTGGCCCCGGGCATGCTCGGATACCACGCGAGCCTCCCCGGCGGTTGGGGGGAGGCGGTGGTGGCCCGCCCCGAGCGGCTCCACCCGATACCGGAAGGTGTTCCCGACGCGCGCGCGGTGCTGGCCGAACCCGTGGCCGTGGTGCTGCGCGGCCTGCGCCGCGCGTTCCTGCACGAACGTCACGGGGCGATCCCCTCGCCCCTGCTGGTCCTCGGGGCCGGCACGCTCGGCCTGATCGCCGTGCGGCTCTTGCGCACGCTCGGGTACGCGGGCGAGCTGCACGTGGCCGCCCGCCACCCGCTGCAGGCCGAGCTCGCCCGCGCGCTGGGGGCCGACCGGGTGCACCCGAGCGCGACGGCGGCGGCCGATGCGGTGGGGGCGCGCCGCTACCGGCCCCTGCTGGGGCGGCCGGTCTACCGCGGCGGGTTCGCGGCGGTGATCGAGGCCGCGGGCAGCCGGTCCAGCCTCGACGAGGCCGCCTGGACAACCGTGGAGGGTGGCCGCGTGCTGCTCTTGGGCGCGGCCGCCGAGGTGCGCCACGACTTCTCGCCGCACTGGTTCTCCGAGCTCACCTGGATCGGCAGCTACACCTACACCCAGGACGACTTCGCGGACGCGGTGGCGCTGCTGCCCCAGCTCGAGGGGCTCGAGCGCCTCGTCGGGCCGCCGTTTGCGCTCGCAGACTGGCGGGCCGCGCTCACGGCCGCACGGAGCCGCCGCATCGTCAAGGTGGTCTTCGCGCCTCAAAAGTAAACGAGCCAGGCCCAGGCCAGCCCCGCACCCGGCAGGAGCGCGAGCGCCAGGGCCAGACCCATGCGCACGTTCCCGAGCAGCCCCAAGATCACCTTGACCAGGTTGTTGACGAAGCCCGCGAGCACCACCGCCCGCAGCACCAGCTCGGCGTCGAGGCTGCCGGCGGCGTAGAGCCGCGCCAGGCTGAGGGTGATGGCGTCCAGGTCCTGCAGCCCCGAGAGCGCCGCCACCGCGTACACCCCCGCCGCGCCCAGGACCCGCTCCGCGGCGTAGGCCGCCAGCTTGACGATCGCGAAAAGCACGCCGAAGGTGAGGGCCGCCCCCAGGCCGAGCGGGTTGCCCAGCTCGAGCTCGCCCGTGCCCCCGCGCGTCCCGCGGGCGGTCAGCAGGCTCGCCGCCAGGTTCCAAAGCGCCCACAGCAGCGCCGCCGGCGCCAGCCGGGGCGCGAGCTCGGGCGCGAACAGCCCCACCCAGGCCAGCATCCGCAGGTACATGAGCACCGAGGCCAAGCCGGCCGCCACCGCCCAGCCGCGCCAGGCCGCGGGGTTTTCGCGGGCGCGCCCCGCCATGGCCATGGTGACCGCGGTCGAGGACACCAGCCCGCCCGCGAGCGCCGCCGCGTAGAGGCCGCGCTCGTGCCAGAAGCGCAAGAACATGTACCCGAGAAAGTTCGCGGCCGCCACCAGGAGCACCATCAGCCAGACCTCGCGGGGGCGGAGCACGCCCCCGGGGCCGTAGCCGGCGTCCGGCAAGAGCGGCCAGACCACACCCCCCAAAAGCGCCAACAGGACGGCCGCCTCGAGCACGTCCTCACCGATCCGCCCCGCCCAGCGGTGCAGGGCTTCGCGGTAGGTGAGCAGCCCCAGCGTCAGCAACCCGCCGAACATCGCCGCCGTCACCTGGCCGTCGCCCGCGAGCACCCCTAGCAGGTAGACCACCAGCGCCGCCACCTCGCTGGTGGCTCCGGGGGCCCGCGTCAGCGACCAGAGCGCCAACGCCCCCGTGGCCGCGAGCCCCACGGCCACCACGGCGGGCTCGCCGCTTACCGCGGCGACGCCGCCCAAGAGCCCCAGCAGGGCGTAGGTGCGCACCCCACCCAGCGCGCCGGTGGTGCGCACGCGTTTGGCGCGCTCGCGCTCGAGCCCCACCGCGAACCCCACCAGCGTGGCCAACGCCAGGTGGATCAGCGTGGTTTCCATGCCCCTACCAGTTTGCACCCGCGCCCGCGTCCGCACAACGGACGACCGCCCCGTTAGACTGAGCACGATGCGCATCGGCATGCTGGCCCATGGCGGCCTCGGCGGCAGCGGCACCGTGGCCGCCGAGCTGGCCCACCGCCTGGCCGCGCGCGGGCACGAGGTGGTGCTGCTGGCGAGCCGGCGCCCCTTCCGCCTGCCCGCGGAAAGCCGGGTGCGGTTCCAGCGGATCGACGTGCCCGGGTACGCGGTTCTGCCGGGTTCGCTCTACGGGCTCGCGGCCGCGGGCGCGCTTCGCGCCGCCGAGCGCCGCCACCGGCTGGAGGTGGTGCACACCCACTACGCCGTACCGCACGCCGCCAGCGCACGCCTGGCCGGGCTGGACGCGCGGCGGGTGCACACGCTGCACGGGACCGACGTGAACCTGCTGGGGCTCGACCCGGCGTTCCGCGAGGTGACCGCGCTCGCCCTCCGGGACGACCGGGTCACCGCGGTTTCCGCGTCGCTGGCCGCGCAGGCGCGCGCGGCCTTCGGGGTCGCGGCGCGGGTCGTGCCCAACTTCGTCGACGCGGACCGCTTCCGCCCGCGCCCGGAGGCGAAACGGCGCTACGTGGAGGCCGGCGAGGCCATGATCGTGCACGCCTCCAACTTCCGCCCCATCAAACGCACCCCCGACCTCGTGCGCGCCTTCGCCCACCTGTTGGGGATGGGCGTGGCCGCGCGGCTCGTCTTCGTGGGCGACGGGCCCGAAAGAGCGCAGGCGGCACGCCTCGCGCGCGAACTGGGCGTGCGCGAGCGGGTCCGCTTCCTGCCGCCTACGCCCCGCCCCGAAGCGGTGATCGGGGCGGCCGACCTGATGTGGCTTCACTCCCAGGAGGAGTCGTTCGGGCTCGCGGCGTTGGAGGCGCTCGCCTCGGGGGTACCGGTGGTGGCCGCTCGCGTGGGCGGACTCAGCGAGGTCGTGCACGACGGCGCGACCGGTCGGCTGGTGGAGCTGGGCGACGTGTACGCCCAGGCCGCCGTCAGCGCCGAGCTGCTCGGCGAGCCCGCCCGCCTGGAGGCGATGCGCCGCGCCGCGCGCAGCGACGCGCGCGAGCGCTTCGACCCCGAGCTCGTGGTCGACCGTTACCTGGAGGTCTACGCGGAGGCCTAGGCGGTGGGTTCGGGAACCGGGCTCACCGGAACCCGCTCCCGGCGCTCACGCAGCCCTTCGCGGGCTCCGGGGTCGGCGGCGATGGGCAGCGCCGCCGGCTCCACCGTCACCTCGAAGACCTCGCTCGGCGCCAGCACCTCGCCGTCGCTCTGCAACGGGACCGCACGATCGAAGACCGCGCGTACGTGCACGCCCCCGCGATGGCCGATTTGCGCGTGGCTGAGGTGGCGGCCCAGCATCAGCCGCGGCAGGATGCCCAGCACCCCCGCGCGGCCGAAGCGCCCCGCCCAGATGAGCTCGAGCCGACCGTCGTCCGGGCGCGCCATCGGGGCGATCGGGAAGCCCCCGCCGTAGGTGGCGCTGTTCATCACCGCCCCCAGCAGCAGCGGCCCGCTGTAGACCTCCGCGCCGTCCACCTCGATGCGCACCTCGGGAAGCTGCAGGTAGCGCAGCTCCGCCGCCAGCGCCCACAGGTAGCGGGGCAAACCGCGCAAGAAACGGGGAGCCTCGAAGGCGCGCCGCGCCACCGAGGCGTCCAGGCCGGCCGTCGCGCTCGAGGCGAAGGCTTCGTCCCCCACCCGACCGCGGTCGAAGCGCACCACCCCACCCCAGAGCGCGGTGGAAAGGGCGCGTTCCAGCCCCATGCGGTGCAGGCCCGCCATGCGCGCCACGTCGTTGCCCGAGCCGATGGGCACCAGCCCCAGCACCTGCTGCGGGCCCAGCGCACGCACCACCTCGTGCGCGGTGCCGTCGCCTCCCACGGCCACTACGCGCGCGTCCGGCGGGGCCAGCTGCGTGAGCTCGCTGGCGTGCCCCGGGCCCTCGGTCACCCAGACGGGCACCTCGGGCGCCCAGCGCCGCACCCAGGATTGGATGCGCGCCAGCCGCGCCCCCGCGCGGCCGCGCCCGGCCGCGGGGTTGACCACGATCACCGCGGGGTCCATGACGACCATTCTAAACCCGCGTGCGATAATGCGCCCGTGGGCATGCTCGATCGTTTTCTCGCGGGAGCGCCGTCGCCGACCCGCTTCTGGCTCACGCGGGCGGGCCCGGTGGACAACCCCGAAGGGGTCCTCTACAGCCACCCCGGCCTGCCGCTTGCGCCTGCGGGGCTCGCGGCCATCCGCGCCGCCGGCGAGCGCCTGGCCGCGGAAGACGTGCGTCACGTCTACGCCTCCGACGGCCGCGCCGAGGCCGAGGCGGCCCGTCTGCTGGCCGAGGCTCTCGGCGTGGCCTACACCCTGGAAACCGCCCTGCGCGAGCGCAGCTGGGGCGCGTGGGAAGGCCTGCCCTTCGCGGAGGTGCGCCGCCGCTGGCCCGACGAGGTGGAACGCTGGACGCGCGACGAGGCCGGCTTCGCCCCGCCGGGCGGCGAGAGCCTGGATCAGGTCGAGCGGCGCGCGCGCCCGGTGCTGGAGCGCCTGCGCGCACAGCACCCCGGCGAGGCGGTGGTGGTCGTGGGCAACTGCGCGGTCAACCGGGTTGCGCTCCGCATGGCCCTGCCCTTCCTGCCGCTCGCCGAAGGGTTGCGCCTGGAACAGGATTTCGCCGCCTGGACGGAGCTGAGGTTTTACGGCGGCGACGGCGTGCTCGCGGCGCTCAACGTCTGAACGCGGTGCTACAATCAAGGCAACCATGGTACGGCCGCTGCGCCCCGACGACCTGGAGGGTCTGCTCGCGCTGCTTCGCTGGATGGACGCGGAGGCTTCGCGGCGCGTGCTCGCGCCCGACGCGCGCAGCCTCGAGGAGCTGCGCTGGGCGGCCGACGAGGGCTGGGTGCTCGAGGAGGGGGGGCGCATCCTTGGCTACGCAGCGCTCTACCCCTTCCGCCAGGGCGGGGCGTTCGAGGGCCCGCTCGTGCGGGACACCGATCCGCACCCGCTGCTCGAGCAGGGCGACCGCGAAGCCGCCCGGCGCGGCTGGCACACCCTCTACGCCTTTCCGAGCGAGGCCAACCGGCCCCTGCGCGAAGCGCTCGCGGCCGCGGGCTACGCGCCCTTGCACACCTCGTACTTCTACGCCTCGCCCCCGCAAGACCTCGGCTTTTCCGCCCCTGCGGGCGTTACCCTGCGCAAGGTGGACAACCTCGACCCCGAGGTGTACTGCCGTCTCTACCGCGAGAGCGAGGAGGCCTGGAGCCACCGGCTGGACTGGAGCGCGCTCGAGCTGATCGACCACTTCAACCGCCCCGACGTGCACCTCTGGTACGCCTACGCCGGCGGTGAACCCGTGGGCTTGGTGGAACTGGAAACGGCTCCCGAAGGAGCCGAGATCGCCTACCTGGGCGTGGTGCCCTCGGCGCGCGGCCGCGGCGTGGGCCGCGCGCTCCTCGCCGAGGCGGCCACCTTCGCCTTCGGCGCTGGCGCCCCCGAGCTCAAGGTACGCGCCCACGACCACGAAAAGGCGGCCATGGCCCTCTACGAAAGGCTGGGGTTCAGGCTGACCGACGCCGTCGTAACCTACGCCAAAGAGCTCCGCTAACCAAGACGAGCAACACGAGCACGATCACGCGCTCCGCGTACCAGCGTCGGTAAACGACCCGCACCTCAAACGGCCGGCCCAGGGTGGCCTCCCATACATAGGTGCGGCCTTCCACCCGGTCGGCGTTGCTGCTGCGCGCCGGCCAGGGCGCCTCCACCTTGAAGACGAAGGGCAGGCCCAGCGCGCGCACGAACGCGGGCAGCTCCGTGATGCGCGCCACGTCGAGGGTGCCGCCCAGGCTGTAGTCCTCGAAGACCACCCAGCTGGTGCGCGCAAAGACGAGGCCGCTGGGGTCGCGGTAGCCCACGCGCCCCGGCAGCCAACCGCTGAGCCGGTCCCAGCCGGCGAGCTTCAGGGGCTGGACGGCGCTCAAGCGCGTGGCGTCGAGGTGCAGTTCGCGAAAACCGCTGAGCCGAAGCTGCCGGGCGATCTCGCCCCCCTGGCTCGTCAGCACGTCCCCTTCGAGGCGTACGGTGAGGTCCATGGACCCGTCCGGGTGCCAGGTCAGCTTGGCCTCGCTCTCGAGGCAGCCCGAGAGCAACAAGACCAGCATTCCCAGCCACCACAAGCTTCGCACCTGCTCATTCTCACCCCAAGCCGGATGAAAAGCCAACTAAACCACCAAAGCGCGGCTCCTCTATGCAGAAGCACTCAGGAAACCCCAGCTACTGTGGACGACGTTTGGCTCTCGGTCAGGACGAACCCAACCGGTTCGGAAAGTTGACCGTCCTACTCCGCAATAATTACAATATGGTATTATAATGTCGTATTGTGAAGATAGATAAGTTATTAAAGTACGCGTCGCCCGTAGTTTTGGCCGTGCTCTCGTCTGACATCGCTTCTTGGGCTACGCAGGCCGCCAACTGGCAGGCTTGGCCTCAACATCCGAGTATGCCCTGGCTTCTGGCATCGCTTCTGGCCCTGCCGTTGCTATGGTGGGTCTGGACAAAGCTTGCAGGATACACCGTTCATCATCTCGGGTCGAAAGTGGCCTTCCTCTTCGCGGCCACCCCTATTTTTATCTTCGCCTGGAGCGTATCAAAGAGCCTTTGCTATTGCATCCTATGCGAGAGTGGTGCTTGTGGTTTCGTTGGCTTTCAACTCTGGCTATACTTGCTGGTTGGCGCACCCCTACTCTTAAGCTTGCTTTCGATCGGCTTCGTTAAGAAGACTCCATTAACCCTAACGATATCGTTCTTAGTTCTAGTTATCCCAATCCAGATATTGTTCTACGCGTTTGCGTATCTTTCTCCAGCAACAGCAAGTCTGATGGGGTCTTGGCCGTCTCTTGTTCTCGTTGTACCGCCTGCCACTCTTGCTGTTTACGGCGTAGCTCTCGCCTCCTATGACGCGCGCGCTGCCACGAAGTACAAGCTACCGGTGCTCGCTTTTCTGCCCGCTGTATCCGTCGTCGTGGGGGTCATCTTCACCGCGCTCGCCTATGTTCTTTGGGGCAATTTACTTGGTAGCACCTGCAATAAGACGATACTGGTACTTGACGAGATCTTTAACTTTGGTCCAATTCTTGTTGCTCTTGGGCTGGTCTGGAGGGTCCTAAGATAATCGAGCGCCCGCTCACCCCTGGGCCGGGAATCAACCGCTGCCGGCAACGCTTTCGGCAGCGGCTTTCTGCTGGTACCCTAAGCTCATGCGTAACCTCGACGCCCGCGAGGACTACAAAGTCGACGAACAGCAGCTGCACCGCGACCTGACCCGGCTCCCCGGCGACTACCCCCGTCCCGAGGAGGTCTACCCCGCCCCCTACGGGGCGGTGGGCTTCGGCGAGGCCTGGTGGCCCGCGGAGCTGGCCCACCTCTGGATCCCCCGGCTGATGATCGAAGGCGGTACCCAGTTCGTGCTGCAGGGCGGGCTCGACCTGGGCGCGGCCGCCAGCGCAGCGCCCCCTCTTCTTACACAGCATTAGGCACAGGGAAGTTTACGATCCCGGAAATACGAAGAACGCTTGCTGTTACGGGCGCTATAAGCGCTATATGAGAACCGGACGGGCCTAACGCCTCAACGTGCATTTCACGAATGTGCTGCACAGTGATGCCGCCGCAAGTGGCTTCGGTTAACCTTGCTATAATAGAGAATATGCGTAAAGTTTGGCATTATGTGATGCGAGTCACACCTGCGCTGATCTTGGCGGCCATCCTGACCACTGTCCTTTGGTCGTCCGTTATTAGCGGTGATTATGTACTGGAGCATCTGGGAAAGAGTGTTTTCTTTCTTCTGGGCCTACTGTTCGCGCCGTTCTGGTACCTGCTCGCTCGCGCGAGCATTCAAAAGCTCGGGGTGGCTGTGACGTATCTGGCGACTGCTCTTCCCTACGCTTTTCCGGTTGTGTATTTTGCAAACGAGCTTAATTACTGTGCCACTTGCGGCGAGGGGCATTGCGGCGCGGTTGCCATTGGGTACATCATCATGATATTTATCGTGCAACCCACCGCAGTTCTGATCGCGTCTATGGGTTTTGCCAGCGCGTATTCCATCAATGTGCTAATCCCCTATGTTCTACCTTTGCTCATCTGGCTACCCGAAGAATTGCAGCCCGTATTTGCGGTGGCCTTTCTACTCGCATCTACTGTAGCTGTGCTTAGCATCGTATTTACTCTACTGGAAATGCGGTACCGGTCGTATCCCCGCACCCCACCGTCACAACTGGATCGCAGGTGCCTCGTAGCGGTCATCGCTGGATTGATCATTACGCTGCTAGGTTTGGTGTTATGGTTCACTGTACTTAGGTGTAACCTCTGGCTGATTTACGCCGCGAATGTTTTGCTCCTGGGGCCTACAATTACAGCCATTGGGTTGGGCCTGTGCCGTATCAAGACCGCACGACCCAAACAAGACCTTCTCGAGTAAGCGAAGACATCGCCGAGATAAACGGCAGACCCAAGCCCAAGACAGGCTTCCCGCATTGGCACAAGTCCGTGTCGACCCTCGACACCTATATAGGGATAAAATACCTACAATCTGTTTGCGCTGCGCAGGCAGCTGACTGTCACACATAAAAACCGCTGCGAGTACTAAGACGCGCCCAGGAACAAGCGTACGGGTCGTATGTACCAAGCAACCGCGGCAGTCAACCGAATATTGCCAAGGTTGATATACAAGACGCTACACCTTCGTGCTATTAGGATACCATCTCAGCACAACTTTAGTCTCGCAGACCCCGATAACTGCGGTATACACATCGAAGATGGCGCTTCAAAAGGGCATTGGGCGGCCCCAACTGTATGTCGCTAAGGATGAATCGTCCGCGGTCACGGTCTCTGCAATCCCGATGCCGCTATACTCCAATACAAGGTGGCTTTAAGTTATTATTTCACCTTCGTATCTGTGGTGTGGGCGATCGTGACCGCGGCACTGCCCATCGTATTCAATTGGGTCTCCTTTTCAATAAGGTACCCCCCGACAAACCTTGGCATGAGCCTCGTGCTCGGTAGTTCGGTCTGGCTGCTGCTTGCCCGTGAATCCCTACGCGGCCTGGGTAGGCACAGGGCTTTTCTGGTGGCTACGGCCGCCC
>Ga0256832_1000509_pt1 | contig 25211 bp, 21 predicted proteins | sample 134614metaG_FD_190534 | JGI IMG/M metagenome (GOLD analysis project Ga0256832, IMG submission 190534) | Hydrothermal vent microbial communities from Lau Basin, Pacific Ocean - 134-614 | ecosystem: Environmental > Aquatic > Marine > Hydrothermal vents | place: Pacific Ocean: Lau Basin | collected... | reverse complement strand
AGCTCTTGCGGTGGCGCAGCACCCGCAACCTGGGGTCCGCCGTGGCGGCCGCGTACAGGCGCTCCCAAGTGGCATCGGTACTGCCGTCGTCCACCACCACCACCTCGTAGTCCACCGTGCCCTCCAGTGCAGAGCGGATCTCCTCCAGCAGCGGTGCCACGTTCTCGGCCTCGTTGTGCATGGGGATGACGAGGGACAGCTCCACGGGGTGTAGGTCCTGCAGCGCTCGAAAACCATTCATTATAAGCCGCGTACTGCATCCCCGTGGGACTAGGAGGGCGGCGGCCTTCCTTCGCAGGCCGTGGTGCGGGCTCGCCGGTTCACCAGGGCCCAGTGCACCTGGTGCCGCTCGCCCAGGTCGATGGCGCGTCGCGGATCGAAGCACGGGGCGAGCTGTTCGGTGGGCAGTAGTAGCCAGCGATGCCCGCGCGCATCGAGCCAATGGAGGGCCTCACGCAACACCACCTCCCGTGGGCGCCCACGAAACTCGAAGGCAGTCACGGGCCGATCGGCGAGCAGTACGAGCTGCTCTTTCCACCAGAGCAGACCGAGCTGCGCGTCAGGGCCGATGCGTCGGCCCACCTCGGCCATGAACGGCCGCGCCGAACGCACCGGATCGAGCACCGGCTGGACCAACCAGCCGACGACCAGCCACAGGCTGAGAAGAAACCCACTCAGACCCAGTACCCCCCGTCGTGGTCCGGGCAGCGCCCACAGCAGCGCCGTTCCAGCCGCTACGGCCACTGGCAGGAATGCCGGCCATGGGATCGTCTCGGGGAGTTCGTCCAGGATTCGGGGTCCCGAGGCCAGCCACAGGGCGCCTCCGGTCAGCCCCAGAGCCAGCAGGACGAGCACGGTGAACGCCAGGGCCTGGACGTCGCGGCGTCTCAGCAGGCCAGGCAGAAGCGGTGCGGTGGCCAGTACGAACCCTGGCAGCGCCGGGAGCATGTAGACACCGCGTTTGCCCGGCGAAAGGCTGAAGAACGAGACCACCAGCACGACCCAGCCGAGGAGGATCAGGAAGCGTGCGTCCCCCCTTCGGAGCCGGCGCCGCCACGCAGGCACGGTCCACGGAAGGAGCAGGGTCAGGGGCAGCCAGAACAAGGGAATCACGGCCACCAGGTAGTACCACCAGGGCTTGTGGTGGTGCCAGGCGGCCACGTAGCGTTCCCCGGTCTGATGAAACAGGATGTTGTCGCGGTAAGCGGTCAGAGCCGGGTCGCCACTGGAGGCGACCACCATGAGCATGGGCAAGAGCCAGACGGCCACGGCGGCGACGAGCATCACCGGACCACTTCCCCACTGCCACACGCTGCCCCGGATCCGCCTGAGGGGACGCCACTGGCGCCAGTGGGCCCAGGCCCAGGGCAGGAAGACCAACAGCGGCAGAAATCCCACGCCCTTGGTGATGATTCCGAAGCCCATGGCCGCAAATCCCGTGCGGTACCACCCCCAGGCCGGCCCGAGCAGCAGGTGGCGCAGCAGCCCGTACAGGCCCAGCGTCACCCAGAAAGCGAGCATGGCGTCGATCTGCGCCACCCGTCCCTGGACGACGAACTGGATGCTCAGCAGCAGTGCAGAGGCGGCGTACAGGCCCACGGGCCGGGTCCAGAGCCTGCGGGCCAGGTCGTAGACCAGCAGGAGCGTCGACAGCGAGGCCAGCAGCGAAGGTAAGAGGAAGGCGAGGCGTATGTCGCCGAGCAGCTTGTAAGCTGCCGCGATGGCCCAAAAGAACAGCGGCGGTTTGTCGGGATAGAGATGTCCGCCCCGTGTGGGGAACAGCCACTGTCCGCTGTCCGCCATTTCCTTGGCCACCAGGGCGTAGCGGGGCTCGTCGGGTGGCCAGGGGTCCCGCAGGCCGTATCCGGCCGCGAGTACCGTCAGGGTGACCAGGCACAAGAGGAGCAGTGGCCCGGACCCGCGCGGCAGGCGAGGCGGCCGACGATCGGGCCCATGGTCGGCGGCGTGCGCGGAGGCGCCTCCGGAGCCCGCCTCCGGGCGCGCCGGGGATCGCACGGCGAACACGGCGGGGCATGGTGAAGCCCCAGGGCTCCGGCCCGTGCAGTGACCCCGGTTCGTCCACACCTCAGCGTTTGGCCGGCGGACGGGACCGGGGGCCACCGGTGGCCGGGAACTCGAGGGTGCCGTCTTGCTGGAACGGCACGCGCCGTGGCCAGCCGGCCAGTTTCATACTCCCTTCGAGCCGATAGCTGAGCCGCGCGGGTTTTTCCCTGCTCAATGTGTTGAGTTGGCGCAGCCAGTCGAACACGCCCGTGACGACGTGCACGGGCACGACACGTTCGCCGAAGGCCGGGACCTCCACTGGCGTGGCGTTCACACCGCTGGCGAACCGGTGGCCGTTGAGGTAGATGTCATAGGCCATGCCGCGGATCTTCAGGGGTTTGTCGCCCCGGTTCTGGATGCGCAGGCGCAGCTCGTACTCCTGCTCCAGGAGGTCCATGTGCACAGGTCGCAGCCCCGAGACGCTGATCCGTGGCGGCTCATGGGGTGCCGTGGCGCAGCCGGTGAGCATGAGCACGAACCCCAGCAGCCCCCAGCGCGCCCAGGTGGACCGCTCAGCCACGGGGGGGCTCCCCGGCCTCGGTGTGTTCGTGGTGGTCGTCCGCAGGCCGCGGCGGGGTGCGATCCTCGTCCATGAGGATCCGCCAGGCCGGGCCCTCCAGATCGTCGAACTGCCCCGAGCGGGCCGCCCACCAGAACACGGCCACGATCACGCCCAACAGGACGATGGCCAGCGGAACCAGCATGAACACGGCTTCCACGGATCAGACCTCCCGAAGTCGTTTGCGGCGGGGGCCGCGGGTCAGACGCAGGGCGTTGGCCACCACCATGAGGGAACTCGCCGACATGCCCAGGGCGGCCATCCAGGGCAAGATCCAGCCGGCGGCCGCGGCGGGCAGCGCCAACACATTGTAGCCCAGGGCCCAAAGAAGGTTCTGCAGGATCACCCGCCGTGTGTGCGCTGCCGTGCGGAACGCCTCGTCGACGCCATGCAGAGTACCGTGGAGGAGCACCAGATCGGCGCTCGCCAGAGCCAGCTGGGCGCCGCTGCCCATGGCCATGGAGACGTCGGCGCCGGCCAGCACGGGCGCGTCGTTGATGCCATCCCCGACCATGGCCACGGGCCCGTGTGCCTGCAAGCGGCGCAGCTCGGCGAGCTTGCCGTTCGGGTCGCGCTCGGCCAGCACGTGATCCTCGCGGATACCGGCTTCGGAGCCGACGGCGCGGACCGCGGAGGCCCGGTCACCACTGAGCAGCCAGACGTCCAGTCCCCGTGCGCGCAGAGCCGACAGGGTTGCGGGCGCCTCTGGGCGCAGACGGTCGCGCAGCACCAGCCACCCGAGCAGACCGCGTGTGGTCGAGGCGAGCAGCACCACCGTCGCATCGGGTGGCACGTCGAGGCGCGGGAGCGGAGCGGTACCGGCCTCACGCTCCAAGAACGCCTGTACGAAGCCGGCGTGGCCCAGCGCATAGCGCTCGCCCGCCACGGTCGCCCGCAGGCCGGCGCCGGGCGTGTTCTCCACGGCCACGGCCTGCTGCGCGTGCAGGTCCCGGCTTTGAGCAGCACGCACGATGGCCCGGGCGACCGGGTGCTCCGAATGGCGCTCCATGGCTGCCGCCAGATGCAGCACTGTGTCCTCATCGATGCCCTGCAGCGACTCCACGTGCACGAGTTCAGGGTCACCTCGGGTGAGGGTGCCGGTCTTGTCGAACACCACCTGCCGAGTGCGGCTCAGTGTATCCAGTACATCGCCCCGGGTGACCAGCACGCCCAGAGCAGCCAGCCGGCCGGTGGCAGCGGTCAAGGCGGCGGGGGTGGCCAGGGACAGGGCGCAGGGGCAGGTGACGACCAGCACGGCGATGGCGGTCTCGATCCAACCGGGCGATCCGGCCAGCCCCCAGAACACTGCGGTCGCCGCGGCCAGCAGCAGTACCCCGGCGACGAAATACGCCGCCACCCGGTCGGCGAACCGGGCGAGGCGTGGACGTTCGCTCTGGGCGCGCTCCAGCAGCTGGAGGATCTGCGACAACACGGTTTCCTGGCCGACCCGCTGCACCTCGATCTCCAGGGGGCCTTCGACATTGAGGCTGCCGCCCACCACGGGGTCCCCGGGCACCTTGGGCAGAGGGCGGCTCTCGCCGGTGAGCAGGGACTCGTCCACGCTGGAACGCCCGTGGACGATGCACCCATCGGCGGGGATCGGCTCGCCGGGGCGTACTCGGACCCGATCCCCGGGGTGCAGGTCGATTGCGGGGACGACTTCTTCCCGTACGCCGGAGCCGGTATCCAGCAGGCGGGTGGCGGTGCGGGGTGTGGCTTGTGTGAGCCGCTCCACGGCGTACAGCGCGCGTCGGCGCCCCGCGGCTTCGAGGAAACGGGCGCCCAGGAGCAGGAAGACGAACATGGCCGCCGACTCGAAATAGACGGCGCCCCGACCGGTGACGGTGGCCCAGGCGCTGGCCGCGAAGGCGCCGAGAATTCCCAGGGTGACGGGCACGTCCATCCCTAGGATGCCGGCACGCAGGTCGCGCCAGGCCGCAGTGTAGAAAGGCTGGGCCGAGTAGACCACGATGGGGGCGGTGAGCAATAGGCTCACCCAGCGGAAGAAGCGCTCGTAGATGGGGTCCATGCCTGCCGCCTCGCCGAAGTACAGGGCCACGGCGATCATCATCACCTGCATGCCCAGGGCACCGGCCAGGCCCAGTCGGCGTAGCAGGTCGCGACGCTCGGCCTCCACCAGCTGCTGTTGACGCGCGGGGTCATAGGGATGCGCCCGGTAGCCGATGGCGGCGATGGCCTCGAGGATCTCGCTGAGGCGGATCCTGCGCGTGTCCCAGCGCACCTGGGCACGGTGCGTGGAATAGTTGATCTGCGCGTCCAGCACGCCGGGCAGGGACTTGAGATGCTGTTCGTTGAGCCACACGCAGGCAGCGCAGGTGATGCCCTCCAAGATCAGGTTCGCTTCCCGCACGTGGTCTCCCGCCTCCCGGACGAAGCGCTCCTGGATGCGCGGATCGTCGAACACCGCCAGCTCGCGCAGGGCCTCTGGGAGCGGGTCCTGAGCGCTCCCCGCGGGACTCGTGCGAAACCGGTAGTAGTCCTCCAGACCACCTTGTACGATGGCCTCGGCCACGGCCTCGCAGCCCTTGCAACACATGGGGCGGTGCTGGCCGAGCACCACGGTGCCGAAGTGGGTTCCAGGCGGTACGGGCTGACCGCAGTGATAGCAGGACGGCCGGCTGGGCGGAGTCTCGGGCGTGTCAGTGTTCATGGGTTCAGTCTACGGCCTGAGGCTGGACCCGTCGCTGTGATCGCGCAAGACCGGATGCCTGCATGTGCCGCGCGGTTTTTGGCTATCATGGCGAAGCCATAACGACGACAACGGTGCGCCTGCTGTGCAGGGCAGCGCAGGGTTGGCTTGAGCGCCGGGTCCCCGAGGGGCCTTCCACCATAATGGAGGAGTGACGATGAGCCTTTCTCGCCGTGAATTCATTCGCATCATGGGTCTGGCCAGCGCGGCAGGCCTGTTTCCCCAGTCGGTCTTCGCACAACGCAAGCAACCTTCCGACTTCTACGAGACGCCGAAGTTCGGCAACGTGCGCATCTTGCACATGACGGACTGCCACGCGCAGCTGATGCCGGTCTACTTCCGCGAGCCCAACGTCAATCTGGGCGTTGGGTCCATGTGGGGCAAACCGCCGCACCTGGTCGGACATGCATTTCTCAAGTACTACGGAATCCAGCCGGGCACCCGGGAGGCCCATGCCTTCACGTTCCTGAACTTTGAAGAAGGGGCGAAGAAGTACGGTAAGGTCGGAGGCTTCGCGCACCTGGCCACCCTGGTCAAGCGGGCGCGGGCCGAGGCGGGGCCGGGTCACAGCCTGTTGCTGGATGGCGGCGACACCTGGCAGGGCTCGGCGTTGTCGTTCAAGATGCGTGGCCGTGACATGGTCCAGGCCTGCAATCAGCTCGGCGTGGACATCATGACCGGCCACTGGGAGTACACCTACACCGAGCAGGAGGTGATCGACAACATCCAGGCCTTCAAGGGGGAGTTCGTGGCCCAGAACGTGTTCGTGCGCGAGGATGCGCTGTTCGACTATGCGTTCGCGGACTTCCCTGGCTTCGACGAGGATTCCGGCCGGGCGTTCAAGCCCTATACCCTGCGTGAGGTGGGTGGGGTGAAGGTCGCCGTGATCGGCCAGGCCTTCCCTTACACCCCCATCGCCAACCCCCAGCGCTTCATTCCCGACTGGACCTTCGGCATTCGGGACGAGGAGATGCAGGCGCTGGTGGACGAAATTCGCGAGAACGAAAAGCCCGACGCCGTGGTGGTGCTTTCGCACAATGGCATGGACGTGGACCTCAAGATGGCCTCCATCGTGCGCGGGATCGACGTGATCTTTGGTGGCCATACGCACGACGGGGTCCCTCAGGCGGTCAAGGTCAAGAATTCCGGCGGTGTCACGCTGGTCACCAATGCCGGCTCCAACGGCAAGTTCCTCGGCGTCATGGACCTGGACGTGGGCAAAGGCCGGGTGCGCGACTTCCGGTTCCGCCTCCTCCCGGTGTTCTCCAACCTCCTGGACCCCGATCCGGAGATGTCCGCCCTGCTCAAGAAGCTGCGCGCACCCCACGAGAAATGGCTGGGCGAGGAACTGGCGGTGGCGGACGAGACCCTGTATCGGCGCGGTAATTTCAACGGCACCTTCGACCAGGTCATCTGCGATGCGCTACGCGAGCAGAACGATGCCCAGATCGCCCTGTCGCCGGGTTTCCGCTGGGGAACCACGGTGCCTGCGGGTCATCCCATCACGGTGGAGAACGTGCACGATCAGACCTCCATCACCTATCCCGAGACCTACCGTCGAGAGATGACGGGCGCGGAGCTCAAGACCATCCTCGAGGATGTGTGCGACAACCTGTTCAACAAGGACCCGTACTACCAGCAGGGTGGCGACATGGTGCGCGTGGGCGGGATGGACTACGTGTGCGATCCCACCCAGGAGATCGGCAGACGTATCTCGGACATGCAGCTCGACGACGGCACGCCCATCGACCCGCAGAAGAAGTACGTGGTGACGGGCTGGGCCACCGTGGGGGCCCGGTCGCCGGGGCCGGCTGTCTGGGATCAAGTCATCGCCTATCTCAAGGACAAGAAAACAGTGAGAATCGGCAAGCTGAACACACCCAAGCTCAAGGGTGTGAAGGGCAACCCGGGCGTCGAGGCCTACCCATACCTGCTGTGAGACGGACGGGTCCTCTGTTTCAAGGCATGTACGGGGCGTGCCGTGTGCGCTCAGGGTGGGAAGCTGGGACGAGTTTGGCGGACTAAGCGCGCTTGACAAGTGTCAATTACGGGGGAGGGCCGTTCCGGGTACATTAACCATTCCGAATATGGTGATGCACTCGGATGGCTCTCCCCGGAGTGTCAACCCTCCGTGTCAGCGGAGGCAACCAAGGGGGCTTTACTGTGGTCATCAGACATATCATCGGGCTGTTGAGCGATCCCGTGCGGGAATGGGAACGGCTCCGGGACGAGCAGTGCACGGTGGGGAAGTGCTTTGCCACGCACACCTTGTTCCTGGCAGCGATACCACCGATCTGCGGATTCATTGGGACCACGCAAATCGGGTGGAAGATCGGCGCTGGCGAGCCGGTCAAGCTCTCGCTGGAGAGTGCGGCCACCATCGCCGTGCTCTACTACTTCGCGTTGCTGGTGGCCGTGCTGTCTGTGGGGGCGCTCATCAAGTGGATGGGCGATACCTACGGGGCGAAGGCGACCCTGTCACGGGCGGTGGTGCTGGCGTCATATACGGCCACGCCACTGTTTCTCATCGGGGTGTTTCAGCTCTATCCGGTGCTCTGGCTGAACATGGTGCTGGGGCTGCCGGCGCTGGCCTACTCGGTGTACCTGCTCTATACGGGGCTGCCGATCATGATGGAGGTGCCCCCCGAGAAGGGGTTTCTTTATGCGAGTGCGGTACTCGCGGTGGGGCTGGTAGTGCTGGTGGCCAGCTTGGCCGTGACGGTGCTGTTGTGGGGGCACGGTTTCGAACCACAGTTCGTACCAGCCGGCTGAGCCGGTCTCGGTGCTGATGCGCTCCGCTGCGGAGGGCGTGGCTTCGGTCCGTGGAGCACACGTGCGATTGATTTGATGTGACTTGAGAGGGAGAAATCAGGCAATGGCTGAGCAGACGACCTACAACGACACGGTGGTCCGGCAGTTCGCCATCATGACCATCGTGTGGGGCATCGTCGGTATGGCGGTGGGGGTGTTCATCGCCGCCCAGTTGGCGTGGCCGGCTTTGAACTTCGACATTCCGTGGCTGACGTTCAGCCGCCTGCGCCCGCTGCATACCAACGCGGTGATCTTTGCCTTCGGTGGCTCGGCGCTGATCGGCACCTCTTACTACGTCGTGCAGCGGACCTGCCACGTGCGGTTGTTCTCCGACAAGCTGGCAGCGTTCACCTTCTGGGGCTGGCAGGCCATCATCGTCGCGGCTGCCATCACCCTGCCCCTTGGGATCACCGTGTCCAAGGAGTATGCGGAGCTCGAGTGGCCCATCGACGTCGCCATCACCATCGTCTGGGTGGCATACGCGATCGTGTTCTTCGGCACCATTGCCAAGCGGCGCGTGAAGCACATCTATGTGGCCAACTGGTTCTATGGGGCCTTCATCCTCACCATCGCGTTGTTGCACGTAGTGAACAGCGCGGAAATTCCGGCTGGCTGGTTCAAGTCGTATTCGGTCTATCCGGGCGCTATCGATGCCATGGTGCAGTGGTGGTACGGCCACAACGCGGTGGGCTTCTTTTTGACCGCCGGTTTCCTGGGCATGATGTACTACTTCATCCCGAAACAGGCGGGGCGCCCGGTGTATTCCTACCGGTTGTCCATCGTGCACTTCTGGGCCCTGATCTTCACCTACATGTGGGCGGGCCCGCACCATCTGCACTACACCGCCCTCCCAGACTGGGCCTCTTCATTGGGCATGGTGTTCTCCCTCATCCTGCTGGCGCCCTCCTGGGGCGGCATGATCAATGGCGTGATGACGCTTTCCGGGGCCTGGGAGAAACTGCGTACCGATCCCATCATCCGTTTCCTGGTGGTCTCCGTAGCCTTCTACGGCATGTCGACCTTCGAGGGCCCGATGATGTCCATCAAGACGGTCAATGCGCTTTCGCACTACACCGACTGGACCATCGGTCACGTGCATTCCGGAGCGCTGGGGTGGAACGCCCTGGTCACCTTCGGCTCCATGTACTTCCTGATCCCACGGCTGTTCGGCCGTGAGGTCTACAGCCTGCGCTTGGTGGAGTGGCACTTCTGGTTGGCCACCATCGGCATCGTGCTCTACATCACCTCCATGTGGGTGTCCGGGATCATGCAGGGGCTCATGTGGCGTGCGGTGAATCCGGATGGCACGCTGACCTACAGCTTCGTGGAGTCCGTGCAGGCCATGCATCCGTTCTACGTGACGCGCTTCCTCGGGGGTGCCATCTTCCTGCTGGGGCTGTTCGTCATGGCCTACAACATGTGGAAGACGGTGGCTGCTGGACAGAGCGTGGAGGCGCGCATCCCTGAGCCGGCTGCGGCGCACTGAGGAGGACGTACCATGGCTGCAGGACACGAGAAGGTCGAAACGAACTCCGCCTTGATGATCGTGCTGATCCTCATTGTGGTCAGCATCGGTGGGCTGGTGGAGATCGTTCCCCTGTTCTTCATGCCTTCGGTGACGAAGGCGGTCGAGGGCCTGAAACCATACGATGCGCTAGCAGTCGTAGGGCGGGACATCTACGTACGCGAGGGCTGCTACGTCTGCCACTCGCAAATGATCCGCCCGTTTCGTGCCGAGACGGAGCGCTACGGACATTATTCGGTGGCCGGCGAGTTCGTCTACGACCACCCTTTTCAGTGGGGCTCCAAGCGTACCGGTCCAGACTTGGCGCGTGTGGGCGGACGCTACAGCGACGACTGGCACCGCGTCCATCTCATCAATCCCCGTGATGTAGTGCCAGAGTCGGTGATGCCGGGTTACCCATGGCTCGCAGAGAACTCGGTGGAGGACTGGCCTGTACAGGCCAATATGAAAGCCTTGCGGGTCGCTGGGGTCCCATACACGGACGAAGAGATCGAGAAGGCCCCCGAGATGCTCGAGGGCAAGACCGAGATGGATGCCCTCATCCACTATCTGCAGGGCCTGGGTACGGCAATCAAGGTGACGCGATGAGCTGGATCGGCATCTACGACGGGATCTTCACGCTCTTCTGCATGTCGGTGTTCGTCGCCGTGGTCGCATGGGCATGGAACGGCAGGCAGAAGCAATCCTTTGACGAGGCGGCTCGTCTTCCCCTTGAAGACGATGAGCCAGCTCCGGTGGTGAGGGAGAACAGGCAATGAAGGCGGAATGGGTAGCCAATACGTTCACCAGTTCGTTCTGGAGCTGGTGGATCATATTTTTCACGGTCGCTGGGATCTTCTTCTGCTTCTGGCTGATCTGGTGGACCGGCAAGGGCGGTGCGCCCAAGGGGGAGACCGCCGAGACCATGGGTCATGTGTGGGACGAAAATCTCGAAGAGCTCAACAACCCACTGCCGCGTTGGTGGCTCAACATGTTCTACATCACCTTGGCCTTCGGGATCATTTATTTGATTCTGTATCCGGGGCTAGGGAGTTGGGCCGGCGTGTTGGGATGGACGGACACCAAACAGTATGAGGAGGAGATGAAGGCGGCCGAGGCCAAGTACGGTCCCATCTTCGCACAATACGCACAGAAGGACCTGAAGGAGCTGGCCAAGGACCCCGAAGCATTGAAGATCGGACGGCGTCTGTTCCTGAACTACTGTGCCATCTGCCACGGGTCGGATGCACGGGGTGCGCCTGGATTCCCGAATTTGACCGATAACGACTGGTTGTACGGCGGCAAACCGGAAACCATCGAGAAGAGCATTCTTGATGGACGTCAGGGCACCATGCCTCCCATGGGTGCGGCCGTCGGCGGCGAAGAGGGTGCCGAACAGGTGGCCCACTACGTGCGCAGCCTTTCTGGGCTCAAGCACGATGCGGCCAAAGCCGAGGCGGGCAAGGCGAAGTTCGCGGTCTGCGCGGGTTGTCACGGACCGGACGGCAAGGGCAATCAGACCATCGGTGCCCCAAACCTGACGGACAAGACTTGGCTGTATGGGAGCTCCGTGGCCACGATCAAGAAGACCATCATGCAAGGCCGCCACGGCAAGATGCCGGCGCACCGGCAGTTCTTGGGTGAAGACAAGGTGCATCTGCTGGCGGCGTATGTGTACAGTCTTTCGCACCAGTCCGGTGCGAACTGAGCAGTTCGGCACCTTAAGACAAAGGGGGCCGGGAGCGTCCATGAGCACGCTCTCGGCCTCTTCACGTTCCCGGCTGTGGCGTCAGGATTTTCCCTTGGAGCGAACGAGCGCATGGCAGAGCAAAACCAGATTCCCACCATTCAAAAAGTTGTCGCAGTCCTTTGGCCGTCGTTTCTCACTGCCGGTGTGACCACGGTGTTGGTCTTCACGGTCTTCGACCCGATGGAGGTCTTCTCCTGTGTCGGGGGGCCGGAACTCAGCCGTTTGGGCGCTTATACCGTAGGGTTTTTCTTCTTCTGGGCCATCAACGCTGTGGCTTGTGTGTTGTCAATGTATTTCTGTAAGCCCTGCCATAAAGTGAGGCAGTCACTAACACATTGATTTTTCGATACAGAAAGTAGGGAAAAGCATGCAGCAGAATGCGGCCAAGGCATCAGGCAAGAGCAAAGCGGAGCAGCACGACGCCCAGCTGCAGCAGGAGCTTTACGCCAAGCGCCAGAAGATCTATCCGCGACAGGTGCACGGCATTTTTGCGCGCCTGCGCGTGGCCGCCGTGTTCGTGCTGCTGGGCATTTATTACGGGCTTCCCTGGTTGAAATGGAATGGCCGTCAGGCCGTCCTGCTGGACCTTCCACATCGACAGTTCCATTTTTTCGGCATCACGTTTTGGCCGCAGGACTTTTTCTTCCTGGCCGCGCTGCTGGCGATCGCGGCCTTTTCCCTGTTTTTCTTCACCGCCCTGGCCGGACGTCTATGGTGCGGGTACGCCTGTCCGCAGACGGTGTGGACGGAGGTGTTTCTGTGGATCGAGCGCAAGATCGAGGGCGACCGGCCGAAGCGAATCAAGCTGGACAAGGCGCCATGGACGCCGAAGAAGTTGCTGATCAAGGGCACCAAGCACCTTGTCTGGCTGGCCTTTTCGCTTTACACGGGATTCACGTTCGTTGGTTATTTCACGCCCATCGACGACCTGGCAGTCCGGTTTATTCACTTCGACACCGGCCCCTGGGAGACCTTCTGGATCTTCTTCTATGGGTTTGCGACCTACGGCAACGCCGGGTGGCTGCGTGAACAGGTCTGTATCTACATGTGTCCATATGCGCGCTTTCAGAGCGCCATGTTCGACAAGGACACACTGGTCATCTCTTACGATGCCAAGCGGGGCGAGCCGCGCGGCAGCCGCAAGCGGGGCGTGAATCCCCGCGAGCTGGGTTTGGGCGACTGCATCGACTGTACGCTGTGCGTGCAGGTCTGTCCCACCGGTATCGACATTCGCGATGGGCTCCAGTACGAGTGCATCGGTTGCGCGGCCTGCATCGACGTATGCGATGAAGTGATGGAGAAGATGGGCTATCCAAAAGGCCTGATCCGCTACACCACGGAACGGGCGATGGAGGGGGAGAAGACCCATATTCTCCGTCCACGTGTGCTGGTCTATGCGGCGCTGCTGGTCTTGCTCCTGTCCGGGTGGATCTATGGGATCATGTCCCGGGTCCCGGCGGAGCTGGACGTGATTCGTGACCGCATGTCCCTGTACCGGGAAACCGACGAGGGCTTAGTCGAGAATAGCTATACGCTCAAGATCGCCAACCAGGACAGCCGGGCCCATGAATACCGGGTTTCCATCGAGGGATTGGAGGGCGCCAAGCTGATCAATCCATACGGGGAGATCGAGGTCCAGCCTGGAGAGGTGAAGAATGTACCGGTACGAGTGGACATCGACCCAGGCGATCTGAAGCGGCCGAGTTCCCGGTTCAAGTTCGTGCTGGAGGCGGTAGACGATCCCTCGATCCGTGTCGAGGAGGACGCCCGTTTCTTGGGGCCTGTAGTGCGGTAAGCGAGGTACACGTTTCATGCAGGAGCTCACCATGTCCGGGACCCCCACTCCTTCGAAGCCGTGGTATCGCCACTTCTGGGTCTGGTTCGTGATCGCCATTCCGGTGTCGGCCATGGTCATGGGATTCACCACTCTGTATTACGCCGTGAGCACGTCCGACGGCCTGGTGGTGGACGACTACTACAGGCAAGGGCTTGCGATCAACCGCACGCTTGATCGTGATCGCCGCGCGGCGGAACTGGGCCTGTCGGCGCGGGTCGACTTCCTAGGAGAGCAGTTGCGTGTGGTCCTGCAGGGCGTACGGCCGGAGCAGCTGCACGTCCGTCTTCTGCACCCCACACTGGCCCATCACGACGTGGACATCTTGGTGTGGCCCGAGGCCGACGGGACCTACAGGGCGACGCTGCCTGAGCTGGTGCCCGCCTCCTGGTACGTGCTCGTGGAGCCGGCCGAGCGCGCTGAGTGGCGCCTGCTTGGTCGGATTCGCATCCCCGGGGAGCGCTCTGTAGAGATCGCGCCCTCGAAGCCCTGAACGCTCCCTTTCCCGCACCATGAGCGCACTGCTTCAGGAGGCCGGCGTTTTCACGGCGCTGGTGATCGGTCTGCTGGGTTCGGTGCACTGCATCGGCATGTGCGGGGGCATCATGGGTGCACTGAGCGTGGGGATGCCGGGGCAAGCGCGCCGCACGTCGGGTGCCGTTGTCGCCTTCACGCTCGCATACAACCTTGGCCGCATCACCAGCTACGGGGCCGCAGGCGCGTTGGCGGGTCTGCTCGGAACGCAATTCTATGAGCTGCTTTCATCCAGCCACGCACACCTGATCGCCTTGTTCGTCGCTGGGACCTTCATGGTCGCACTCGGGCTCTATCTGACGGGGTGGACGCAGGTGCTGGCCCCGGTCGAGCGGGTGGGAGGCCTCCTGTGGCGCCGCATCGAGCCCGTGGCCAGACGCTTGTTGCCGGTGCGCACGCTGTGGCATGCCCTTGGACTGGGCTTGCTCTGGGGCTGGCTGCCGTGCGGACTGGTCTATTCGGCCTTGGTGCTGGCCATGGCCTCGGGAGACCCGCTGCTGGGCGCGTTGTTCATGGTGGCCTTCGGTTTGGGGACGTTGCCCATGGTGCTCACGCTGGGTGCGACCGCGCGCTGGCTCGGGCAGCTGACGCGCACACACTGGGTGCGTCAGTTGGCGGGAAGCGTGATCATCGTGCTGGGATTGCTGACCGTGTTCGCGCCTCACTGGTTGCCGATCCATTCGCCGGCCAGTCAAGCCTTCTGCGCTACCGGTGGATGAGGGCGAAACGAGCCTGGATCCGGGTAGGGACCTCAGACGCGCAGGAAACGCACCGACCAGCGCCGCCCACAGGCCAGCAGCAGGGCCATGGATGGACCCCCATGCGTACGGGTGGTGCCCGCCGCTCCCGGATTCAACACCCAGGGGCGGAGACGCGTGTCCAGGGTGCGGCGGTGTGTGTGGCCATAGACCACCAACCGGGCATCAGGATGCGCCCGGCGTAGCTTTCGGTGGCTCGGGTGGTTCCAGCCATGGCGGTGGCCGTGCTCGACTGCCAACAGGCCTCCAGGGAGTGGGAGCCGCGCCGATTGCGCGAGGCGGCGGCAGGTCGTGCGTTCCTCGGGGGGCCACAGGCGGGGGAGGTCGTTGTTTCCAGCCACGGCGACCAGCCCAAGGCGCGGTCGCAGGCCGGCGAGCCCGCGCAGGGAACAGATGTCACCGGCGTGGACGATCCAGTCCAGCCCGCGCGCCTGCCGCAAGATTCCCGGATGTACCCGGCCGTGGGTGTCCGAGAGGATGCCGACACGGAGACAGCGCCCGGACCTAGCGACGGGCCTGGGCCTGCGGATCGCTCTGTTTTTCGGCCGAGAACTGCTGCTCTTCCTCATACTTGAGGCGTTCCATCTCCTCGCGATAGCGCCGCTCCATCTCTTCTTTGCGTTTCTTCCAGATGTGCTTTCTCGCCTCAATGCGCTGCTGGACGCCCTCCTCACGACGCGGGATGCTGAATTCGCCAAACAGGACCTGTTTCAGGAAACGAAAGCTGAACTGCAGCAACGCGTCTTCGTCCTCCACGAGCCGGTTCAGCTCTTCATCGGGCAGATCGAACACGGCGCGAAAGCCCTCGGACTGAATGAACTCGCGGAAGCTGTCCATATCGTAGCTGCACATGTCGAACAGCTGCATGCTGCGTTCCGAGGGCGCGCCGATGGTCGGTCCGCTGGTGCGCTTCTTGATGACGATGTCGCGCCACTCACGGTTCATCTCATCGTAGATCTCCACCCCCTGCGACTTGCGGTACTCGCGAACCGTGCGCCTCACCGGCTCGGCGTGGCCCTTGCAATGGGGCTCATGGACCACGAAATAGATGTCCTCCACACGAGGTTCGCCGACCTTGCGAACGCCCATGGCGCCCAGCGCGTAGTAGCGGCAAGCGCTCGGCCGGTCCGGATACACGGTACACCCTTCCTCGCCCAGGAAGACGCACTCGGTCGTGCCGGGTTTGGTGGCGAGTTTCAACCCTGGCATGCCGTGATGATCCATCTCGAAGGGGACGGTGTAGCGTGCGACGAACTCCCGGGCGTCCAGGTGTAGGTGGCGTTTCAGGCGCACGATGTCGTATGGCGTGAGCTGGATGTCGATGCTCCGGCAACATTCGTTGAAGCAACTCACTCCGGGATGACAGTCGAACTGAAACTCGCTGTCCAGATTGAGCTGCACCGGCTTGACCGGACTCGAGTACGGGATCTCGTCCCGGATCTGTTCGAATTCATCCTTCATGGGAGACTACCTCAGGGTCTGGGTGTGCCCGTGTCCCATACGGCTCGCGGGGAGTTGATCCCTTTGCACGGGGCCCTTGGGTGGACCGAATCATGCTACTGGCGCGGTACGCCCTCGTACATGTCCCGAAAGGGAAGTATGCGACACGGGCAAAACGAAAAAGGCCGGGCACCCTGCGGCACCCGGCCATTGTCCATCTGAGCGGTGCGTCTGAGGATCAGACTTCGCTGCCCGGACGATGGATGCCCTCCGGCTCCTCATCCGTGGGCTTGATCAGCTGGACATACTTCACCTTCTTCAGCTTCCACTCGCCGGTGTGACGATCGAAGGTGGAGTTCACGAAGCACTTCCAGTTCTCGTCGTCGATCCGCTGGAAGTCCATCCGATAGTAGTAGCCCGGATAACGGGACTCCTCACGGAACTTGATGTGCTTCATGTGGGCATAGGCCGCGATGAGGCGGTGATAGTTCTCCCAGGCGCGCAGCAGCTCGTGCAAGTCCTTGGCGCGCATCTTCAGGGAATCCTCGCGCAGCATCTCCAGCTTGCGCTCGGCCACCTCCATCATCTTGGCGTTGGTCTGGTACCAGGTGGAGACACCGCCGACGTACTCGTCCATGATCTTCTGGAGGCGGAACTGGAACATCCGCGGCGTGATGTAGTGAGGGTTCACGTCGATCGCGGTGGTATAGTCCTTGTGCTCCAGGAAGTTCTTCACCGGACGATAGATCTCCTCGATGATCTCGTCCACGGAGCGAGCCAGCTCGGGCTTCCAGTCCTTGTTGTCCAGGACGAACTTGACCATGGCCTTGGCCGCGATGCGGCCCTCGGCATGGGAGCCGGAGGAGAACTTGTGACCGGAGGCGCCCACGCCGTCACCGGCGGTGAACAGGCCCTTGACCGTGGTCATCCGGTTGTAGCCCCAGTGATAGTGGTCGGGCGTACCGGGCAGATCCTCGGGACCGGAGACCCACAGGCCGGCACAACCGGCATGCGAGCCCAGGAGATAGGGCTCGGTAGGCATCAGCTCGGACATCTCCTTGTCGGGCTCGATGTTCTCACCCGCCCAGACGCCGCACTGGCCGATGGTCATGTCCAAGAAGTCCTCCCAGGCCTCGGCCTCGAGGTGCTTGATTTCCTTGGGCGTCATGTTCTTGGCCAGCTCGGCCATGGCCGTGGGGGTGTCCATGAAGATGGGGCCGCGGCCTTCCTTCATCTCCTTCATCATGAGATGGTTGCGCAGGCAGGTGCCCATCTTGTAGCCCTGCGCGTAGGCGTCGTAGCCGTAGTTGGCCAGGTCGTCGTAGTTCTTGGCCTGGTAGTCCTCCCCGAAGGCGTTGATGGCCTTGGCCTTGAAGAGCAGGAACCAGGCGCCCACCGGGCCATAGCCGTCCTTGAAGCGGGCCGGCACGAAGCGGTTCTCCATGAGGGTCATTTCGGCACCCGCCTCGGCGGCCATGGCATAGGTGGAGCCGGCGTTCCACACCGGATACCAGGCGCGGCCCATGCCCTCACCGACGGAACGGGGACGGAACACGTTCACGGCGCCGCCGCAGACCAACAGGCAGCACTTGAACTTGTAGACGTAGACCTTGTTTTCGCGCACGGAGAAGCCGGCGGCACCGGCGACGCGGTTGGGGTCGTTCTTGTCGTTCTCGAGACGAACGATGAAGACGCGCTCCTGAATGTTCTCGGTGCCCAGCGCCTTCTTGGCGGCCTCGGCGACGATCCACTTGTAGGACTCGCCGTTGATCATGATCTGCCAGCGTCCGGAACGCACCGGCTTGCCGCCCTCCTTCAGCGGCTTGCCTTCGTCACCGGGCTGCTTCCAGATGGGCAGGCCCCACTTCTCGAAGTTGTGCACGGAGTCGTCCACGTGGCGGCCGACGTCGTAGACCAGGTCCTCGCGTACGATGCCCATCAGGTCGCCGCGCACGTAGCGGACATAGTCTGCGGGATCGTTCTCGCCCATGTAGGTGTTGATGGCCGACAGGCCCTGAGCCACGGCGCCGGAGCGGTCCAGGGCGGCCTTGTCCACCAGCTTGACCTTGATGTCGGTGCCCTGTTGCTTGGCGGCATCCACCCACTTCATGATCTCGAAGGCTGCACCGCAGGCCGCCATGCCGCCACCGATGATGAGGATATCCACCTCCTCTTCGACGATCTCGGGGTTGCCAAATACGTATTCGCTCATGACTTACAGATTCCTCGGCATATGGATGGAGAGCCGCCGCGTTCCGGTTGCGGAGCGTGGTCGGCCCGGGAATTCCCGATACCCGCGGGGACCCCGCGAGCCTCTTTCTGGGCGATCAGCTGGCCAGGAACTGGCTCATGTCGCAGCTGTGGGTACCCTTGGTGAACAGCGTGCTGTGATCGCCGATCTCGTCCAGCACGGCGTCCGGCTCACCGCCGTAGGGATCCGCCGAGCCCTCGGGCGTGGTCCGGATGGGAAACTTGAACCGCTTCATCGTGCCGTTGCGGAACTTGATGGTCCACATGATGGAATCGGTTCCCCGAAGGGGCTGCACTTGGGCGCCCAGGGGCACGACGTCGGCATAGTGACGACACTCGATGGCCTGCTGTGGACAGATCTTGACGCAGGAGTAGCATTCCCAGCACTGGTCGGGCTCCTGATTGTAGGCCTTCATGGCCCAGCCGGTCTCGCTGCCGTCCTTGTCCAGACGCATCAGGTCGTGCGGGCAGATGTACATGCAGGCGGTCTTGTCCTGGCCCTTGCAGCCGTCGCATTTGTCAGTGCGTACGTAGGTTGGCATGACTCTAGGTCTCCTTCGTCGTTAACAGAGCTGTCCCCCGGAGCTGCCGCGAGGACGTAAACCGTGATGTGGGTCGGTGCGCTGCGACCCGGAGTGGCGCAGGACCCTATGCGGAGTCCCTCGTTGAGCAGATGAAACATATCGGGCTTAAGGGCCCAAGCCAAATAGTTATTGCTTTGAAACACATAAGTCGGGTTTATCTGGGTATGGGTCAGTGGAGAACGTGTCTCGTCTGACACCGTTCGCCACGGGGGCGCTTGCAAAATGTGCGCTGTTCCACATAATAGGAAATGATCAGGCTTGGTTGATGGGAAAAATTTCCCATAGAGAGGGGAGGGGCATGAGTCAGCGGGGTGCGGGTCGAAAAGCGGGGGAAGATGGGGTGCGCTTTTTCCTCTTCGCCCTTGGGGTGTTGCTCGTGATGAGTGGTCCGCTGTGGGCGGCGACCTCGTCGCTCAGGGCGCGTGATGACACCGCGAACGTTCGCGCCGGTGGCCAGGTGCGGATCGACGTGCTGGCCAACGATCGGGGCGTGCAGCGCAACCGGGCGAAGGTGAAGGTGGTGCAGCGCCCGAAGCGGGGTACTGCCTTCGTCACCACGAACAAGCAAGTGGTCTATAAGGCGCCCAAGGGCTTCAAGGGCCAGGTCACGTTCGTCTATCGGGTCCAGGATCCGCGCGGCAGACGGTCCACCGCCAAGGTGACGGTGCGGGTCAGGTGTTCGAGCTGTTCGGTGGCGAACAACGGCACCGGTGGCGGCTCCGCTCGGGTGCGGGCGCGAAACGACGTGGCGAAGGTTCAGGCCGGCAAACGGGTGCGGATCGACGTGCTGGCCAACGATCGGGGCGTGCAGCGCAGCCGGGCGAAGGTGAAGGTGGTGCAGCGCCCGAAGCGGGGGGTTGCTTTTGTGACTTCCACCAACAAGGTGCTGTACGAAGCACCGAAGGGCTTCAGCGGAAAGGAAACTTTCGTCTACCAGGTTCGGGACCGCAATGGCCGCAAGTCCACGGCCACGGTCACGGTGCAAGTCGCATGCCCGGGCTGTGCGAACGCCGGCAGCGGTGGCGGCAGTGGTGGGGGGGCACCCAAGCAGGTACGATTGTCCTGGGATCCGGCTGGAGGGCCGGTGGATCGCTACGAGGTCCTGTTCGGGACGAAGCCCGCAAACACGCAGGTGCCAGTGGCGACGGTGCCGCCGCTCAACGGGAACACCGCCCGCCAGATGGTCGCGCTGGAGCTGGGCACGGACGTGCCTGCCGGGGTGGGAGATCGGGTTTGTTTCCGTGTCCGCGCCGTAGCCAGCGGGGGCCTCTCGAGCGAGTCGGAGTCTCGCTGTACCGTGATTCAGTAGCTGCGGCGGGTGTGATTCAATAGCACCCGCCCCGCGGCCGGTTCGGACCCCGGCGCCTTCCAGGCGAGCCAGTGGAGGGTTTCGTGGCTTGCCCTCGATTCTTCTCAGGAACGGGCTGACGAGCAGCGGTCAGGGGGCTGGCCGACCGGCCTCAATCGGCGTTTGTCCGCGGCCCTGGGAGCCCCATGTCTGGGTGGGCGTATGGCGCAGTGCCGCAGCGGGGGTTCTCTGCCAGCCTCTTTTCCCGAGAGTGTGATCTGCATCCATGCTCACGCGTGTTCGGGGCGGCTTTCCCGCATGGCGCCCTTGACAGGCTTTCAAATGACCCTATATTTATCAGCACTCGGCACGACCGAGTGCTGATAAACAACGGCGTGCGGGCGTCGCGCGCAGGATGCCGAAATCTGCGGGCCCGGCACGGTTCGGGTCGCGTGGTTCGTCAAGCTGGCTTACGAAATAGAAATCCAGAGGAGTTCAGTTCTCATGAAGATTCGCCCATTGCATGACCGTGTCGTCATCAAGCGTATGGAAGAGGAGCGCACGACGCCGGGCGGGATCGTCATTCCCGACACGGCGGCGGAGAAGCCCATCAAGGGCGAGGTGATCGCCGTGGGCAACGGGAAGATCCTGGAGAACGGCGAGGTGCGTCCCTTGGATGTGAAGGTCGGCGACAAGGTGCTGTTCGGCAAGTATTCCGGCACCGAGGTCAAGGTCGAAGGTGAGGATCTCCTCGTGATGCGCGAGGACGACATCATGGCGGTGATCGAAGAGTAACGCCGAAGGGTCCCAACGCGAACGAGTCTCAGGAATTGTTTTAAGGAAGGGTTCAGAAGCCATGGCAGCGAAACAGGTTGTGTTCGACGATGAAGCCCGGCAGCGGATGCTGCACGGAGTCAATATTCTGGCCAATGCAGTAAAGGCCACGCTCGGTCCAAAGGGGCGTAACGTGGTGCTGGACAAATCCTTTGGTGCCCCCACGGTCACCAAGGACGGGGTCTCGGTGGCCAAGGAAATCGAGCTGGAGGACAAGTTCGAGAACATGGGTGCCCAGATGGTCAAGGAGGTGGCGTCCCAGACCTCGGACGTTGCAGGTGACGGTACCACCACGGCCACGGTGCTGGCACAGTCCATCTACCGGGAGGGCATCAAGGCCGTCGCCGCGGGCATGAATCCCATGGATCTCAAGCGCGGCCTGGACCGGGCGGTTTCGGCAGCCGTGGAGAAGCTCAAGGAGATCTCGGAGCCGTGCACGGACTCCAAGGCCATCGCCCAGGTCGGTGCCATCTCCGCCAACTCCGACGAGTCCATCGGCAACATCATCGCCGAGGCCATGGAGAAGGTGGGCAAGGAAGGCGTGATCACCGTCGAGGAGGGCCAGTCCCTGGAGAACGAGCTCGAGGTGGTCGAGGGTATGCAGTTCGACCGCGGCTACATCTCTCCGTACTTCGTGAACAACCAGGAGAAGATGACCGCCGAGCTGGAGGACCCCTACATCCTCCTGCACGACAAGAAGATCTCCAACATCCGCGATCTGCTGCCCATCCTCGAGGCGGTGGCCAAGGCGGGTCGACCGTTGTTGATCGTCGCCGAGGACGTGGAAGGTGAGGCCCTGGCCACCCTGGTGGTCAACACCATTCGCGGCATCGTCAAGGTGGCCGCCGTCAAGGCCCCGGGTTTCGGGGATCGCCGCAAGGCCATGCTGCAGGACATCGCCATCCTCACTGGCGGTACGGTGATCTCTGAGGAAGTGGGCCTGAGCCTGGAGAAGGCCACGCTGGACGACCTGGGCCGTGCCAAGAAGGTCGTCGTGAGCAAAGAGAACACCACCATCGTCGACGGTGCCGGTCGTCCCGAGGACATCAAGGCCCGCGTGGAGCAGATCCGCAAGCAGATGGAGGAGGCGACCTCCGACTACGACAAGGAGAAGCTCCAAGAGCGCATGGCAAAGCTGGCCGGCGGTGTTGCGGTGATCAAGGTGGGTGCGGCCACCGAGGTCGAGATGAAGGAGAAGAAGGCCCGGGTCGAGGACGCCCTGCACGCCACCCGTGCGGCAGTGGAAGAGGGTGTGGTCCCCGGCGGTGGCGTCGCCTTGATCCGCGTACTCGATGCACTGGATGGCATCGAGACGGCCAACGTGGACCAGGAGATGGGTGTGAAGATCGCCAGACGGGCCTTGGAGGAGCCGCTGCGGCAGATCGTGGCCAATGCCGGGCAGGAACCTTCGGTGATCCTCGCCAAGGTGCGCGAGAACGAGGGCAACTTCGGCTACAACGCGGCCACCGAGGAGTTCGGGGATATGATCGAGATGGGTATCCTGGACCCCACTAAGGTGACGCGGACGGCCCTGCAGAACGCGGCTTCGGTGGCTGGTCTCATGATCACCACCCAGGCCATGGTGGCCGAGATCCCGCAGAAAGAGGAGTCCTCGGGAGCGGGAGCCGGCGCCGGCATGGGGGGCGGCATGGACATGATGTAAAGCCGCCTATTAAGAGAGCCGCAATCTGGAAGAGCCCCGCATCGGCGGGGCTCTTCGCGTTTCGCGCCTGTGCGCCCTGAGCCACTTCCGGTCGGCAGGCTTGCCGGGCCCCGGTGAAGGCCTGTTATGCTTGCCCCCCGTGCCTGTCCCCATCGTGCACCGCACCTGCGTCCGTGAGACCGGCTCTGATCGTGGAGTCCGGGGCGCCGCCCGTGCCAGTATGGTGCTGTTCGACGTGCCACCAGAGTCGCTCGAGCGCCGAGAGGCCCTCCCGCTGGAGAACGGGAGGGTTGCTGCCCACTGGGTTACGTGCAGGGTGGCGGAGCGGATCCCGATGCAGCGTCCCGTTCTGTGGGCCACCAGATCACAGCGTGGCCTGGGAGGCGGCTTCGTGCACCCCGTCACGCCGTGTTCCGGCGCAGCCGTTGGGGGAGGGGGGAGGTGACCGGGATGTGGCAGGCGGATCCTGCGGCCGCGCGGCAAGGCCGGAATGGGGGGGATCCATCGCGGTCGGTGCGGATCGCCAGGCAGGCATTCGTCGGCAGGGTGGCCCTGCTGTACGAGCAGGGACCGAGCACCATCTTGGCCAGTTTCATCGCCCTGCTGGTGGTCGCTGTGGCCGTCAATGGCCATCTTCCCCGGCGCTGGCTGGCGATCTGGGGACTGGCCCACGTGGTCACCGCGAGCCTGCGGTGGCTGCTGGTACGCGCCTATTGGCATGCACGGCCCCAGGGGTTCGAGGCCAACCGATTCTGGATGCGGGTCTATGCGGTGGGCGCCCTGGCCTCGGGGCTGCTGTGGGGTGGTGCCCTGTTCTTTCTGGGCGCGGACTGGCCTGCAGAGGTCATCGTGCTCGTGTACACGGTGGGTACGGGTCTGCTCGTGGGTTCGGTGCCCACCAACGCCCTGGTCTATCCGGTCTATCTCGCTTTTATGCTGCCCATCCTCGCCGGGCTGGCATTATGGCCCCTGGTGGCGGGTGCCGTACGCTTCGTTCCGGTGGGGATGCTCATGTTGGCGCTGGGCGGTGTCATCCTGCTGCTGGCGCGCGACTACAACCGTGCGATGCGCAGGATGTTTCGGCTCCAAGCCGAGAACGAGGTCCTGGTCGGCGAGCTCCTCGAACACAACCGTGAGCGCCTGCGTCATCTGCGCAGGTTGCAGCGTGCCGAGCGTGAGCTGCAGCGCGAGCGTCAGCTCTTCCTCGAGGGACCGGTGGTGGTGTTCCGGTGCAGGGCCTCCGAAGGCTGGCCCATCGAATACATCTCCCCCAATGTGCTGCAGTTTGGGATGAATTTCGAGACGCTGGCCTTCGAGAAGGCGCCGTTTCTGCGCCTCGTGCACCAGGAGGACGCACGCCGTCTGGAGGCGGCGTCCCGCGGGGGGGCAGGGCACTACGACTTCGCGCATCTGGACGCGGAGATCCGCCTGAAGCTTCCCGGTGGGGGGACCCGCTGGGTGTACTGCTACATCGTGCCCGTGTTCGACGCTCAGGGGCGCGTGGAACACTTCGATGGATATCTGCTCGACATCAGCAAGCTGAAGGCGGCCCAGCTCGCTCTTCAGCGGGAGAAGGAACGCGCGCAGGTCACGCTCCAGTCCATCGGAGATGCGGTGATCACCACCAACGTCCACGGTCGCATCGAGATCATGAACCCCATGGCCGAGCGGCTCACCGGCTGGCGACTGGCCGATGCGCAGGGCAAGGCGCTGTCACTGGTCTATCAGGTGAGTGACGAAGAGACCGGCGTGCGGGTGGCGAGTCCGGTGGCCAAGTGCCTGCGCAGCGACCGTGGAGGCATCGACACACGCATGATGCTCCTCCACCGCCGGGATGGCCGCGATGTCCCCATCCGTCAGACCGTGGCGGCCATTCGTTCGGCCACCGGCGAGCCGCTGGGTGCGACCATCGTCTTTCACGACATGAGCGAGGCCCGCGCCCTGGCCCAACAGCTCGCCTACCATGCCACCCACGATCCGTTGACCGATCTGATCAACCGCCGTGAGTTCGAGCGGCGGTTGAAGCACGCACTGCGCAGCGCCAAGGAAGAACTCAAACAGCACGTGGTGCTCTACATGGACCTGGACCAGTTCAAGGTGGTCAACGATACCTGCGGCCACGTAGCCGGCGACGAGCTCCTCAAGCAACTGGCCACCATGCTGCGCAAGCAGCTGCGCGGGTCCGACACCATCGCCCGGCTCGGTGGTGACGAGTTCGGTGTCCTGTTGCAGGGTTGCTCGCTGCAAGAGGGGCGGGCCATCGCCGATACATTGCGTCATACCGTGAGCCAGTTCCGGTTCGTATGGGAGGAGAAGACCTTCGAGGTGGGCGCCAGTGTGGGGGTGGTGGCCATTACCCCGGACAGCATGGATGTGGTCTCGGTGCTCAGCCAGGCGGACATGGCCTGCTATGCGGCCAAGGATCGCGGGCGCAACCGTGTGCACATCTACGAGGAGAGCGACGAGGAGCTGGCACGCCGCCGCGGTGAGATGCGCTGGGTCTCGCAGATCAGCCGGGCCCTGAAGGAAGATCGGTTCGCCCTGTACTATCAGGAGATCCGTCCGTTGCGCCACGCCCCCGACGAGGATCGGCACATCGAGGTGCTGATTCGGCTGCTCGATGAGCAC